>Ga0255783_10006102_pt1 | contig 10471 bp, 6 predicted proteins | sample 011ome_22_FD_179981 | JGI IMG/M metagenome (GOLD analysis project Ga0255783, IMG submission 179981) | Coastal salt marsh microbial communities from the Groves Creek Marsh, Skidaway Island, Georgia - 011507BT metaG (version 2) | ecosystem: Environmental > Aquatic > Marine > Intertidal zone > Salt... | reverse complement strand
GGCAGCGTAGGTGGCATCCCATAGTTTGCGATCCTCAGTCAGCTGGGCCTTACGATCTGCAAAGAAGGCACGCACATCATCCGAAACATAGAAGGTTTCCTCAGGCAGGCCGAGTCCCTGACGGGCCGCTTCAGCAAATTTCGCTCCACCCTCACCATGTCCAGCAGAGGTACCAGCCACTTCAGGAATACCTTTACCAATGACGGTCTTGATTTCGATAAAAGTGGGCTTTTCGGTATTGGCCCGGGCACGCTCAAGAGCAGCAGAGATTGCAGCCATATCGTGACCATCCTCGATCCGCTCCACTGCAAATCCGTAAGCGGCAAAGCGGTCGATCACACTTTCGCTCTGGCTGGCATCGGCCATGGCATCAAGGGTGACATCATTGGAATCGTAAAGGATGGTCAAATTATTGAGGGCTAAGTGACCGGCGAGGGAAGCAGCTTCCGCAGCCACCCCTTCCTGCAAGCAACCATCCCCGGCGAGGGCGATAACCTGATGGTTAAAAATTTCATGCTCGGAGGTATTGAAGTGAGCCGCGGCCATCTTGGAAGCGATCGCCATACCCACGGCATTGCCCACTCCCTGACCGAGAGGACCGGTGGTGCACTCCACACCCGGAGTTTCTCCATACTCGGGGTGTCCTGGTGTCTTACTGTGAAGCTGGCGGAAGTTCTTTACCTCCTCCAGAGGTAGGTCATACCCGGCGAGGTGAAGCCAGCCATAAAGGAACATACTGCCATGACCAGCGGAGAGAATGAAACGGTCGCGGTTGAGCCATTGGTCGTCCGATGGGTCGACCTTTAAGTCTTTGCCGAACAGAACGGCCCCTACCTCGGCGGCTCCGAGGGGAAGACCCAAATGCCCTGAACTGCAGGCGTGGATTGCATCGATGGCCAAGCCACGGGCTTGATCGGCGGCTTGTTGAAGGATTTCTTGGTTTTGCATATCTTTAAATAAAAACTTCGAATTAAAAGAAGAATACTTTAGGCGTCTGCCCGACCATGGCGAGCAATTCTTGCCCAATCTGCAGATTCGCCTGAAAAAGAAAAAACGAGTTACTCCTGGTAGATCACATCTGTGGAAGTCAGCTCTACCATATTTTCACCTGGAGAAACTTCCACTTCTTTGGACCAAATCGTGACCACATTGGTGTCTACATCCTTATCGATCCCAATTACAAAATACTTATCATCTGGGGAGAGGTTCTCCAGGGATGCCTGTCCGTAAGGATCAGTACGGGTACGGCCCACTTTCGCAGAGAGCAAAATGGATTTTACTCCGAGGGCAACTTCAGGGTTCTGGGAAACATTCTTTTCCGCCTTGGCCCACAGTTCGGCAACCGAGCGAACTTCTCCGGCAACTACTGGGTCGGCAGAGATGTCCTTAAGCAGTTCTTTCAAGTCTTGGGTGGTTAAGTAAATTTCTGATGCTTGAGCGGGTTGCAGGGTGCCATCACGGGAAGGTTTGCGGGCTTGCAACTTCATTGATGTTTTGCCCGGGTATTTCAGTTCTTCAGTATTTTCCCCAGGGGTGGCAGGAGAGGGAGGCTCTGGCAGATTTTCGGTGTAAACAGGATGAGGTTGGGTGGAAACAGGTATGCGGTTGGCAAGGTTCGCTTTAGAAAAGAGGTTGCCTGAACTGCGGTTAAAGGATTCGGACTTCAGTGCTTTTTTCACCTCAGGGGAGTCATTTAACAAGCTGACAACAGGATGGTTGGCATATTCATCCTTGAGCAGATTGTCGATAATCTCCTTGGAGTCGACGGGAGGAGTGTACCTCTTACGGCCTTCTTCTAAAAAGGCCTTCAATTGATCATCGGTGGGAAGAGGTGCAGAACTCTTCGGCACAAGCAAAAGAGAAGTGTCGAACAATTGTTTTTCCCGCTCAGCAAGTTTAAGGTTTCTATCCAAGGGAAGAACGGACTGTTTCTTGGCAACTGCCTTAGTAGAGTGAAATTTGTGAACAGGGGACAGACCTGGGTTGTTGGCCAGTTGTTTTAAAGTGTACATTCTTGGCAGGGATCCATCCAGTCGCTCAAAAATGCTGACCATTTTAGGAAAGAGGAGAGGTACGGAAGACGATGACTTGGTCATTTCCACAATTTTATCCCCGCTAAGATCTTCCATGCGCAAGGGGGCTTGCAAAGTGGAGGACGAGAACCAGTATTCGGACAGGGAATACGCACTCGCTTGGGAGGCGAAACAAAAGGCTAAAAGTATTGTTAGGGATTTGGGCATTATCCTAGGGTATGATCAATTTAGATTAAATCTTATAGCCTTGTAAAGATTTTCTTCTTGAAAGGATTCCCGAGAAACAATTTTTTGAACCTTTGCACAAATTAGAAATGCCCTGTCGCATATCTCAGTTGTACTTTATTTATGCCTTTTAAAAATACACCCTTACACCACACCTAAATATTTATGAGCGAAGACAGCACTGATGAATTCATGATCGAGGCAAATGGCCTTTCTAAGTACTACGGCGATTTTATCGCTGTGGAAGACCTTACCTTCAATATACGCAAGGGCGAAGTGGTTGCTTTCCTCGGGCCCAATGGTGCCGGGAAAAGTACCACTATGAAAATGCTTACCGGATACTTAGCCCCTTCCTCTGGCACCGCGAAAGTATGTGGTATGGAAGTGGCCAACAACCGGTCTTTAGTGGCGAACCGGATTGGCTACCTTCCTGAAAACGGCCCACTCTACGAAGAAATGACCCCCATTTCACTGCTCAACTTTTTTGGGGATGCCCGCAGTATGGATCTTTCCACCAAAAGGGATCGCATTGCCAAGGTAGTTGAACAGTGTGCCCTGCAAACTGTGCTTAATAAACCAATTGGTAAATTGTCACGTGGGTTTAGGCAACGGGTGGGTATGGCAAATGTGCTTCTACACGAGCCCGATGTTTTGATCATGGATGAACCAACTGCAGGGCTTGATCCAAACCAAGTGCTGGAAGTGCGCAAAACCATAAAAGGATTGGGTAAGACCATCCTTCTTTCCACCCACATCTTACAGGAGGTGCCCGAAGTGGCGGATCGTATTATCCTGATTCATAACGGAAGACTGATTTTTGAGGGTACTCCGGATGAAGTGAGGGGTGAATCCTCCCTCGATGCATGGTTTAACAAACTTACTTTAGCTGCTTAACCAATTTATTTGATCCCTATGAACACCCAAGCCGTTCTCGCCGTATTTAAAAGAAACTTGGCCGCCTACTTTGGTAGTCCAAGTGGATATGTTTTCATCTGTGCCTTTTTGCTCGCCAGCGGACTGGCCGCATTTTGGCCTCAGGAATTTTTCGATTCCAACCTCGCTAACCTCGATCAGTTAAACCGGTTTCTCCCCCATATTTTACTGGGATTTATTCCAGCCATCACTATGAGCATATGGGCGGATGAAAGACGCCAGGGAACGGATGAACTACTCCTAACTTTACCAGGGAGTGATTTTGATGTGGTCATCGGCAAGTATCTCGGTGCCGTAGCCATTTTTTCCGTATCACTAGTAATCTCGCTGATCGCCAATTATTATGTGTTAAGCCAACTGGGCAACCCAGACTTCGGGCTGCTGGCATCCACATACATTGGATACTGGTTTGTTGGTCTCAGTATGATTGCGATTGGTATGGTTGCCTCTTTCCTGACCCCAAACCTGACGGTGGCATTTGTCTTGGGTGTGGCTTTTAATTCTCCCCTCGCCCTGCTCCCTGACTCCGAATGGGCGATCGCTTCCAACTTTCTCGATTTCAGCCGTGGAATCATAAGTACATCGGGAATGATTTTCTTCCTCGGTCTTGCCATTGCCATGCTCTATCTCTCCTCGATTTTGATTGGCAGGAGGCACTGGGTAGGCAGCCCACTGGGAAAATCGAAGTACTCCCACTTTGGCATACGGGTGGTAGCCACCGTGATCACCGCTTTTGCCCTGACCCAGTACTTCCGCAACCATGATGTGGTACGAATTGATGCCACAGCTGAACAGTTAAGCAGTTTATCAGAAGGATCCATCGATCTTCTTGGTGAGTTAAAGAGCCCTGTGGAAATTGATGCATTTATTTCCCCATCGGAATCGATGCCTGAGCAGTATGTACAGACCCGTATCAACTTACTCACCGCACTTCGTGAAATCGACCGAGAAACCAAGCTCGTTTCTGTAAAAATCCATGTAATTACTCCAGAAGACAATGCCTCGGCGACCGCTGAAAAATATGGAGTGGAAAACCAAAATGGGGTCACCCCTCCCCTCTTCGTTATGGAAGGCGGACGAATGGTACCCTGGCAAAAAGACCTCTACATGGGGGTTGTGTGCAAGGGTGACACCGGGCAGCAAACCATTCCCTTCCTCTACAAAGGATTGCCGGTTGAGTACGAAATTGTTCGCACGATCAATGCAGTAAGCGGTTCCCAAAAGAAAAAGACCCTGGGTGTATTTGCCACAGATGCTCCCGTGCTTGGTACCGCCGGAATGGGAATTATGGGATTCAACCTGGGCGGTGGCACCCCAGCCTGGGAATTTTTTACTGAATTAAACAAGCAATATGATGTGCAGGAGGTAACCGGGGGAGATATTTCTCCCGACGATTACGATGCTTTGGTCGTTGTCCAGCCAAGCACGCTCGACAACGAAAAGATGGACGACTTAGTGGCGGCGATTAAATCTGGCATCCCTACAGCCATCTTTGAAGACCCCTTGCCCTTAATCCAGGGAAGTGTCACCGGAACCTATGAACCACGCAGAAACAATAACAGTGGTCCAGAAGGTGGAAGTGCACCAGAAAAGGGAGACCTCAACAAATTGTGGGATTTACTGCAGGTAAACTTCAACCTCGACCCCATGGAAAGGCTGAAAAAGATTCAGGATGAATTACAAAGCCTTAAGCAAAATGCCACCCGCAGTTTAGCTCCTGCCCGTGGGCGTTTTCCTGAAGTGGGTGTCTTCTTCACCAGTTTGGACAATCTAATCAGTAAAGCATCTGAATATGAAGCGAGGCTTAAATCCAATGCTTCTCTTAGCCAGAACGATTGGAACAGCCTTAAGCTGACCTCCCTCCGAAATGCTTTTGATAAGATGGAAAGCAACCACCCGATACGCAATTTTGTGGAACAACGGCTGCTCTCTGACCTTGATACCAGATTGGGTGGTCTCCAGGAAAGAATTTTAAGGGATCCATACAACCCATTCCCCAAGATTCCCCGTTCGGAAAATTTTCCTGATGAGTTTGTTTATGTCGGTGGGTTGCCGAATTCCTTTCACAACGACCCCATCACTTCCGAATTGCAGTACTGCTTGTTTACCTGCCCTGGCACGCTCTATCCAAGGGCATCAGGCAACCTGAACTTCCAGCCCCTGCTTCGTACCCGAGGTGGACCACTCGCCGGAACCACCAGCCTGGAAACTTTCTGGACGGGTGGAGTATTCGGAACTCCTCGCCGGTTTAATCCAGACCGTACCCTCTACCCCGGTTCAGGTTTGCAGGAAGTCATCGCCGCATCGATCTCTGGAGATATTGTTGATGGAAACAAAACCAGCAAAATCAATGTAGTATTGGTTGCTGATGTCGATATGTTGGCGGATCCTTTCTTTAATATCAGAAGCCGTGGGCCCGAGTCGGATTTCCCTCTCGATGTAGATAATGTCACTCTCTCGCTCAACTTAATCGACCACCTTTCCGGAGAAGAAAGCTTGCTTGATATACGTAACCGCAGAAGGTTGCACCGCACTCTGGAGGAGTTTGAAAAGAGCATAGAGGAAGCCCGTGAAGTGGCATCCCGCACCATTCAGGAGGCAGAAAGTTCCATCCAGGCAATTTTACAGGATGAAAACCGCAAGCTCAATGAAGCCCTCGCCGAAGTGCAAAACAGCCAAGGTTCGATGACCCAAGGCCAGTTCATGCAGGTTTTACAGACCGAGGCCGCGAAGTTGCAAAAAAACCTCGCCAAAAGGGAACGTGAATTGCGCCAAACCACCAATGTAAAGGTTAAGGATGCAGAAAGAAAAAGAGACCGAGAAATTCGGGAAAAACAAAGAAGCATTCAGCGGCTTTCTGTCTTCATCCCTCCCCTCCCCCTGCTCTTGATCGCTCTGTTTGTTTATTACAAAAAACGCGGTGCTGAAATTCAGGGAGCAGTGGATTCCCGGGTAAGGTCCTAATCCTTACTCTTTGTAACTTACACCAAAACATTTCGACATTCCTAAGATATGAACGAAAACAAGAAGACTATCACATTTCTCGTAGCTGCAATTGTTGCTGTAGCGATTGCCACCTTTACCTCCCCGACCAAAAGAGACCCCTCGGCCAAACCCAACCTCATGGGACAAGCCCTGTTTGAATCTTTTGATCCCCGTGCCGTTACTGGTATTGAAATTGTGGAAGTGGATGAGGAAGATATTCAGACCAAGTCCATTGAAGTCACACAAACCGATAAGGGATGGTTTATTCGTCGCCCAGGCAAAGCAGACTACCCTGCCAATGCCGATAACCAGCTGAAGGATGTGGCGAGTATACTATTTGATCTTAGAATTATTGATCAGGCTGGTGAAGGTGCAGGCGAGCACAGTAAACTAGGGGTGCTTGATCCCAGCAAAGCTGACCCCACCCAGTCTGGTATTGGCAGGCTGATTCACCTCAAGAATAGCTCGGGTTCCAACCTGGCCAGCTTGATTATTGGAGAGGAAGTGGAGGGCTTGCCCAGCACTTATTTCGTCCGCAAACCTGAACAAAATGCCGTTTTTCGTGTGGAAGTAAGAAATGCACGCGATGTATCTTCTAAATTTGTCGACTGGGTGGAACAGGACTTTCTTGATCTTGATAAATTTAAGATCCGCCAGGTCACATTGGACAACTACGATGTCAACCTAGCTCAGGGTCAAATTAACCGCTCCAACAATCCCTACGTACTGAACTTTGCCGACTCCAAGTGGTCACTTTCCGGGTCAGCCCTCAAAGATTCGGAAGAGCTAAATAAGGAAGCACTCGATGCGATGAAAGACGCGTTGGATGATCTTGAGATTATTGATGTGGAAAGAAAGCCCGAAATCCTGGTCAAAAACTTGGAACAAGGGAGAGAATTTTTTAACAACCTCAGGGATGCCAACAACCAGGCGGTGGTTCAGTCCCTTCAGCAAAAAGGGTTTTATACCATCGCGGCCAAGGATGCTTCTGGCCAAACCGTTCCCAAAGTTGTATCCAACAAGGGAGAGGTTCTCGTGGGTATGGAAAGCGGAGTGGAATATGTTCTCCGCTTTGGAGAAATTTACCGCGGACCGGAAGAGGACGAAAACGCATCAGGAGACAGTCGTTACATTTATGCTTTTGCCCGGGTCAATGAATCCCTGCTTTCACCTCCCGAACTCGAACCTCTTCCCTCGGCCGGCGGAGCCAAGGGTCCTGAAGGAGAAAAAGGACCGGTTGCCAAACCCGGCACTCCTCCAAACTTTACTCCTCCCACGGCTCCTCCGAGCATCACTCCTCCCCCACCACCTGCTGGAGCAACCGCTAAAACCTCTCAAAAATCACCAGAGGTTACGGAAAATAATTCTTCCTCCACCAAAGATGCACAGCAGGCAAAGAAAAAGGCGGAGCAAGATGCAGAAGTTGCCCGGATTAAGGCTTCCAATGCCCGCAAACAAGGAGAGTATGATGCCAAGGTGGCTAAGGCCCGCCAAAAAGTGAGCGAACTCAACCAAAACCTTGCCGGTTGGTACTATGTGATCTCCAATGATGTTTATGAAAAGATCCGCCTGGACAGGCCATCCTTTGTGAAAAGTAAGGAAAATCCAGAAGTGGTATTGCCCGATGAGGTGGCTGCGTCACACATTCTTATATCTTACAAAGGTGCCGACCGTGCGGACTCCAAAATCAAGCGCACCAAACAAGCAGCGAAAAAAGAGGCCAATCGCATACGCGGATTGGTTGTCAATGAGGGCAAAGATTTTGCGGAAATGGCAAAAAAACATTCGGATGGACCTTCGGGCCCTAAGGGTGGAGACCTCGGTAAATTTAAGTTTGAAGTGATGGCCAAACCATTTTCTGAAGCTGCATTTGCTTTGGAAGTGGGTGAAGTTTCCGAAGTTGTCGAAACCGGATTTGGATTTCATGTCATTCAAAGAACCGAGTAATCCATATGTGCTTCTTTTGGCTTTGAGTGCCTAAACGCTTTCGTTAGGATGCGGAATGGCTTCGCTTTTTCGCACATCTCAAAATCCCAGCATCTGGGAACGCATCCGTTCGGATGAAGCTACCAAGCTGCGTCTAAAGTATGATGCCTACTATCATATTTTCGAAGAGCAAACAGGTACCCGGGTAAAAAAAGAAGGCAAAGAATATGTCATGCTTTCAAGCAATGATTACCTTGGGCTTGCTCAACATCCAAAAATCAAAGAAGCGGCGACGGATGCTTTGCAAAAGTGGGGAAGCAGCACCACGGGAGCAAGGCTGGCAAATGGTGGTAGAATATTCCACCAAGAACTTGAGCAAGAACTGGCTGAATTTCTGGGCAAAGAAGCCTGCCATGTCTTTTCTGCCGGGTACTTGGCCTGTGCCTCTGCCATAACTGGTTTTATCGATCGAAAAGATCTAATTTTCGCGGATAAAAACCTGCACTCCTCTCTTTGGAGCGGAATACAATTGAGCGGGGCATCCTGCGAAAGATTTGCCCATAACCATCCAGAACATCTTCAGGAATTACTTTCCACCGAAGATAGCAAGGTTCACAAAGCACTTGTTTTGGAAGGGATTTACTCCATGGAGGGACACATTGCCCGCCTTCCCGAACTCGTTCAGGCAGCTAAAAGATTTAATGCCTTTATCATTTTAGACGATGCCCACGGCGTTGGTGTCCTTGGGCAGGATGGCAGAGGAACCGCGGATCATTTTGGACTTACAGATGAAGTAGATGTGATTTGCGGGAGCTTTTCCAAATCATTTTCCGGCACTGGTGGCTTTGTCTGTTCAAGCAAAGATGGAATCGACTACATGCGCAGCCACTCCAAACAAACAATTTTCTCTGCTGCCCTATCCCCTGCTGCCACTGCTGGAGCCCATGCTGCCCTGAAACTTTTCCGTTCAGAACCAGAACACCGGGAAAGATTAAACCAAAATTTATCTCGCTACCTTCGCTTGCTCAATGAGCTTGGGCTGGATACGTGGGAAAGTGAATCACCCGCTGTACCCATTGTTTTAGGAAAAAAAGAAAAAGTTTACTACTTCTGGAAAGCTCTTCTTGAAAAGGGTGTTTATGCAATCATCTCCATTGCCCCAGGTGTACCACCAGGAAAGGATTTGATCCGCACCGCTATATCAGCCGCGCACACGGACGAAGATCTTGATATCATTGAGGAAGCCATCCGGTACGCTGCCACTAAAATTTAATTTTTAGTCAGGCTTGACTGAACATACACGAGTGTAGATGAGCAAAGCGTGGATATACTTGTATAAATTGATCCCAAAGGGTCTAAAAAAGAGCCGAAACAGATAGGTTTCTGCGTGCAGAATACTATCCACTACAGTCTCATTCCTGCGAATATCCTCACCAAAATTTTTCATAAGAAGATCAAAGTTTTCTTCATTCCTGTCTTTTCTCCCCGTAGTTGCTCCTTTGACATGTTCAATTACACTGTCGTGGGCGACATAATGAGAGTACCCGGCTCGATTTAAACGCAGGCACAAGTCCACATCCTCACAGCCATTGAGGTATTGTTCTGGGAAACCACCTTGCTCGAGAAATAACTCACGCCTAATCATACAACAAGCAGCGGTTACTGCACTCCACTTTTTTATTTCTCCTTTGAAAGGGCGGCTTAAAAAGCCCTGTCCGTAATGACGGGGGTTGCCATAGGGAGAAAAGACCACACCCATGTGATCAAAACGATTCGATTGATAAAGCCTTTGAACATTCCCGACAAAACCCACTTTTTCTTTCAATTCAAAAGCTTGAAGCATAGGATTTAACCAGTCCCCTCTAACAAAAGCGTCATTGTTGAGAAAAAGCAGATACTGACCTTTAGCCTCCCGGGCTAACCAATTGTTATTTTTGGCAAAGCCATGGCATTTGTCTCGATGAAATACCCGAAACCGTTCTGGCAGAGACCTTAAGTACTCAGCAGTACCATCTGTGCTGCCATCATTGGCCACTAACACCTCATAATCAAATGAATCTCCAAGCGTATCACCCAAGCAGCTCAAACATTTTCGGGTCAAGACCAACTGGTCTTTGGCACTTATCAAAATACTGATCTTTGGGCTCATTAAAGGTAAAAAGTTTACGAAAATAAATTTTTAAGCTTTTTACAATTCACTTCGTTAGAAAAGTGGGATTGGGCCCGTGACCAAGCGGACTTTCTCATTTCCAGAAATTGATATGAAAAAAGATAATATTGATTGAGTATGTCTACCCATTCATCTTTGCAGTAAGGGTTCAAAGAAAAGCCGGATTCCCGATCAACAAATGCTTCCGAACTTCCCGCCC
>Ga0255783_10006088_pt1 | contig 10484 bp, 10 predicted proteins | sample 011ome_22_FD_179981 | JGI IMG/M metagenome (GOLD analysis project Ga0255783, IMG submission 179981) | Coastal salt marsh microbial communities from the Groves Creek Marsh, Skidaway Island, Georgia - 011507BT metaG (version 2) | ecosystem: Environmental > Aquatic > Marine > Intertidal zone >... | reverse complement strand
CATCCTCCTCATCACCATACCCCCCCTGACGAGTATGATTATAACCAAGGGAATTCCCACCAACGTGATTGCATTCTGGTCATCCATCACAATACCGATGTACCTTTCCATTGCATTCTCCGCCCGCGGGGACACTGCCGCGTCGGCAGTTGCCATGCTCTCCTCGCCCATTTTTGCGACGTTTACTACGTATTATTTCTATAATCCGTTCTTCCTCGCGAAGACCACCTAAACGTTTTTATTTTTTTCCGGGAAATTTTAAGGTAATTTCACAGAAAAAAAAATATCCTCAAATTATTTTTGCACCGAGGTATAATGAAGCAGTAGTATTAAGATGACTGTCAAGTATGAGAGGAAGACCCTCCACGATCATGTGATAACCCGACCCGGTATGTATATTGGGTCGGTAGATCCGGACGAATCGGAGCGGTGGGTCTTCTCGGGTGAACAGTTTTTTGAGAAGAAGAGGATCACGTACCCCGAGGGAATTCTCAAGATTTTCGACGAGGTCCTCGTCAATGCGGTGGACCAGTACACCATGGATAACAAAAACAACAAAATAGATATCGTCATCGAAAAAAACAAAATAAAAATTGAAAATCTGGGGTGCGTCCCCGTCGTCATGCACGAATCGGGTGTCATCACGCCGGAACTGGTATTCGGCACCCTCCTGACCTCGTCAAATTACGACGATTCGCAGGAGAGGATCACGGGGGGCATGAACGGAATCGGTGCCAAGGCCACCAACATATTTAGCTCAGAATTCACGGTGGAAATTCACGATTCCGAAAACAAAAAACATTACAAACAGACGTGGGAGAACAACATGAAGTGCGTGGGGAAGCCCAAGATCACCAAGTACTCGGGGAAGAAGTCCACCATCTCGGTGGAATTCTCTCCCGATTTCGCGAGATTCAAAATGTCCGACGGGTTGACACCGGACGTGGTGAATCTATTCCGCCGGAGGGCCGTCGACGCCGCCGCCATCGTGCCGAAGTGCAAGATCACCCTGAACCAGACCCCCATTCAGGTGAAATCCCTGAGGGATTACGCAAACTACTTCTTGGGGACCCAGGAGGTCCGGGTGGCGACAGCCTCCCAGGAACGGTGGGACGTGTTGATCGCCCCCTCCTCCTCCCTGGGTGGGGGCTTCCAGCAGGTTTCATTCGTGAATGGAATCAACACCACCAGCGGGGGCACCCACGTCTCCCACGTCGTCAATCAAATCATCGACGAAATAGGGAAGAAGTACAAAATTCCGAAAATCCAAATCAAGAATACGATGTTCGTGATCGTGAATTCGACGCTGGTGAATCCCTCGTTCACCAGCCAGTCCAAGACGGAATTATCATCGAGGGTTGCGGACTTTGGATCCCGGTTCCAGGTGACCCCCGCCCTGATCAAGTCGTGTCTGACCATTCTCAAGGAGGATCTCGAAAGTCAATCGCGCCTCAACGAATTTCGGGAGGCCTCCCGGAGTGACGGGAGGAAGAATACGAAAATCTACGGAATCCCCAACCTGGACGACGCCAACTGGGCGGGAGGGCTGAAGTCCGACCAGACCACGTTGATCCTGACGGAGGGGCTGTCCGCCAAGACCCTCGCCATCTCGGGTCTTTCGGTGGTGGGGAGGGATAAATTCGGCGTGTTCCCCCTCAGGGGGAAACCCCGAAACGTCCGCGATGCCAGCGCCAAGAGTCTCAGCGAAAATGCAGAATTCACCAACCTCAAGAAAATCATCGGGCTTCAGCAGGGAAAGGTCTACCGGGACACCAAGTCCCTCCGCTACGGGAGGATCCTCATCATGGCCGACGCGGATGTGGACGGCCAGCACATCAGGGGGCTGATCCTCAACATGATTTACCATTTCTGGCCCGAGCTGATAAACCTGGGATTCGTGCAATGCATGTTCACCCCGGTGGTCAAGGTGGGGGGGTCCATTGAATTCTACACGATTCAGGATTTTGAGAAGTGGATGGAGAGGAACACCCGGAAGGTGTCGGTGAAGTATTACAAGGGGCTGGGTACCTCCACCTCCCGGGAGGCGAAGGAGTATTTCGAAAAGATCAACAAACTGACAATCATCTTCCAGGACCAGGGGGGAGATTCGGAGACGATGAAGAAGGCCTTCGACAAGGACAAGAAATTCATCGAGGCACGCAAGGAATGGCTCGTCAATTTCTCCAAGAATCCCACCCAGTCCCTGGAATACGGAAAGATTAGGAGCGTGAACCTCACCGATTTCATCGACCGCGAAATGATCCAGTTCAGCGCCGCCGACATCAGGAGGAGCATTCCCGACATTCGTGACGGACTGAAACCCTCACAGAGAAAAATCATTTTCGCGTGCATGAAGAAAAATCTTCGGAATGAGATCAAGGTGAGTCAGCTGAGCGGTTACGTCTCGGAGCAGACGTGCTACCACCACGGGGAGGTTTCCCTCCAGGAGGCGATCGTTGGCATGGCACAGGATTACATGGGATCAAACAACATAAATCTGTTGATTCCGGGGGGTCAGTTCGGGTCCAGGCTTCTCAACGGAAAGGACCACGCCTCCGCCAGGTACATTTTTACGTGCCTCAATCCCCAGACCTCCCGGATATTTGATCCCCGCGACGATCCCTGTCTGAAATACCTCGACGACGACGGTGTCAAGATCGAACCGGAGTGCTATTACCCCACCCTCCCCATGGTGCTGGTGAACGGGGCGGAGGGCATCGCTACAGGGTTCTCCACGTCGGTTCCTCCCCACAATCCGGTGGACATCGTTGACAACATCAAGCGTTTCCTGAAAGGAAAACCGATGAAGCCCATGCGACCCTGGGTGAGGGGGTTCGGTGGTACCACCCAGCAGTCTGACGAGAATACCTATATTTTCAAGGGTGTTTACACGTATGACGATCGCCTCAGGAGCATTACGATTTCAGAGTTGCCACCCGGTTGTGCGACCACCTCGTTCAAGGAGAGGCTGGACACCCTGGTGGAAAAGTCGATCATAAAGGACTACGTGAATCAGTCGACCGACGTCGCCGTCGACTTCTCGATCAGGGGTTACACCGGCCACGACCCGGAGAAGGATTTCCTCCTTTCCCGGTCGGTGAAGACCTCCAACATGCACCTGGTGGGGCGTGACGGCATCAAGTTGTTTGACAGTACCCTAGACATTTTACGGGAATACTGCGAGGAGCGACTGAAATTCTATTCCGTTCGAAAGGCAAGCCTGGTGACTCGGATGGAGGGGGAACTGAAGGCCCTCACCATGAAGATGAAATTCATAGAGGGCATCGTCAACGGGAGTCTCGTGGTGTTTCGACGCAAAAAGACTGACGTTGATGAGGAGTTGATTGCCAGGGGTTTCACCAACCTGGACACCCTGTGGAAGATTCCGACCTACTCATACACGGAGGAGAGGGTCGCGGAGCTTCTGGCTGAGTGCAAAAAATTGAATGAGTCCCTGAACGAGCTACAGACTATGGGTGCAGGTGATCTGTGGACCCAGGATCTCAGCCACTGGACTTAATGATTCCGAGTTTAACGAGATTCCGGTGGAGCCCTCCCCCCACCTTGATGAATTTGCCGGTCGTGGGATCCTTCACCATTCCGGCGGGAACCACCCGGTTATTCTTGACCATCCCCAGCAGGACAAGTTTTTTGTAGGTGGATGATGACTTCGAGATATATCGACCCGTCAGGGGATTTTTGATAAGCTTGGTGCGGGACTTGGCGCGGGGCTTGGCGCGGGGTCTGGTCGGAGACTTGGCGCGGGGCTTGGTCGGAGACTTGGCGCGGGGCTTGATCGGAGACTTGGTCGGGGATTTACGGGGATTAATTGGGACCAAGCGACCCTCCCGGTTGACGAACGTCAGACCAACATTATTTAAATCCGTAATATCTGGTATTTTTTTTACTTTAACTGAATAATTTAGTGCTTTCTTGTAGGAGATTTTCTTGGCACGTACAAACTCTTCGTAAAAGGCGTCGCCCCTCTCCGGCTTACGCAACAATTGCGCCTCCCGCCACGGTACCTTTTCATTGTTTTTAAATTCGGTGGTGTGCTGGTTAAGGTAACCAAAAGCTATGTTAGCGCGAACTTCTTGCATTTGCCACGCCGCCGCGAGTCCCCTATAGTACCAATCCTTCAAAGTCCTCCTGGTGCGTGGATCGATCTTGATACTCGCTCCATAATCGAATATACGTATACACCGAACCACACCATTCCTTATGAAAGCTCCAACATTATTGGAACTGAGGTCTCCGTGAAGAATTCCCGCGTCGTGCATTTGTGTGACGGTAGTGCGAATCATTTTTTCAACCCTCTGGTCATACATATCATTCGTCTTTATATCTCTCAGTGTGCAAGTGAGACGTTCCATGACCATGTAGCCCACCATGTTTCTTGAATCTTTCGTCGATTTGTCTCGGAACATGGTTGGATTTGCGTATATAATTTTGGGACCGAAACCCTTCAGGCCTGCGTAGATGGAAATATTTACTTCCTTCATATTCATCTCGCTGTAATGCTTGAAAAATTTGATGACGTATCGGCCATCTCTCCCCCATTCATACACGGCCCCATAGGTGCCTCCCCCAATATATTTCCCTACGTGGTCTTTCATCTTATTTTCTGTGACCTTGTGGAATAGTCTTAACACCTTCGTCCACGACATATATAATACCTGATAGTAAAAAAAAATCAGGTGCGTTATATTTCTTTATTATTTATATCTTCAAATTACAAAATGAAGTTCTCCAAGAAGATTGTTGTCGATGAAAACGGTGTAAAGCGTATCGCCGCCAAATTGTCGGATCCCATTATTATCAGGAATATCAAGGTCGTGGAGGTCGGCGATGTCGACATCCACTTCGACGTCAGCAAGGCGGAATGTGGGAGTCTCTCCAGGGTGGACGACCTCATCGTGGACAAGGCGAAGCGTTCGAAGATGGCCTGGTTTGGGAAGGAGCTAAACGACCTCACAATTCAGTCGGCCTACAGGCCGTCGGTCCAGTCGGGAATCCTCCGGGTCAGGAAGACCGCCGATTCTCGATCATTCGACGAAGATAATCAGGAAATCGAGGCATTCCCGGAAGTGGGTTCCACCACGTCGATCGCGGTGGACCTCACCGCCATCGAGCTCCTGAAGAGTTCCATCGAGTCCATCTACGATCTCGTCCAGATTCGCAGGGTTAGGACGAGGGCATCCAAGAGGGTGGTGCCGACATCGCTGTTCGAAAATGACGAGGAAGTCTCGAGTGGGGGGGAGGACGAGTTCGAGGATTGATATATTTTTTTTCATAACTTAATTATAAAGTGATGCGAAATACCCCCAAGAACATGAAGATTTTTCTGGCAGTCGTGGCCTTGGCGGTGGCTGCAGTTATCGGGTGGGTATTCTACTCGAGATCCAGGTATGAGGCCATCGGTGACCAAATCCGGGGATCCCCCATCGAGAACTCAGGGATGGCTGCCGCGCCAGACATGGGATTCCCTGGCAATGGTGTGAGCTCTAGCCTCCTACCCAGCCTCGCCCCCGCCCCCGCGGAGGACAGCGGCATGCTTCTGCCTACCGACATTCTCAAGGGACAGAGCTTTCTCGATACTCGGCAACAGATTGGGTACCCCGAGTCGATTTCAGGCTCGCTGAGGAACTCCAACCAGAGCATCCGTCAGGAGCCCATCAACCCCCGCAAGCCCGTGAGCATCTTCAATACATCCACGATCGTGGCCGACACCGGGCGCCGCGGAATGGAATTCCCCTCCGCCTATTAGTTTTTATTGAATAACGACATTAAAATTCGCTTAATCGCGTAATTTTTGTGTTAATTTATTATTACTTGAATATATTACAAAATGTCCTTAAATGAAGAGTTCAAACAACGTTTGGAGGAGTGGTTAAACCTAAAGAACCAACTTAAGGAGATCGGTTCCGACACCCGGGTCCTGCGAAACAGGGAGAAGGATTTACGCAACTACATCAAGCAGGCAATGTCCGCCGGTCAGATCGACGCGGTCAAGTCCGAGAAGCATTCGGTGGTGGTTAGTCACAACGTTAAGTCGGCGAAGGCCTCAGAGTCGGTGAAATCCCTGAAGGAACGCATCCGCGATTTCTTTGAAAATAGTGGTCAGAAGAATATATACGACCTCCTCCTGGTTTATCTTGACGAGACTCGACCAGACCGCGAGGTCGACTCCATCAGGGTGAATAAAAGTTAAAGACATGGTACCACGTGAAATATAGGGATCAGTATGGAATATATCGAGGTGGATTACGAATACGACGAGGAACTGGGATCGGATAACGAGGGCGAATACGCCGAACTGTACGACGGGGGGCTGGAGGACTTCTTCACCCAGCATGGCGATTCAGTATTGACGACATTCGATGAGATACAGGAATACGTGGAATCCCGTGGAATACCCTCCAGACGGTTCACGTCCTCCCGACTGTTGGAATTTATTTATAACACTGAGGAAACATCCCCATACTCCCCCACGGACCCTCCCCTGACCCAGGATGAAATGAACATTTTTAAGATCATCGATCACTATTTTCCCGGCGTGTCGCGCCAGAACTTTAAAAAATTTTGGAATGAAATATAAATATGTTGTACATCTATAATGATTGTACCAGACATTTCATCCGCGAAAGTGCTCGTCCCGGGCCTGCTCGCAGCTTTCCTCCTGCACGTGCCGGGGGTGTCGACAGAATTAATCATTCCCGTATACGGGATTCTTCTCATGTTCACCTTCCTCGTCCTGGGAAATCAATTCAATCGCGTCGAAATAATAACGAACACACTACTGATATCGAGCATATACCTGAAACGCCCGAACAGCACAAACGCAATTTTAATCTATTCAATTTTACACTCCCTGTCCATCGCGTTATTGAGAGTGTTTTTTCCTATTTCCTTTTCGTAAGGAATATGCCGAGCGCGGTGGTATTCGGTCCGGGGGTGATGGGATTCTACAGTCTGTCGGGCGCCTGCGACGCCCTGTACGACCGGGGGGTGGCGCAGCACATCGATAGGGTCAGTGGCTCGTCTGCCGGGTCCATAGCCGCCTTTCTCTTTGCGGCGATGTCATTGAAGCCATCCATAAAGAATGTCATCTTCGAAGACCTGACGGAGTATACAAAATTCAACATAGTGGATCTCACCACCTCGTGGGGGGGTATAGTACACTGGAAGAAATTTCTAACTCTGGTGATGAAGAAAATGGGGTTTAATCCCTCCATGACCATGAAAGAGTTCTACAACATGACGAAAATCGACCTGCACATATCGGCCTTCAATCTCCACCGGGCCAGGACCATATACTTCAGTCACCTGACGCACCCGGATTTGAGTATCGTAGATGCCATGGCGGCCTCGTCGGCGGTGCCCTTTGTGTTCGCCCCCGTGACAATCGATGGGGAGCTCTATGTCGACGCGGCCGCACTGGAGAAGTACCCCCTCTCCCCATTTTTGGGCATGAGACCCGAGGACGTTCTCATCGTGGCCCTGGGAGATAATCTGATTAGACCCAGCGACGAGGGTATTACCAACTTCGTCGAGTTTTCCCACCGCGTATTCACGACGTTTTCCTCGTCGTTGCTGAATACGGAAACTTACGATAATTTCCCTAATAAAGTAATCATAGACACCGACATAAATCTAGGCAACCTCTCCATGACGAGGGACGAAAAAATCGCCCTATATGTTCTGGGATTCGAACAAATTTGTTCGAAATTCGAAAAAAACTAATTGTTACTATGAAATATATTTTGTTTTATAATAACATGACAGGGGCGGAGGACAGGAGTCCGGTTGTTCCGGTGTCACCCATGGAATCCGGTGGTTCGACTCATGCCTTTCCAATCATTCCCGAAAAGTCCGAACCGAAAACAGCAGGGGAGGTGGTAGGGAGAAAAAGGATGCGAGAACAGATGGCCTCCCTCAAAACAATGCGGAGGAGCGCTCGGATCGAACAACGCGAGAGGACGACGGGAACAGGAAACCCCACGCCCGATCCTGTCAGGCCCAAATCACTGAAAAGGCGGCGGAGCGCTCGTGAGCAGACGAAGAGAAAGGGAAACCCCACGCCCACCCCCGTCAAGTCCGAATCGACGATAAGGCGGCGGAGCGCTCGCGAGCAGACGAAGAGAAAGGGAAACCCCACACCCACCCCCGTCAAGTCCGAATCGACGATAAGGCGGAGGAGCGCTCGGATAGATCAGATTAAGCAGACGAAGTACAAGACTGCTGAAAATGCTGTTTTGAAAGATATAACCGATAAAACGGAGAAAGCGGTCAGGCGGAAGAGTGTTCGGGTGATCGCATTACCGACTAGACGTAAAAGAGCCACCCAAACTAAAATTAAAAGAAACATAAGCAAGAAGAGAGAATATTTGAATATTTTAGAAAAAATAAACGAAGAATCGAAAACTACCAAAAAATATTTCGGAACAATACCGAAGGATGGAGTGTCCGTTAGAGTTTACAATATGTTGTACTCCATATACTATTCTACTCAGGCTAGTGCATTTTCACGAATTAAATATCCAAAAAATAAAGGTTTACTACATGAACGCCTGAAGATAGAGTTTGGTTTAATCGCTAGACATATGAGATCGAAATTTAAGTTCGATGACATTAATTCACCCCTTACCCTTAATATAAGTTTAAAAGGAGAAAATAAGTTAAATTTTTATCTCTTAATGTGGTTAGACATGCGTCACGATGGCACGATCAGCATGACATTTGAGGAATTTTTGAAAAGTGACATCGTGAAAAAATTTGCCGGGACTGATGAAGTAAATAATATTGACGTCGTCCCCAATAGCCTTAATAATAGCAAAATCCCAATATTCCCCACCGAACCAACGAACCTCATGAAAAAAATGATCATTCACGATATCATTGATGAAAAGTGTCTCAAACCCAGGAGCAATTTCGAGCTAAAGTTAAAAGATAATCTCGTCGATATTTTCGGTATACAAAACCCCATGACGATCCCACCTGGTATGAAATTACAGGACTATGCAAAAAATCCATCACAAGACCCTATCTATATCTCAATAGATAGTGATTCTAAAGACGCTGCCATTTCATCTCTCATTCAAAAATCGACGATTAAGGATAAGGGAGGGGATGGGTACTATTTGAAATCTTTAATTACACTGGCTAATCGTGTTGACCCAGGTAATCTCATGCCCCAGGGGGGGCTGAGGAAAGAGGTCAGCACCCTCCGGGAAGTCAAACCAAAGTCTAGGCAAATGTACAACCTCAACGACTGTAAATTTAAAATCGGAAACACCAGTCTCGATTTATATTCATGTGAGTTGGGGAAGTTTCATCAGTATTTAAATAAGAAGTATACGAAGCCTGGTGAGACAAGAAAGGGTGCTGAAAAGGGCGGAACCACCGAGAAACTTTCCAAGTTCCTGGGCGATTTAATGCAGATTTTAACCGTTATCAGTAAACCCACCGAGATCGACGGAAGACGTACTACCGTACTGGGGACTACGGATGGTGTTATGTGCGGGATTTATTGTTTCCTCTCCTTTACTGTCTTGAAGAGAGAACCCACACTACTCATTGACCGCTGTTATGCACAGATTCCTAATTTGCAATTGTTTGGTGTTTCAGATAAATTGCTATACGTAGGGAGGAAGGGGGCGGAATCACATATTACCACCCACGGGAACGGGTCCACCCGGAGAGGGAGCGCCGGAAGTATTGCACAAACTTTCCAGAGTAAACTGGACACTGTACATGAGGATAGCAGGAATCACGAATTTCGTGAAATATTCAAAACAATTATGAAATTACCGAATAATAAAAAATCTGCAGTCGAGAAAAATTTAGCGGTTTTACTTAAATCTCATGGAATTTCATGAAATTATAATATTTTACAGGTCGATTTGCGTATCGAGGTGTAAAATAGTACTAACGGTAGGTCACGAGGATGATACTCAAAATGTAAACCATGAGAATCACGGCTAGTTCGTTGTCCACGACATCTAGCCAGAAGCCTTTTCCGGAGATATCCCGGGGAACGTACCTCTCTGGCTCTGGCTTCTCGTATCTCTCAAATGTGGCAAAATTGCCGACTTCCTCTACCCCCTCATCCAGGAGTTTCATATATTCTATGGTGGGAAAATTTTAAATTGTTAACACGTTGATCGCCTCCTTCTTGGATCGGCGGGGTTTGCGTTTGGGAGTCACGGAAATTTCTTTGGAGTTCATGGACTCAGTCTCGCTCACGATGTCGGATACTGATAGGTTGTCATCCTCCACTTCCTGTATGGGCTCGACCACACCGTCCCTGGTTCTCGAGGATACTGTGCTGGGACGATCGCCGTTGGACGACAAGAAGTTGGCCATTAGATTTTCGATCCCCCCCGTGGAGGGCCCCGACATCTCGGAGGCACCCTCCCTGGCGGAAGTCCTGCTGGCAGGGGGTCGAGACATGTCGATGGATTTAAGCATCGTCTTTGTCAGGT
>Ga0255783_10006084_pt1 | contig 10485 bp, 8 predicted proteins | sample 011ome_22_FD_179981 | JGI IMG/M metagenome (GOLD analysis project Ga0255783, IMG submission 179981) | Coastal salt marsh microbial communities from the Groves Creek Marsh, Skidaway Island, Georgia - 011507BT metaG (version 2) | ecosystem: Environmental > Aquatic > Marine > Intertidal zone > Salt... | reverse complement strand
ACTGGTCTCCTCCCCAATACGTAAAAACATAGCGGAATAGTTCTTCAGCGACACTGGAACGATCCTGCAAAAACTTCACTAACTGTAAGTGCTCATCCACTCCATGAGTAAACCCAATCGCCTTATTTCTAGAGAACCCCCAAAGCCGAGGCATCCGAAAAACCCGACATGATCCTAATCTAAAAATTTTCATAAACACAAAACATCGATATATGCGATCTTTGCAATGCAAGTATCTGCCTTTGCTAGCTGAATACAATACTATCTGCGGAAGGTAAATAATCTGACAAACATAAATCAAAGCTTTCCACTGATAGCAACGGGTTCTAGTTGAGATGTTTTAATTGCCTTAACAATCAAACATCTATTTCCATATGTCCAATCTCAAAATCCTTATTACTTATCGAAATATCGAGCACCAACAATCCCCCAGGAAGTGACACTTTCCAAATGAAAATCCTGCATCTATGCGGAGGCACCTTAAACTCAGGGGCGACCCAAGGAGCCACAGCTCTACACAAAGCACTGCTCAAAAAGGGAATCGACTCAAAACTGATCTTTTCCAAGGGGGCGAAGTCTAAAGACATCCCCATGGCCGAACCATTCTTCGAGGCCAAGATCGCCCAAAAGCTGTTCAACATAAGCACAAAGTGGATCGAGCCTCGCCTGTTAAAACGCGAAACCACAAAAAAAGGGCACGGTTTATCACTTGGCGTGATCGGGCACCCTCTCTTCATTCAAAGAAAAGCAATCGAAGAGGCTGACATCATACATTTACACTGGATCAACTCTAGGTTCATCCGCACCAAAGCCATTCAGCATTTCAAAAAGCCTATCGTATGGACGCTGAGAGATGCCTGGCCCTACACTGGAGGTTGCCACTACACCACCGACTGCGAACGCTACAAAACCGGCTGCGGACAATGCCCGCTCCTAGGCTCGACCAACTCGAACGACATCACTCGACGAGTGGTAGCGGCCAAAGAAAAACACCTGCCAAATGACATACGCTACATAGCCCTGAGTAATTGGACTGCCGAGCAAGCACGCGACTCATACTTACTCAAAGACCAATCCGTCCAAGTCATTCTCAACGGCATCGATGAGACGTTTCTGACTGCGCCAACCAGCTCACAAGAAGCCGCCCGCAAGTCATTCAACTTGCCTGCAGGTAAAACACTCATTCTGGCAGGTGCCGCCAAAGTGGATTCGAAGTATAAAGGCTACGTTCAAATACTCCCAGAGTTGCCAGACTCCAATGACTGCCACCTAGTCACTTTTGGACGTATATCCAAAGCCCTACAGGCCAAAATCAAAATCCCCGCGACACATCTAGAAACAATTGCATCAACTGAGGCATTAAAACAACTCTACCGCGCAGCAGACATATTCATTGCGCCCTCAACTCAAGAGGCATTTGGAAAAACACTCGCCGAAGCGGGCGCCTGCGGGCTCCCCGTAGTATGCTACGACATCGGCGGGCCGAAGGACATCGTCGAAGATAGAGTCACCGGCTACTGGGTCCCAAAGGACGACCGCGCTGCGTTTATAAAAAGAACCCTCGCCCTCGCGGCGGCCCCCGACACTCGCAAGGCGATGGGAACAGCCGCCATCCAGCGCACACAGGCGCTATTCTCCCCCACCACCGTCGCACAGCAGCACATCAGCCTCTACCAACAAATGCTGAGCCCGACTGCAAGTAAGAAGAGGTAAATAGTCGATCCATCGCATCCTTCAGCACCAACAACTATTCAGCCTTAACTCAATCGATGAAGAACAAATATCTAAGTGAGCCAGCAAAAATCTCTATATCGATTTGCACGAGGGAGCGTCCAGTCATGCTCACCAACCTACTAAGGAGCTTTGAAGGGCTAAAGCCACTGGAGGGCGTAGAAGTTCAGATCGATATCGTCGAAAACCATACGGAGAAGAATCTAGAAGCACTCATCGACGAGCTTGCCCCCTCCCTCCCATTTAAAATCACACACTATTGGGAGCCCAAGCTGGGCATCCCGATCGCGAGGAATCACGGACTACGAGCTGCGAAAGGATCAGGCGCCACGCATATCATCTTCATCGACGACGATGAACGCGTCGACGAACTATGGCTAAGAGAGCTATGGGACGCCTACCTTCAATACAGTGAAGATACCGTAATACTAGGCACTGTCATTTCGGTATTCGAATCCTCCGAAAACGAGCACTTGCATCATATGTTGCAGCGAAAGATTCGTCCAACTGGATACGCCCTAGGCACATGCGCCACCAATAATGTCATCGTGCACATTGAAACGCTCGACCAACATCAGCTTAAATTCGATGAAAGCCGGCCCCTAGCAGGAGGCACCGATAGTCAGCTCTTCCGAAAAGCCCGCCTTTTAAAGATTCCAATGTTTTACAGTGCGGAAGCCATTGTCTATGAAGACATCCCCGCAGCGCGCGTCAACATGCGCTGGATCAGCAGACGTAACTTCCGAGTGGGGCTCACCTATGGTGAATACAAAAAGGAACAGTCCTCTGGATGGAGTTTCCCGATCAATCGATTGCGCGCACTACTCAAACACAGCCTCAAAGCACTCATCCATTTAATCGCTTACAATCCCGAAAAACTTAGGAAACGATGGATCAAAGTGTGCTTAGCTAGCGGACAAATCCTAGGTTTCTTCAGAGTGCGCATCGACTCGTATAAAGAAATCAACGGAAAATGAAAAACGTCCAAGGCGAATAAATTTCAAACAACACGACACATGGCATCTCCAAAAGCTCATTTACGCCTATCCGTAATCATCAACAACTATAACTACGGACAGTATATTGAAGAATGCATCAACTCCGTCCTAACTCAAACACGTGCCGCAGACGAGATCATCTTCGTCGATGATGGGTCGACCGATAATAGCTTAGAGATCATCCAGTCCTACAAAGGAAAAGTAGACATCATCAGCAAGCCGAATGGAGGCCAGCTAAGCGCAATTATCGCTGGTGCCGAAGCAGCAACCGGAGACATCTTACTGTTCCTAGATTCCGATGACCTATGGAAAAACAAACACTTAGAGATTGTAGAATCCACCTACAATTCAACACCAGAGCTAGGCTGCTTATTCACTAGCCTAGAACTATTCGGCACAAACAGCGGACCACACTTATCCAACGAACGAAAGCATCCATCAAAGATAATTGAATCGAAGCTAATCACTCAATATCTAGATCAATTCCTAGGACGTCCCACTTCAGCTAGCTCATTTCGGAGAGCCCCGATCAAGCAAGTGCTTACTGCATGTAAAGACCTCGAGAAGGACTTTAGAACATCTGCCGACAAAGTTCTATCGCAAGGGGCATCACTCATCGGCATGAGCAAACTATTCATAGACGAGCGCACGGTCTACTACAGAACACATGCATCCAATGCATTCTATTATTCTAATAGAGTCTCGGAAAAACAGATGCAAGAGAGGCAGCGACGAAACGATTTAATCAGCCATAAAATGCAATTGGCATTTCCATTCAAACAGAATGCTGGTGCAATCGTCCGAGAAATGAAAAAAAATCAGGACTCGCGACTCCTAGATATATTTTACAAAGACATTCCCAAAAGAATGAATTTATCAAAGACTTCTCGGAAACTATTAAAACGGCGACTCATCATCGCAAATACGAGACTCAAAGGGAAACACCATCACGAAAGCCACAGCACTAGACGACACGACAGCATGACAAATACGAATCTTAAGGCTAGGCCAGTTCGATGGATAATGAACTTGCTATCGAAAAAACAAAAAGTGACATGCAGCCCTCGTGCGAGCAAAATCACTGGCCGCTACAAAAAGCTACAAAAAGCCTGCAAGAGATATCGGGTAAACCTAGTAGACGCGAAAATTGCCCCGAACATCAACGCCACGCTCAATAAAACACAGCCAATCTCAAATAGGCTATTATCTCAAATTGCAATATATCCGATTTGCGCGCAAGCCAATCAAAACTGGGCAGAACTGAATGACGATGACAAATCGAACCTACTAGAACTATGGGTGCCCAAACTTGAAAATATGTCGAGGCAATATGATTCAATATTAGAAAATCAAAAACCAGATGCAGTGCTAATATTCCAAGGCTACCTGCCTGATGATGCAATATTAAGGCAACTAGCAATCCAAAGAGACATACCAATCATTGCGATCGAAAACACGATGCGAAGTGATCGCTTGATCTGGGAATCCATTTCAGGAATCACCGTTAATAAAAACCAAGCACATCTCCAATTCTGGAAGAATCAAAGCATAGTATCAGTCAAAGAGGCTCAAGAGAGTGCAGGACGCTATTTATCCCAAATAAAAGACGTCAAAAAACCAAGCGAACACAGTAGCCCAACGCGTAAATATAACTGGAATGCAGATTCCAAAAAAATATTATTCCTAGGGCAAGTCTACACGGACTCTTCACAGTTATTTGGATTAGGTGGCTTCAACAATCCGATTGAAGTCATCGGCGCCTTGCTAAAATGGACAGAGAAAAACGAGCACTCCCTCTTGATCAAACTACACCCAAAAGAGCATGAGGGGAACAACCCCGTCACACTCACACCCTACGCAGACATCACTTACCGTCAAATAATCGAGCAACACAGTGATTTACTCCGAAAACTAGGCACACGTATATACATCGACTACCAGAACGAATACGACACCTACGACCTAGTTGAACAATGCGACCTTACCGCCACAGTTAACTCCCAAGCAGGACTTGAGGCTGCGATTATGGGGAAAGCAGTCATACATGGACGACAGTGCTTTTACGGCGGCCTAGGATTCACACATGAATATCAGGATAACCTAGATATCGAACTAAGGCTCGACCAAGCGCTGCAAGAAGGACCAAAGAATATCAGCGAAGCCAAGAAGTTCTTCCATATTTTGTTCGAAAACTACTGCATCAAGAACACACATAATGACGTTGCGAGGCTCCTAAGCTCACAGCAATAAGAACAATAAAAAACTTAAAAACTACGAGAAAATCACCACCGGAGCAATGAAACTTTATACAGCGATAACAACTATTCAGCCACCTACGGAGTGCATGCATTCCTTAGCCAAAAACTTAGCCAAATGCGGAGGACATTTGGTAGTGACTGGTGATAAAAAAGGGCCACAGGCTTATGACCTTCCAAACACTTCCTTTTTCTCATTAGAAGATCAGAATTCGCTGAATTTCAAAATCGAAACAAAACTACCGACAGGGCATTATGCACGTAAGAATCTTTCGTATTTATTCGCCATCAGCCAAGGTGCCGAATGCATCTATGAAACAGATGACGACAACATGCCTAACGAACACTGGAAAGTTCGAACAGATGAAATTAAATCCCCACTTGTAATACCTGAAGCAGATCAATGGGTGAACATCTATAAATACTTCAGTGATGCAAAAATATGGCCTAGAGGCTTACCTCTAAATCAAATTTGCACGACACATCCAGAAGCAATACAGTCGACTGACACATTAATCAGCCCAATCCAACAGGGACTAGTGAACAACGCGCCTGATGTAGATGCAATTTGGCGCTTAGTCTTTGATTCCGAATTTAATTACTCAGCATCAAGTGATGGCAAAAGCGTATACCTAAAACCAGGCAACTGGTGCCCATTCAACACACAATCAACCTGGTGGTGGCCACTGGCATATCCCCTATTATATATACCAAGTTATTGCTCATTTCGGATGTGTGACATATGGAAAAGCTTCATCGCTCAACGTTGCCTCTGGGCATTAGGATACGGCGTCACCTTTCATTCACCCGAAGCAATTCAAGTCAGGAACGAGCATAACATCATGAAGGATTTCACAGATGAAATCCCGGGCTACTTGGAAAATGAAAAAATTAAGACGATTCTAAACCTGTCGGACTTAAAACCTGGGACTGAAAACGTAGGAACGAACTTACGAACCTGCTATAGTGACTTAATTGCGGAGGGAATATTACTGGAAAAAGAAATGGATCTAGTGGAATTATGGCTAAAGGACCTAACTAAAATCACGTATGCTGAAACTAGTAAAAAACGATGAATCAGAGCAAACCGAGCATATACGTTTACGGCATGGCGATCTCGGGATTAAATCCGACGATATACGGCGGGCTATTTGGCAATGCAACCAGAGCAGTTGGTCTCGCCATAAACTTGGCGAAGCTTGGACACGAAATATACCTTGAAGTCGAAAACAACTTCAACAGTAACCTCAAAAGCGAAGAACTTCCAGTATTTCTTAAGCTCATCCGAGAAAGCCAACGGCAAGACTTCCTATGTAACGCTGACGTGCTTTTAATCTCGTGCACGAACATCCAATCCTTCCATAAGTTATTTGGACGAGACCCGTATCTCGATCATCCATGTAAAATAATAGCCAGTTGCTTTGACCTAAAACAATCCATTGACCTAGAGCGCCTGCGTGGGAAGGTGAAATTCATCACGTTTAATAATTCAAAACAAAAGCGTATGTGGGACGGTCGAAAAAATAGTATTCCCTCTTTAGAAATTCCATATGGAGTCAACGAAACCGTTCAAGTTGATGACGCAATTATTGATGTCCAAAAGCCATCCGCTCTTTGGATGGGTGCCATACGCAGAACGGACATGCTGCAACGAATTGTTCACTTTGCTAGAGTGAATACTAACTGCAAAGTCACTGTAGTGACTCGAGCAATAACAGACAATACGATTGAATCACATAAAAGAGGAGGGCTGGACAATCCTTACGCAGACTTTACCGGCAGAGATTCGCTAGAAGTCTTTGATGAGATAGTGGAAGAACTGTGTGGAATTAAAACTCCAAGTAACATTGATTTTCTAGGCCCAATGGAAGGACAGAATCACATAATACAAGGCCAGCACACAATAGGCCTCGACTTCAGTCGCTTCCCATCGCAATCACACGACAATACAAAAATACTCGACTATTTACGAAGCGGGTTATGCGTCATTTGCGACAAGGGCACCCCGAGCTACAGATTTGTCGAAGAAACAGGGAACGGAGCAGTCGTCTCACCAAACTTTGACGATAATGAAATCAGAAATGCATATGAATGGTGCCTCAAAATCGGAACATTAGAAAACCGTAAATCTGTCGCAGCTTTTGTCCGAAAAAAATATGGGTGGGATACATTAGCGCTTATATACTCAGAGTTAGCGTGTAAAGCAACTCGTCCAACAAAAGTAACTCTCGCAAAAAGAGCAGTCAGATGGATTAGACGAACAAAGCCGTAAATAAATCTCATATTGATACACTCAGCACGCCACGTAAACTTACAGCAAAAATACACGACAATAAAGGGGCGACTTGATCCTTAAGACTTCCCAAGACCCCGCCTCTCAATAAACCGCTCCATTGGTTCCGTTTCGATTTCACGAGCTTCAGACAGCCATAGGTTGAGTTCTTCTTTCAAACTATCATATTCGTCAAAGAACACATCGAAGCTCACCCTAGCCTGATCAGAATAAAAGGTCGATTGATCAAGACAGTAACGTCCATGCCCACAATTATCCATGGCTCCTTTATTCTTGCGATAGTAGTAATCATCTAATGCCACACTAACAACTGGAACACCCTCACCATAAGCAAAAATGATAGGGTGATGTTTCATGGTAAAGACCATCCGAGCAAACTGATATGTCGCACGTGCCTCTCGATAATCATACTGATAATTCAATCGTCTCGCATGATCACCATGCTGCATACGCGCGATGACATCATCCTCAGCTGCCTCATCCGATGGCGTCATCGAAACGAAGAGCAACTGCAAGCCATACTGTTCAGTTAGATAGTCGGATAACTCAGCAAAACGCTGACAAGAGCGCGCCCGAATTTCTTCGCTCTGGCCCCAATAATGAAAATTCATGATCGCATAAGGCCTATCGGGATCAATGCCGTTGACGGATAGCAACATTCTAGTCCTCTCTTCATCCAGGCTATCAAAAAAAAGCGCATCATCAAAAGTTGACTTCACATGATCCCCCTGAACCCCAATCGTTTTGAGTTCGGCTTCAGACAAGCCACTATCACGTAAATAGATATAGTCTGCCTGCATCAAAGACTTACGAGCGAGCCAACGATCCCATCTCGAGCGAAAAACCCCGAGAGTCTGTCCAGTTAGAAAATAAGGAGTCTCCAGCAACTGACAAAGTCGCATGAGCAGTGCATTTTCCCATAAGCGACTCATCGTCATTCCAGTAAGAAAACCTCCACCTGAAATATGCAGCGCATCGGCACGGTAAAGCTTAGAAAGTAATTCCATCTCATACTCGTTCGCGAATGCAATAGGCAACCCAGAGCGCATAAATCGCGCAGTTAAAGTTAGCCGTATCCACGTACTTAAAAAACGTAATTTAAAAGGCAACTTCGACTTAAAATAGGTGCTTTCAGTATTACTATGAAACCAGACGACACGAGGGGCCCAAAGGGACTCAACTTGATGAATATGTCGTGTGTAAGCTGGGCTGGGGGTCAACACTTCCAACTGAGCGCATGGCAACAAGCGCTTCCAACGCCCCAAGCTCGCTCCCATCTGCGCCTCATCACCAACATTCCCATAGCCCATCCCAGAAGCTAGCATGATCTTACAATCGCGCTCGCCCTCATAGACTCCCCAAGACTCGAACAACTTTCGATTCCCTTCAGCGGTCTTAAGATAATCAGTCTCGAAGGGGGGGCGATTCTCGTCAAAGAAACAAGCCCAACGCTTCAGGCTCTTACGCATCCCCTTTTTTATTTTTCTAAACGAAGCCATTTCAAATAAATACTAAGCCCACCATTATTTTTTCACTTTCAAATAACGCTTATACTCTGCCCGATGAATCTTCTTATCAAAATATCGAAGAAAACGCAGACACACCTTAATAGCAGAAGAACAGCCGATAATCTTCAGCCGCCCCCACCCTGACGGTGTCCTATATCCATCATTACCATCCCTCTTTCGTCCTACCATGTAAAAGTCGTTTGACTCACGAATAGTGGAAACCCAATTAGTGGCACCATGCATCTTTTCTCCCTTAGCGTAACCTTTGTCATCAACTGACTTAGGATAGCCCAAGACTACGACTCCCTGCATTTTGTAGCTAGGAGGAATCTCATAGTCCTTTAACGCATCGCGCCAAGTCTGCCCCGACAGCATACGCGTGTAATTCATATTTTCAGACGCGGACACCCAACAGCTACCTAAGCCATGAGCAGCAGCCATAGTCAGAATATTCTGAATAGAGGCCGCGCAATTTTGAATCTCTAAAGACTCCCAGATATAATATTCACCATTCCCTCTAGCATCATTACGAGCAGCATCAGCAAAAACAAGAATCAGTGCAGCACCATGCCCTAAAATGCCACCAGCATGACTATCTCGAACTTTCGCCTGATTTGCTTTTTTATAAGGCCAGACAAAGCGAATCGCGCCGACCGCGCAAATTTCATCCGGATCCGTAATCAATAAATATCTTTGATTCTGCCAATTAGAGCCACTCGGTGCTGATTTAGCCGCCGTAATCAGATCATCCAACACGTTTTCAGGGATCAGATCGTCTTTAAACACGCGAACAGATCGACGATGAGTCATCGCATCTTTAACTGACTCGACCCTATTACTATTATTGTTATCCATAAGAAAAAACGACTTCCATTAGATGGTGGCTAGATTAGACGTCCAAGCCATCCCCTCAACAAACTAATTACCTCAATTAATGCACTCAGATATACAGCGGAACCTAACAGACGGAAGCCCCAAATCACGCAACTAGATAATTCTCTATTATTTCACCTCAAAATCGAGTCGACAAGCTATGTCCGAATTATTTCACATCGGATATCCTCAGCGCACAACATTTCAATTTTGCACCGCGGAACAGGCGTCACTTCACCAGCACAGTTGCTTCTCGGGGCAGCATGCAAAAACCACAGCTCCATCCGTCGATTACTGCATAAGTAAAAAAAGGGGTCATGTCGTTATGTTTATAATTAGCTCCTGATAAGCGTCAGTTTCACGACCACCCGCAGCATGAAACTTCCCTACATTCTGGCTTACCGCCTGCGATATCCCCATGTTCAACTTTTTAGTGATCCACACGTTCGTTGCGCTCGTATGGCCTTTAATCACTGCCGCCAGCATCACCTTCCAAGCTGCCGACTTCAAATCCTCGCGAATATCCGCGGCATCCTTCCCCAGCACGGACAGCCCACGCTCCAGAAACAACTCCCACTTCAGCTCATTCGCCTCACGCAGCTCCTTACCGTCGTAACGCTCCTGCCTCGGCTCGATCACCTTAGATCCTTCAGCTCCCGCCTTCACCCGATCGGCCTCTTCGCTCAATAAGTCCTTTTTGAAATCCTTACTCCCAATCGCCCACCCTCGGCACATCCGATCAAACAGCAACTCCTTCTGCGCACTCGCATCCGCAGACAACCACGCTAAATACTCACGATACTTCCGACGACCCGCCGACGTATCCG
>Ga0255783_10006083_pt1 | contig 10485 bp, 8 predicted proteins | sample 011ome_22_FD_179981 | JGI IMG/M metagenome (GOLD analysis project Ga0255783, IMG submission 179981) | Coastal salt marsh microbial communities from the Groves Creek Marsh, Skidaway Island, Georgia - 011507BT metaG (version 2) | ecosystem: Environmental > Aquatic > Marine > Intertidal zone > Salt... | reverse complement strand
CAAATTCTGCTGCATTTGCCGTTTTAAAACGTCTCAAAACTTTCGTTGAAAATAAAGAATCAAAATCGCTGATGCTTCCTGTAAAACTTTCCTGATGTTCTTCCTCGCACACGGATGATGTAAAAGATTCTGATTCTACACGATCGAAAGTTTAGGCTTCTTCAGCAAATACAACATAGTAAAATAAAAAAATGAAGCGTAGAAATAGTTGTTGCAGAATTCTCTTTCTTCTTCTTATGGTATTATCTTCAATAGCATTTTTCATTGAAGTGATAATTCAGATATTGCGCGCGCCTGAAGAGGATGAACACCTGGCGACGTGCTTTGGGCCCAAGGAAGCGACTTTTACCATGGTCACGATCGGCGAGAATTTCGATTCCTCCCTACGAGAAGAATTGCTCGAAAACAAGCGTTCTTGGGCAAAAAAGCACAACGCGCAAATGTGCTGGTACTTCACGAGAATAGATCAGTCACGAGGTACGGCGTGGAATAAGATTTTAGCTACTCTTCACACCATGCGTTGTGTCGCAAATAAGGGTTCCTACATCCTCACTCTTGATGCCGATGCGGTCGTTCGGAACGCGGGCAAGTCGCCGGATGATATTCTCAAAGAAATAAAGACAAGAAAAGTGAAAAGGAGCGAAAACCATGAAAATATGAATGCTGCGAATTACCAGTCTCCTCATATTTTTTGGTCGAATGATTATCACACATCTTCACCAATCAACTCGGGAGCCTTTCTTTGCGTAAATAATAAGAACTCTGAGTTTGTCCTGAAAAAGGTTTACGATCATTTACACGGCATTACGTTTTATCGGGTTCCCCATTGGAACGATCAAGTTGGGGTCCATAACTATCTTACAAAGTGTAAGGACGAATTTAATTCGACCAGCGCTATCGTAAGTAGCGATATATTTAATCAACACGCGAGCAGATCATTAAATACATCGTTCGTCGCCCACTTTGCCGGAATGGGTCGATCGAGGACAAAATACAAAGAGATTGTCGCAAAGCTGCATTCGTGGACAAAAAACGAGGAAAAGGAATTTTTCGATACTAATATAGAATCATCGATATCATCTTCGAGCAAGGAAGATCATCAGCAAAAGTTTTACAGGAAACATCACGCGATTTATGATTCTTTTCTTTTTACGAAAGTATTGAGACGTTTTAAAACGGCAAAAGCAGCCGACTTTGACGTATTAGACAAATGTTTTAGTTAGTTTTTGCAACATTGTGCAACAGGTACAATCTAATTTTACCTTTCTACAAGATGCAAAGATCATTACTCTGTCTAATGTCATTAATCTAATAAATATGATGATCAAAAAATTCTGTTTTGGAATGTACGTGTGTTATTTCTTAGATGCGATGGGAGAGAGGTACTTTAAAGTATGTAATAATCTTGTCATCATCTTTGATAGTAAAATTCTCTTCTCCATCCCCTTAAGCATGAATCGAAAATTGCACTCATGTCTGATATTTTCATCAATAGATGTGGACCAAGCATTTTCAACTTTTAACTATCAGATTATGCGTCTCTTAATCATTTGTACATGCCTATTTGTTCCTATGCCTCATCTACCCTTCTATTTCTCGTCGAAAACTGCTGCATTTGGAAAATGGGTTCTTTTTTTAAAGACTTGAGCGGGAATGTCTTACTTTTCATTTTGGATTGTAAAACATAAACCTAGATAAAATTTCCAAAACTCACTCGTGACAACAAAACAAATCAGAAAAGAGTTTAATAGCAAGTATGTGAGAAAGTAAAGTATCTAATTTTTCCCCATTTCTGCATTTCGGATTACCATTCCAAATACTTTTCTTTTCCTGTTCAAGCAAATGACACGTAAATCTATTGTCATAGAGAAAACGTACCATCTGCGTTTGATGACTTCGAATCTCAATCACCAGGTGCTTGATGATATTTCGAGACATTAAAAGCTTTGCTGATTTCAAAACTTCGTATTCATGTCCTTCTGTGTCGATTTTTACGAATGGTATGCTTTCGACTTTCCCATAAAATAAATTATCCAAAGTAACCGTAGTGATAATATTTAAAGTTTCATCATAATGTGTATCTGTTGCGACGATATCCATCACAGCTGTGCCACCAGGATTATTTTCATTAGTATTATATGACTTTTTTTCTCCATCGATCGAAGATACGGCGACATTGTGAACAAAGACTAATTCATTTATTAAAGAATTTGAAGAAGCACTCATACTAAGGCGACAAGCAATGTCTTTTTGCATCTCAAAAGCGTGCACCACACAACCATGAAGCGAGGCAGTAGCGAGCGTGAGACTTCCAAGATTACTTCCAACGTCTAAAATGGGATTTTTTGAATCGCACAAGGGCTTATTTTGAAGTGCAGTCTCAAGCGCGCCATGAACGTGCTCATCAAAGATTCCATTATTTTGGAGCATGTGTCTCGAAACGTACACATCGATTTCAGGATCGAGAGTGAAAAACATGTAAAAAGCATTCCGTGCCATGGGATTCCACCAATTTTGGCAGTTGTATCCTATCGATAGACCTGCATTCAAGTTGCACTCCAACTTGTCACCTATTTCATTAATTTTTGAAATGACAGAAGTGACGGGTGCCGGCCTGAATTCCCTGAAAAGAGAAGCTCTACAAGCAGAGTGTATACTATGAGCGGGATAGTATCTCTGGTCCCGTTTGAATCTTCTCAAAACGCGACCATGAATATCTGCATATTTTATATCCATAATTACAATCATTACTATGACGATCAAATTACGAACGGACCTCTTTTGATGAAAACTACCAAAAAACGTATATTCTCGTTTGCTTTTGTTGCTGAATCTATTCATTTAAAAATAAGAAGTTCTACGAGCTCTACAAACTATTCTCCATGGATTAGGACCAATAATCCATTTTCGGCACTCCTCTGCGCGCACCAAACCCCATTTCAGAAATTTATACGGTTTGAAAAAAATTAAATAGTTTGAACACCCAACCAGTCTTGGATAAAGGGCGATTCTTTTTTTTTAGAGAGCTCCCTCTCCCTCTCCCTCACTGGGCGTCCCAGGGGGGATACTCATTGGCCCATATGAAAACAAATTTTTTATTTCTAATCTACACGTACACTTCCTCTGTATACAGTCGATTCAACCATTTGTGTAAAGATTATTTTACGAGTACGTAATTACATATATTCTAACTTTTAATTTTAGACTCTCTACTCTCTTTTATCGCATAGCACACATTTGGAACGTATCGGAAATATGAAATCGAAGGGCAAATTTTTGCAGCTATTTTTTGAAAGTCCATTCATGAGTATGATTTTCCGAGAAGTTCCGGAACAATATTTCTTGTCCATCATGGACAATCCTAGCGTTTTTATGAGCGCATCGGTGGCGACGTGACCATTATTATTCTCACTGCATCTCCCCATTGAGAGATGCATTATGCACGAATTTGGAGTATCCTTATTCCAAAGAACGTCTCGCCAACTTGAATACGTTTCCCCGCGAGCTGGATCGCTGGTAAGAACTTCGTAGTTTGAGCTGTACGTGTTTCCATTTTTTTCATTCGTGAATTTTCCAAGGCTCCAACGATGTTCGGTGTTTTTATCCTCTTGGCGCTCATAAATCGCTCGAAGAGCAGGATAATCGGATTTGTGTTTACCCGTAAACAGTTCTTCCTTCCACATTCGTAATAAATCTCGACTGTATTTGCGATGCACCATGAAGGAGCCTAAATGCCAGCCGGCTGAGTTATACATCGGCACTTTCGATGAAAACGCGGGAATATCGCACAATAAATTGTTTTTCACGCAATCCTGCACTCCAAAAACCACGTCGCAATCGTACCACGCCGCAATTTGGATTCTCTCGGGTAGAAATTGAAAAATATCCATTTTTACCGACATGTCTTTGAGATATGTCGAAATCTTTTTTTTCTTCTTAATTCTTCTGTTGGAAAAAGAACTTTCACCTGAAAGCTTTGATTCATCATCTTTACTCAACACGTATACTTTATCGTAATTTAATAACTTTCGCAATTCTATCTGAGTTGGTACGCACGCCTTGGGTTCAGTGATGAAATACACGTCACCTTTGTACCCACCAACTTTTACTAAAGATTCGACAGCCAGCAAACATTTGAAAGCTTCTAATTTTGCATAAGCACCTAAACCTCCAAATACAAAAGCGAAATTTTGAGTTGGTAATTGAGACGTTTTATTACTACTGAAGCCGTGTGCATTCATCGACTCCTGTATTGCACATCGCTGAGACTTTGGGTAGTGTTTGTCACGAAACGGTTCGTGTAGATTTTTCCAATTTTCATCCTCGGTTAAAACTCCAACTTTCTGGAAATGACTTTGGGGTCTTTGAACTCGATAAATCCGCAAAAAAGACGAAGAGAAGAATATTAATGATATTATAAAGAAAATTGCCGTAAACCTACGTAATGGTTGAATCGGTTTCCTCCATTTATTGCTCCTATACCTTTCTGTATACTGCTGGGTAGGCTGCTGATGAAAAAGCAACATTTGTTCTGAGCAAATTTTATCTACCCCTAGCTGCGCGCGTAAAAAATGTTGCGTCCCCGAGTGGGCAAGCGCTCCTCGTACTCTAACATGCGAAGGGTCCCCGGGTGGCAACTCACTCGCTCTATTGTAACGGTGTTATTGCATGGAAGTTATGTATAAAAATAAATGCTCATCCTCTGGTAAGTAAGCAACGCGTTAAAAATAAGAGAATGAAACGTAAGAGATGAGAGTTTTCTCCTCTCTTAAGCAATCAATGGGATATATACGCTTCGTTTTGTGCTATTATACGGCTATGTCATGCGCTCACAGAAAAAGGTACGAGTTGTATCGATTTTTGGCATAAACCAGTTCATTTTCGGGTCAAAAAGCGTTTTGTTGACTTTTATTTGAGAAGGTCACCAAAAATTAGCGTTAGGGTTTAGCGTTTTAGGGTTTCAAACCACAGCCTGAATACAGTGGTAATTTAGGTAATTTTAAAAGATTCGTTTCGTAATCTTTCCCACCCACACTTTTTACCTTACCTCACCCTCGAACAGTAACTGGAGCAAGTGTAAATATATAATGTCCTTTCGCCGTTGGATCAGTAAGAGGAAGAGAAGATTATCTCTTTTAATCGTTGTTTTGATCGTTGCAGCCACATACAAAAATCAACCGTCACTTAAGCAATCAAAATCAGACGGAGATAGTATAGTAGCTTCTTCAGCTGACGTGTATTATTCTGGCACATATTGGAACGATTACGAGCAAGTGCAAGAACATCTGAATGAGAGAATTAGCGGGAACATCTACATAGACTGGGCACACCAACTCATCAAGTGGAGAAATAATAAAAAATTTAAGAAGGCTTTGATATTGAGTTGCGGAAATGGTTGGGTGGAGAGAATGCTGATTGAGAGGGGTGTGATTGAATCTGCAGTAGGAGTTGATGTAAATGAAGAGCTGCTCTCCCAAGCGAAACTTTCAGCAAACGGCTTACCTTTGAGATATTATCAGCTTGACTCGAACAAGGATGAAAATTTTCCAGAAAAGGATTATGACATTGTCATAAATCATGCGGCTTTACATCACGTTGCATACATAGACTATCATGTGAGAGGTATTTACAGGGTACTCAAACGTGACGGAGGAATCTTGTTCAATTATGAATACGTTGGCCCGCATAGAAATCAGTACAATGAAGAAACATGGAAGGCAATATCCTATATAAATGATTTGACTCCTGCAAATCTGAGGCATACAAAATTAAACTACCCGCATTTGCCGACCATGCTTGTGATGGACCCAAGTGAAGCAGTGCATAGCGAATTAATTAAGTCAACTCTAAGTAGGTATTTTGAGCCGATTGAAAGCATATCCCTAGGAGGAGCTTTAGCGTATCCACTGCTCACCCACAATGAAAATCTTAAAAGGAACACAAATCAGGTAGCAGTGAGCGCCCACATCAAATTTATTTTAGATGAGGATGCCAAATTTGAGAAAAGGCATCCAGAAAGTGGGCTATTTTGGTACTCTATTATGCAAATAAAAGGAGATGTAAATGAGAAAGATATGGCGAAGTGGACTCAGGATGAAGTAAACCGAGAGAATTATGCAAAACAGAATGGAGGCCAGTATTATCCATTCACTACTGTTCATCAAAGATTTTATGGTGTTACTTCAGCATGAGCAGCTGGATTTTAGATTAACAGGGAACAAAAATAATCAGCACTATCTTTGACGTTAATTATCACTATCATTCACGAGAACCTTTTGCTTCTTCACGTTCTTCTCGTTCTACTGACGCTAAGACATCTGAGACCCCGGTCGTTGACGATGCAACTCAAACTCCTCCCAACAGTTCTCCTGGTGAACAACAACAACAACAACGTGTATATAAAAAAGCGAATAAAAGAGTAAATAAAAAAGCGAAACGTGAGAGTTGAGAGAGAGAATTCTCTCCCAAAAATCACGATCTAGAGCACAGACTTAGGAAAAACAATACTTCTGCATTTGTAATGAAACAAGTACACCACGATTCACTTCTTCACACAAACAAAAGCTCTTTTTTCCACTGGGCTTTTGCGACTTCAATATTCACACTGTTATCTCCATGTACATATCGATAACCATTCCATAGGTATTCATTTAGTCCTGATTCCTTGCTTTTATGAGGATTCATATTGGTGAAAGGTTCGATGGATAGTTCCATTCCCGGTGGTGCGCTCAATGCATATGCGCGAAGTGACTGGTAATACTTTTCATGAAAGGAAGACTCTACAATGAACACTTTATTGTAACCAACAAAAAAAGGTGCAAAGTCGACTGGAAAGTAATGTAGCCACGTAAAAAAACCATCGATTACTCCGGGCCATGCAAAATTTAGCACGTCGTCCAGTATAAGAACTCCCCCTGAAACTAAATGGTTTGCTGCTAAAGTAAGATCGTTGACTGTTAAAATTCTGGAGTGGCCACCATCAATTGAAAAGAGCCGAAAAGAAAATGGTTTTAGGCTCTTCAGCTCTAAAGAACTACCAGCGTGTATATGCACATCTTCGTCTTTTATACCATTCTTTCTGCAAGCTTTTTGGAACGCATCTCGATTACCAAAGCCACTTCCATCGGTATTTTTCTTTTGATTTTCAAAAACATCGCACGCCCATAGCTTTTCATTTACTTTCTGCAAATGTCCTAAACCTACAAAAAACTTGCCGTGGTGAACACCAATTTCACCTATATCACCTCGTACTTGCATCGCGTCTTGCACTCTAGTCAAATATGTAAGCAAGACCATGACAGGTTCAATTACAAAGCTACCCTGAGCAACAGATTGGTGAGCTGTAATATAAGATATCCTTACATTTTTCTCATATTTAAACGGAACTGAATGTGAATCCATTTTCAACAAAATATCTTGTAAATCAAAGTTTGACTTAATATCAGCACCACCGTGATTGCTTGCATCATCTGTATCGATACGTTTCCCCAAAGTTAAGCGAAGTTCTGGACTGTTGATTCTTCTTTGAACCGGTATGAAATCTATCAACTCTGGAACAGGCTTAGATATCCCACATTCTATCAACTCTGGAACAGGCTTAGATAACCCTATAATATGGTAAGTGAGAAGATATAGGTAAGTGATACCGAAGAATACTACTCTTGCACGAGCTGAGAAGCGTGAATATTTCATGTAGCAGTTTTGTAATGAGATATTGGGGCGAGCAGGGGAGGCTCGAGAATGGATGAGAGAGAGTTCTCTCGTCTCTCTTTAGAGCACAGGTCAGGAAAAAATTCAATCAATACGCGTACGAGAATTTCTTTTTTTGTAACACGAGAGTTTAGGGTTTAATCAGATCCTCAAATCAGATCTGCAAAAATAGGTGAGAAGCCAGCGCGCTTCCAGCGCGCTCAAAGTGCAAAGCGCTTTGACATTTCACCACCCCTAAGCAAAAGATTCAATAGAATTTCTGTCTTTGTAATGAAACAATTTACTTCATTAGAGCACAGATCAGGAAAAACTAGTACTTCTGTCTTTGTAACGAAACAATTTACACCATTTACAAACCACAACTCACAACCCCCGAGAAATTTCATTTGGAGACGAAAATTTGATATTGGAGTCATTTTTTTTGGTTTACACACGCCTGAACGACAGAATTTCTATGTGGTTGTTCCTTACCTTCCAGCACGTTTGCACGTTCCTTCCACGTTGCTGTAAAAATATATGCAGCTCTAAACATCTTGGTTAGTTAAGCTCTAGATACGCAACCGGATAAGTTGAGAATATTTTTACCAGCGATACTGAAGCCGCGTACGAGATAAGCATACGAGGTGTGATTTTACAATTAACTGAAATGTATCAGTTTAAAAGTAAACTTCAGGTTCTTCTCACGTCTGCCTTTGCCTTATCTTTGGTATTTTGTCTATATATTCTCAATCAGGAGCAAATGTTTTTTGAGAAAGGTGAGCACCATGGAATAACTCCTAGAAATGCCTTACCCAGGGTGTCTGATAATTTTTCTGGCAATTACAGCAATATTTCTTCACCTAAATCGATTTTAGCAGCCGTTACTGGCGGTTGGGGATTGGAGACCTGGCGTACAGAAACGCATTTCTTGTACCTTAACATTATTATGACCAACTATGTTAGTTTGTGTGAATTCGGATATAATGTTACTGTCGTGCTCTATACATATGAAGGATTTGAAGATTGGGAAAGATACATCGACATATCGGAGTACTGGTGTTCGAGAATAAATTCTCCAATAAACATTCGAATGGAGCTGTATAAATTAAGAAAACTAACTCCAAGAGCTTTTGGGACAGCAGGCGATCTTACGATTCGTCACAGGGAAATATTTCTGCGTGAAAAATACAATTACGACATCTTTTTAGTACAGGAAGATGATGTAAGCGTCCGCATGGTGACTATACACTATGCGGATGTGTGGCTAGATTTTTTCTCTGGAACTTTTTTCCATCCGTCTTTTTTCGACCTCGAAGTCTACGGTCCAGAACGATATATATCATGGCGTGAAAAAAATGGCAAGATTATTTCATTGAGAGATAGGCTATTTTTCCGTCGAGCTGACGATGGCTGTGGAGGGAGAAGCTATATAATGACGAACGGACTTCTTCAAAAATGGGTGTTAAATGAGAAAGAATGGATAGATCCTAGTAGAATAAAGGGGGAGTTTAATCCTCTCGTAGGATCCTCTTGTTGGTTCAAAGATAGAAAGAAAGTTCAGCTATTAATTCCAATTGAAAATTATGAGTGGAAAAAAGCTGCAATTCACCATCTACCGAACAAATATATCAAAAATACTTTCAGGGAGAGAAGCACGATCCTCACTGATGAAGACGAACGCTTCGAAATGATCAAAGAGGAAGAACTTGCTCTCATCTTTGACTCATGCTTCATGGATTTTAAGTCATTGAATAACACTTTGAATGTGACGTTTAATGGTCCATCGTGCATGGAGTGCCTCTCACTACCCAGCCAAGAGCTTGAGTACAATGCACATATTTATCGCAACTCAGAGTCTAATCTAAGAGGAGTAATTGTAACCTTTAAGTGCATAAAAACGTAAGAAACAAAACAATTAAACCTAAGTGAAAGAAAAGCTGTACTTCAACTATGGGCAGGTACGATACAGTCTTGTTGGGAGACAGGCTTAAACGAAGTGCTAAACGTGGGCTCCTAACCGTCACACATTGTGGTCTCAAAACATATGTTTCTAAGTTCGATTGATTTTAGTATGATTTTGGTATGATGGTTTGAATGTGGTATGATTGTATGACTTCAGTATGATGGTGTGATAGTTTTGTTTGTGAATGTTGTGAATGCATACAAATCGAAGAAATCGCAAGAAATGTAAAACAAAAAATAGACTGAAAGAACCACAAAAAATATCGCTTATGTTTAAGTTTTTTTGTAACATTTCCCCCAATACCGCGACACGGGGGTTCCCTGAAGATATATGAAGACTCGAGAAAAACGTCTTCAGTCGTCATTTGGTTTGCCTTCGTGTATCCATGTGTATCTACTGAAGACCCCGAAGAGCAAAAGTGCTATTTTTTATATTATCATATCAAAGAAATATATTATATTAAAAAGTCTTCAGGGACATCGCGAACATACACACAATTAAACCAAAACACGGGTGAAGACTTCCTCGAGAAGGTCTTCAGATTTTACGCTTCAGTCTTCAGGGTCTTCAGGAACACGAGCAGCAAATAGAGTACATTTGGACTCAACAAAATTTCTGTTTTCTTCTAAATATTTTTCTCAGGCTAATAAGTACCAGAAAAATATGGCTCCCAAGAAATCCATCATTCTCTTGATTCAGAATGTGCGCTAAAATAGTATGCAAAAACACTTATACGTTTGAAAAAAGAACCTGAACTAAACCAAAGTGTCATATTACATAGAATAGGACGCTTTTTAGCCACTCTCGCGCGCTTCTGCGTTCAGTAGGGTACC
>Ga0255783_10006080_pt1 | contig 10491 bp, 4 predicted proteins | sample 011ome_22_FD_179981 | JGI IMG/M metagenome (GOLD analysis project Ga0255783, IMG submission 179981) | Coastal salt marsh microbial communities from the Groves Creek Marsh, Skidaway Island, Georgia - 011507BT metaG (version 2) | ecosystem: Environmental > Aquatic > Marine > Intertidal zone > Salt... | reverse complement strand
GTGGTCGTTTGTTCCCCCGATGGTGTGACGACGACGACGACGACGACGACGGGGGCGTCGTGCGACGATGCGGCGATGCGGGCGATGCGGGCGTTGTTTTTCTCTACTATGCTATGTATTTATTTTTCTGACGCGGTGTGTGTGTGTGTGTCGAGTCGATGTCGATGTCGATGTCGCGTGGGTGTCGGCACTGTACGACGCGCGCGGTGTGACGACGGCGTGACGCGATCGCGATCGCGACACGCACGCCGAAGCGCGCGAGGGACACCTAACCTAACCGCCGCACGCGGTGATCATGAGCGAGAACGTGCGCGTGCTCGTGCGCGTGCGCCCGCCGAACGCGCGTGAGCTCGATGGCGGGTACGCGAAATCCATTCACGCGCACAGCGACACGCAATTAAGCGTCACGCGCGCCGGATCTGCGGCGCATGCGGGGGCGCAGGGGACGACGTCGTCGTCATCGTTTGCGTATGATTACGTGTGCGATGAGACGCAGAGTCAGGAGGCGATATTTGAGCGCGTGGGGGCGCCCATCGTGGATGGCGTCGTGGAGGGGTTTCACGGGTGCGTGCTCGCGTACGGGCAAACGGGCGCGGGGAAGACGTATACGATGCAAGGGGTGGATTACGACGACGATGGGCGTGATGACGACGATGGGTGTGGTGATGGCGGCGATGTCGCCATGGGTGGTGGCGGTGAGGTGGATTTGAACGCCGCGCACGCCGGGTTGATTCCGCGCGTGTTGCGTCGGTTATTCGCGCGCGTGGAGAGCGAACGCGCGCGCGTCGCCGAGGCGGGTGGTGACGCGGAATTTGACGTCAAGTGTTCGTACTTGGAGATTTATAACGAAACGTTGAGGGATTTGTTGATGAATTCCGAGTACGATGGTCCGGCGCCTAATATTCGCGAGGATAACAAGCGCGGGACGTTTGTGGAGAATTTGTTGGAGGAGCGCGTGGTGGGCGCTGAGCAAACGTACGAGACATTCTTACGCGGCGCCGCGAATCGACGGGTTGGGCAGACGAATATGAATGCTGATTCATCTCGTTCGCACAGCGTGTTTACAATTTCCGTGGAGAGTCGCACCAAGGCGAATCCCACGGCGCCGGTGACGAAGAAGAGCGCGTTGTTGCACTTGGTGGATTTAGCCGGGAGTGAGCGACAAAAGAGCACCGATGCCGCGGGAGAGCGTTTGAAAGAAGCGAGCGCGATCAACAAGTCGCTTTCGGCGCTGGGGAACGTGATCAAGGCGTTGGTGGACTTGGCTGACGGTAAAGAGCGACACGTGCCGTATCGCGATTCCAAGCTGACGTTTTTACTCAAAGACGCGCTCGGCGGGCGCGCACGATGTTCGCTTCTCGCGTGTGTTTCTCCCGCACATGTTAACGTGGAAGAAACTTTGTCGACTTTAAAGTTTGCGCAGCGCGCCAAGTTGGTGAAGGTTCGCGCCGTGGCGAATGAAGAAGCCGTTGGTTCTTCTAGCGAGCTCGCCGCCGAGGTGAGTCGACTGCGCGCGTTGCTCGCCGAAGGCGGCGGTGATGGTGGCATGAACACCAAGGTCAAAATCTTAGAACTCGAGGCGATTATGGCCAAAGCCAATCGAGCGGCAAGTGCGGCGGCGAAAGATAGCGAAGGCGAACTCGAAAAGCTCAAAGCCAAGCTCGCGGACGCCAAGGAGCTGTGCACGTGCTTGGATAAAAATTTGCAGTCAGCTAAGATGGTGATTCGTTTGCGCGACGAAGCGTTGAAGAAAAAGGCGCTCACGCCCGAGTTGCTCGACGCTGAGCACGCTGAACTTCGGAAGCAAGTCGAACATCCTCCCGAAGTCGTGCGCGTGCGCATGGAGCTCGCGGCGTTGCAAGAGCGCGCCGACGCGTTGCAAGCAGAGAACGAGCGTTCGGCAAACCGTGGTCGATTAGCCACTGCAGAAGCAGAATTGAAGGACTTGCGTAAGCTTGTCGTCGCCGAAGGCGAACTCACGGCCAAGGCACTGGACGAAAAAGCTGAGGCGTTGGCGGCACACGCGCAAATCGAGCAACGTAACAAAATTTTGGAAGCCGCCATCGAAGCCGCCGAACGACGCGCGGTGGAGAGCGAGGAAGCCGCTGAGTCTGCACGTACGGCGCAAGCTGCTGCTGAAGTACTCGAACACGAACATAAGATGAACAAACAAGCCGCCGAGGCTGATCGCGCGCGCATCGAAGCGACTTTTGCCGAGAATAAGGAAGTCATGGAGGAAATGTTTGGTAAGCTAGAAACGTTGATGGCGTACAAGGTACAAGCTGATCGCGAAAAGGCTGAACTCGAAATCCTCGTCGCCGAAGCGACGGCAAAAGCCGCAGGTGCGAGCTCATCGTTCGAAGAAACCACCGCGGCACTCGCTGCGGCGCGCAAGCAACTCGAACAATCCAAGGCTGACATCGACGCGGCGCTCGACGAGCAACGCGCCGAGCACGAAAAAGCCTTGTCCGCGCACGTGGCTGAACACCAAGCCAAGCTTGCGGCGATGTCTAGCGCACATCAAAGCGCACTACGCGCACTCGAGTCCTCCCGCGATGCCGAGATCGCAGCCGTGGTTAACGCCCAAGCCGAAGCCGTGAATAAAGCCAAGGAGGACGCTGAGAGCGCATTTGACGCCGAGCGCGCGGCGCACGCTGTGGCGTTGAGCGCGCAAGCGGCTGAGCTCGAAGCCAAATTTGCCAAGCAGTTGACTGATGTTCAAACCGCGCACGAAGCTTCTCTCGCGGCGCTACACAGCGAGCATGTCGAAGCCGAAGCCAAAATCCGCGCAGACATGCGCGCCGCGCAGGCGGAATTGGTTGACGCGCACGCGTCAAAGTTTTCGGCCCAGGCCGAAGCGTTCGCGGAACAAATCGAGAAAATCAATGCCACGCACGCATCGGCGATTGAAGCGCTCGAAGTCAAGCATGCGGGTGAAATGGCTGCTTTCAAGGAACGACTGGCGATTGCCGAAGCGCGCGACGTAGCCGAGGACACGATGAATTGCAAAGAACATTTTGCTGAGCTCGCAGCTGTGAAGACACAGCACGACGAAGCGCTTGAGACGCTTGAGAACGAGTACAAGGCTCAAATCGCTGCGCTGGAGCACACTCTCGAACAGCGCCAAGACGCAGAGATGCGCTTAACGGCACGCGTCGAGGAGATGAAGGCGACTCACGCACGTGAGATTGATGAGCTCCGCTCTCAAATGGCAGCCATGGATGAGACGCAAGTTGATGTCGAAGAATCTTTGCGAGTGAAAATCACGGAGGAGTCGAACAAGGTACTCGAAGACGTTCGTGCGGATCATGAGATTGCCCTCGAGGAACAAAAGAGTACGCTCAGCGCGGCGTTTGCGGCGGATATTCGCAATGCGGAGAAGAAGCTCGCCATGGCGAAAGAAGAAGTGAACAAAGCAAAAACCGCAGCCGCGGCTGAGTTCACCGCCGCGGGCCACGCACAAATGCAAATTCGCCAGCTTCAAGCCGACCTCGAAGCCAAGGATGATGAATTGAAAAATTTGGAGCGGAGGTTGGCGTCGGCGTCGAGAAGCGATTCAGACACTACCGGTGAGGACGCTTCGTGGGCCGCAGATGCGCAGTCTAGAGCAGATGCGAGATTAGAAGTAGCAAAGGCAGCGAGAAAGCGTGCTGAAGAGCGGGCGGCAGACATGGAGGCGAAGATGACTGCGCTCATGAATGATGTTGAAGATGCTCAAAAGGCTGCCGCGGCATCCAAAACCAAATCATCCGCGGCGCACGCGCGCATCGAGTCTCTAGAAGTCGCTTTGCACGCGGCGAAGACGGAGATTGCTCAACTCAAAGGTATCGATCCACCGGTGATGGCATCAAGGACGCCGTCGCGCACGCCAGCGTTGAAACGCCCGGCGCCGGGCAGAACGCCAGGGAAAACGCCCGGCACAATGGGCACGGCGCGGCGCATTTTAAGCGCTGTGAACGCCGCCGCTGCGCCTGGTAGCCCATCCACAGACGCCGGACAACCGCTAAAAAAGCACATGCGATTCGAAAGTCCAGCGAAATCCGATACCAGCACCCGGCCAGTACTGTCTCGCCGCCCAGAATTGGAAGGTATTCGACGCGGCACGGGCCGACTTTTGTCCAAGCCAGCGATGCGCGTTCAACAAAATCCGCCCCCGTCATCGACGGAATGATCGTCTCAAAAGACAACTGTTGCAATAAATAAATTCTTATGACATATTAATACATGTGTACACGTCAACGCCGACGCGACACGCCGCTTCTTCTAACTATTTCGTTCTATATCGCTCGAGTCGACTGACTCCAACCAAATCCGTGAGGCGTCTACGGCGACGACTTCCCATCACCTCCACCCGAGGCATGTCCACGCACGATGCGATCCATAACTTCCTTCACGCGCGCCGCGCTCGACGCACCCTCCACAGCATCCGCCAACGCGTGTTCAGCCTCGTACGTGTCCCGAATCTGCATCTCCCCGAGCTCGCCCAATCGATTCGCCAACTCCGTCGACACCCGGTCCGCCTCCTCCAGCGCTGCCGAGTTCGCCTCCATCTCTTCCTTTGAAAACTTCAGGAACTCTGCGAGGTCAGCCTCGGCGGCGCGATTCGTGCGCTCCATCGCCGCGAGTTCATCCGCCGTGCGCTGTATCGCCGCCCGCTCCGCGCGAATGTGCTCCAACGCCCGCGTCTGCGCGCGGTACGTCTTTATAGCGTTTATGATGGCGCGAAATACCATTTCACTCGTCTCCCGACGTCGCACGTGCGCGAACACGCGTGCGGTGATACCCGCGTGCGGTGAGCTGTCGTTTGAAGTTTAAAAATTAAAGTTCAACGACCGCATTGAATGACGCAGCCTTGCGCCGCACGACGACGACGATGGAGCACACGATGATGGATACGACGAACACGACGGCGCCGATGGAATTCGCGCCCGCGCCCGCGAAGCCGACGCCGCCGACGACGACGCCGACGACGACCAGCACCGCCCCAGCGAAGCGTGAGCGCAAAAAAGTAGAAGTCTTCGCCCCGGTCGTGGAAGAGAAGAAGGAGCTCGACATCAAGCGCGGACGCGGGACGAAGCTCGCCGATATCCCGAACGTTGCGTTTAAGCTGTCGAAGATTTCTCGCAAGGAGGATATCTTGAAGTTTTTGTACCGCATCTTGTATAAGGGGGTGCCGAAGCAGCAAACGGTGAAGGCGCGCATCGGCGAGTTTAGCGGGTGGGTGTTTGAAGCGGATGGTGAGCGCGAGATGAAGATTGATTTGCTCACTCGTGCGTATAAGGATACATTGCATGAGTTGTTGGATTTGTTTGAGCTTGCGCGCGGGACGGGTGCGGATGGGAAGAAGGAGGCGCAAGTGGAGCGTTTAGCCGCGTTTTTGGACGCACCGAGCGCGAGCGGGAAGAAATCGCTCGCCGAGGTGGAAGAGAAGAAGAAGGCGGCGAGAGATCGTAAACGTGCGCGCACTGAAGCGAAGAAAGCCAAGGCACCGAAGCGTGCGAGCGGTGGATCGGATAAACAGGCGGCTTTGATTAAGAAGCTCAAGGCGGAGAACGCAGCGTTAAAGGCAAAAATCGCCAAATTGACGGGCGAAAAGGAACCCAAAGCCGAAGGTGACGATGAGGAGGAAGACGACGACGAAGAAGAAGAAGAAGAAGAAGACGACGACGACGAGGACGAGGACGAGGACGAGGACGAGGACGAAGACGAAGACGAATCTGATTCCGATGAAGAATTTAAGGCTTCAGCGAAAAAGCCGAAACAGGCGCCCCGGGCCAAGGCGGCGCCGACGCCGAAACCCGCGCCAAAGCCCGCGCCGAAGCCCGCGTCGCCAGCCCCAGCGCCAAAGCCTGTGTCGCCAGCCCCAGCGCCAAAGCCCGCGGCGCCGGCTCCAGCGCCCGCACCTACGCCAGCACCACAGCAACCGTCGAGCGAAGCCATCAAAGACGCCATCAAGAGCTTGCTCAAAGATGCAAACATGGAGGAAGTCTCGATGAAAACCATTCGTCAGTCTCTCGAGACCCAATTTGCGGTTTCTCTTTCCGAACGCAAGAACGAAATCAAACAATACGTTTCGGATGTGTTGGACAATTAAAATGTAAGAACCTACCGCATGATTTGCGACTACTAAATTTTACGATGCTAGAGCGAGAGTTCATCCTCGTCCGCACGCGGCGTCGACCTCGTCGACAGTCTTTTTCAGAAACTCTTTGAACTCTTGATCACCCGAACGCGCGGCGCATTTCTCACACACGTCTCGCCATGGTTTTACTAACACGCGCTCGGCTCGAAACATGTCGACGAGCACATCGACGCGGCCGAGCGTGGTGGCGATCAAGAGCGACCAATCCGTGCACCGGGCCGTTCGCGCGACGTCGAGCAACGCGTTCGCTCGCGCCGTATCCGTACTCGATGTCGACAAATCGAACACGTCTCCCGCGAGCAGGCTATCTTTACTTTCATTTCTGCGCCGTTGCGCAGCACTCGCTGTGGCTTTTTCTCGCCGCTCGGCTACGCGGCGTCGTAAAGACATCACCGCGGCTTCGAGCGCCGTGGAAAAGTTGTCAATGTACGCCGAGCCGCCCGCAGTGGTTTCATGCGTAAAATACCCGATGCCATCGAACGAGGTGTCGGAGACGAACGCCCCCATGTTGAAAATATCCTTCTCTCGCGCTAATGCGTCTAAGTGGGCCTTTAAAATCCCTTGCTCCGTGACGTCAAGCGTGAGCTCGCGGTCCGCTCGAGCGCCGAGCGCCAGTACGCTATTCGGCGGCGGCACGATGATATTTAATACGCGCCCAATTAAACCAGGCTTGACGTCTTCTTCTCCACTCGCCGTCACGCGCACGGGTCTCAACAAGAACTTGATGACATCCTCGACTAGGCGGTAATCGTGCGCCGCGAGTGCCTCGCGCATGACTTCAATCGCGACGGCGCGGCCGGCGACTTCACCTTCGAGTTTATCAACGACGAGAATGTAACATGCGGCGATTCGCAATCTATCAGCCCTCAATGCGTGACGACACAAATCACTTGGCGACCCAGCGGCGGTAAATAACGCTTCCCAACGCGTGTTGTCCGTTTTACGCGCCACGGAGACGACAATCTCGAGATAATTTGGAAGCTCTCGCAACAACGCCAACGACTGTTTCAACGCCGCGTGCGTCATCGCGTCACGATTGGCGCTCTCGAGTGCGGTGAACAGCAACCATTCAAGCGCGTGCGTGAAGTATGGCGTCTGTCGTCTCTCAGCTCGAGCGAATCGCAACGCCGCATCGTGACTTCCAGCGCTCAATAATTTGCGCAACACGCACGGGACAATGGTGTGCGACTTTGGCGCTATGGAAAAATACGGCGACTCTCCATGAGCATCGGAAAACGATAGCTTTTGTGCGACGCCGACGATACGACTGAGACGCACACTTACATGCACCGGGTAGAGCTCGCGATCGAACTCGAGTTCGGGATTCTTCGTCGAACGGTCGACGTCGACGCACACCGCGCCCAGGCGAAAGATTTGCCGCGCGCCGTCGCGCGGAAAATAGCAAATGCGCATGCCGTCGGCACCGTACGCAAACACGCACCCGCGGTCGACGGGGTTTTCCAATGACACCGAGGCGCCATTGCTCAGATCCTCCGCGCTCTCAAATCCACTGCTACTTTCGTCGCCGTCGTCCCGATTCTGGCCCGCGGCGCTCGATTCCCGCGCTCGAGGCGACACCCAAAAGTCCGTCACGTCTCGTAATATTGTCACCGGCGCGTGATTGTCCGTTAAATCCACGAGCAGCAGTTCTCGTGCATTCGTGAGCACGAGCGCCTCACTCGGAGCGTCACCCGCAATATCCGGCGTCAGAGCGCACGCGACGAGCGCGCGACCGTTTCGCGTCGTCGTCATTCGCCGCTGCCCCGACGACTCTCGCACCGGATGCACCGCGCCTTCGTCTCCGTGCATGTCGAACTTATACACCGCCATTTCACCACTTTCAAAACCCACCACGAAATGCGATCCACACGCGCTCAAGTGCGTGGGCTCGGCTGGAAGAGGCAGCGACCCCAACGTCGCCGAACCGCCCAAGCGATCCCGCGAATAAAACTGCACGCGGTGCGACACCTTGAGCGATGTGCTAAACAACCGAGGCTTGCCAAACCTCGCGGCGACGGCTAAAATTGGACTACGCGCGTTGCCGCGCGGGACGTCGATCCACGTCAATGCGAGCGCTTCGAATTCGTGTTCTTCGGCGACGCTGCCAAACATGGTCCACTTTTCATCCCTGGCGTTGTACGCGACGCATCCGCGCGCGCCAGCGACGGCGATGCGACTGCCATCGGCGCTGGCGCACGCTAACCGCATGGGCCATTGCGCGTCTACGTATGCCGCTGGACATATCGCTTGATGGATATGGAGTTGACCGTTCGCGTTGGCGCGAATGACGAACGCTCTGTCGTCGGCGAGCAAGACGTGCGCTTCGCCGTCAGATATCTGCGCATTCGTGTCGTCTGTGACGCTGCTTCGCGCGCAAATTTGTGGCGCTGAAATATTTCTCACGAGCGAGTACTCCAAAAGCTTGGCGACGCCGCCGGTGTGGTGCTGGTCGTCGACGAGACATACGAAGAAGAGGCTCAATCCGCCGACACCCCACGCCGGGACGCCGAGACACGCGCCAACGCGCGGCTCATCCTCGTCGTCGTCGCCGTCATTGCCTTTGAGGTCGTCCGCAAACGTCACGTTTCGTCGCGTGTTTCCATGAGCACCACCAGCAGCGCCGTGATGGAGCGAACACATTAACAAGCATCCAGAATTGCTCCACACGCCGATGCCTCGCCGACGCCATCCCGCCGCGAGCGCGACTCCGTCGTTGGACCATTTCATATGCGCCACCGCGCCCGTGTCCTCCACTCCGAACCCAAACGCGCGCACGTTCAACACACGTCTCGGTTTACTCGCCTCGGCGGTCATCGCATCGTCATACATGCGTATTTCACCATCCGCGGTGCCAAGCGCCAACGCACGCGTCCGTCGATGAAACGCCGCGCACGTCGACGGACACGGAAACGCGTCAATCCAATTCATCGCGCGCACGCCCCCGTCGCCATCAATTTCCGCCGCACACACCGCACCCGAGTCAAAACGAACCACACACGTGGACGTGCTCGCGCACCAATCCACGCTCGTCGCTCCGCCATCCGATTCCCGACGTCTGACGTCCGCCGCTCGCGTCTCCGTCCCGCGGCTCCAGTCGATAAACACCACGCGCCCGCGATCGGTTCCGAGCACGAATTCGAGCTCATCCGACGCCACGCACGTCGCACGTTCACCGTCATCGAGTGCGAGCACGCGCTCGAGCTCGACGTCGCCAGTGACGTCGCCGTTCAACGGAGCTCGGCTCGACGTCGCTCGAAACGCGTGCGCCTCGCCCTTCTCCGTCACCGCGCAAGCGCGCGCCATCACGCGCTCCTCGACGTCGCGCGCGGCGGTGCGCGCATACGATGGCGACGGTGCCGATGCGGCGCGGCGCAGGCGACGCAGATCGTCGACGTCGTCGTCGGGGGCGTCTTCTTGCCACGCGAGCGCGACGTAGGCGTCGTCGGCGTCCGCGCGCCACTCGCCAATCGCGCAACCGCGCGGGCCGAGCTCGCGGAATGCGATGACGGGACCGGAGAAGGCGGCGATGAAGGCGCCTTCGCGGTGCGCAGCGCATCCGTGGCGCGCGTCGCGACGACGCGACGACGGTGATGGTGCTGCTGCTGATGACTGTTGATTCGGTCGGGACTTTTCGTCGTCGTCATCGCGCGCCGACGCCGCGGTGGTGGACGCGTCGGCGTCGGCGATGCGTGCGGCGAAGACGTCGGTGCGTTCGCGCTCGCGGACGTCGCCGATGGCGCTCGCGCGCGCCCACGCGCGGGCGAGGTACATGTTGGCTACGGGCGCGTCGCGCTCTGAGGCTCAGCCTCAAAGCGCCGGATGATACGACGCATTTGACGCATAAAACGACGTGGTATATGTGATGCACATGTATATGGAAATGTATCGCTCAGCGACGACGAGGCTATGGTGGCTACTGCTAGGTCTACGCGTCGACGCGGGCGTAAAACGCGCGCTCGAGCGCTTCGAGTTCATCCGCGCTTTTCGCTTTTCGTACGCGCGCTACAAGCTCACGACGCGCGTCGTTCACGATTGCCGCCACGTGTGCGCGCGATGATGCGTCGGCGCGCGCGATGGCGAGCGATACGGCTTTACGCGACCGCACGTCGACGGCGTGCGCGGCGTTTCGGCGCGTCTCTTCGCGCGCCGACTCCAATTCCTCCGCCGTACGCAATTTCTTCGGCGCCGCGCCCCACGCGGCGACGATGGATGCCCACGCGACGGCAACGTCGTAACCGCATGCGTGTGTATCGATGCGCACGGTGGGAAACGACGACAATGACAGGGAAGATCCGTCATCGAGCCGCAAACGCGTCGGCGGCGCTTCAAATGTCCGTCTGGCGCGCGAA
>Ga0255783_10006060_pt1 | contig 10519 bp, 8 predicted proteins | sample 011ome_22_FD_179981 | JGI IMG/M metagenome (GOLD analysis project Ga0255783, IMG submission 179981) | Coastal salt marsh microbial communities from the Groves Creek Marsh, Skidaway Island, Georgia - 011507BT metaG (version 2) | ecosystem: Environmental > Aquatic > Marine > Intertidal zone > Salt... | reverse complement strand
AGCGGCAATGAATGTGTTTTGTTTTACAACATGAAATGAATCATCTATCTCTAAACTAATATTAATCTTCTTTTTACAACTTCAGCTTCTTCTTCGCCGGTTCGTCTTCTTTATCGACCCTCGCGGTTTCGGCGAATGCATTATCGATCTTGACTTGACTCAACTTCTCCGCGCTTTGCTTCGCAACCACCTTCGCGAACATGCTCTTGATATCCTGCGTGTTCTTCTTCGCCACCGCGACGACTTCTTTTACGCACGCGTCACCTTGAAATTCGATTTTTCCCATCTCCGGAGTCACCGGGTACCACTGCAAATCTTCGCCTTTCTCGATGACGCCTCCTCCTCCTTGATGGGTAGTAGTTTCATCGTCCTTCAAAAACGATGCGATACCTTTCGTTTTATCCGTCAGCCACGTCTTCACCGCTTCTTTTTTCAACATCACCGGCATCCGGTCGTGCAACCAACTCAACCTCGTCCCTTTCGAGTCTCTCGTTAACAAACTCGTCGTCCTTAATATCTCGCCGCCGCCGTCGCAATAATCGTCTCCTTTGTACGTGTCCATAACCGCGCACACGCACAGTAATTCCCCGTCTTTTCTCGACACGTAATACGGTTGTTTCCCCATTTTGTCCTTCTTCCATTCGTAAAAGCCGCGAATCAAAACCACCGCCCTTCCTCTCCCTTTATCTTTCGCGTTCGCCTCTGTGCACCTGTTGAACATCTGTCTTTCTAAAATCGTTTCCGAGCGACAGTTAAACGCCACGTAATGATCTCTCTTCCTATCGTACGTAGATTTCTTGTACGATGGAATCAATCCGAATCGTGTCGTCCACACCTCGTCTTCCGCGACGAGCGTTGCGACCGTTTCCGACGGCGCGCAGTTACGCAACTGCGCGTGCGCACCTTCGTTCACCCACGTGACGATTTTGACATCCTTTTCCTCCTCGTCTTTATCTTCTTTCACAGAAGAAAAGAGTTTTTGGACGTCCTCGAGGGAAACGCGAGCGTTGACTCGTCCGCACATTGTGGTGATGACGTCTCTTCTTCTTCTTCTTCTCCCGGTCGAGCAAACATCAACGGAGCATTTCTCTGCGGTACGTGAAAGAAAATTGCGTCGACCTTTTGAGTAGTTTAGGGTTGCTAATAAAACCCTAAATAGGATATATGGGAAAATTCTCGGAAGCGTGACTTTCCTCACTCTCCGTGGTCGCGCGCGCGCGCTCTTTCTAGAGAGAGAAAGAGAGAGAGAAGGAGAGACACGTAGAAAGATGTACTCGGAACCATCCTCCGAAAACCCGTTAAACGCGTGCACGTTTTGCGGCCGCCAACAGCTCAACAGTCGAGAGTACAATCACATTCGAGACACGTTGCATCAGCTCTCCCCGGCGGAGTTGGAAAATCGCGGGTTTTGTTTCGTCTGCTTGAACGAACAAAACATACTCTGGCAACTCATCACCGACCACGACGACATATTCCAAACGCACATCGTGTGCAAACTGAACGGAGCGGATTTGAAGTTCTTGAACCAAGCGAACAGCGAAAGCAGAGAGGCGATGAAGAGGAGCAAAAACGTCGCGTCCGTTCCCGGGAAGTTTAATGGTACGAATGCGTTACGGTTTGAGATCGAAGAGCGAATTCGCGAGAAACGCTTCGGAGGACATTTTCATCTCATCATCTCGCCCCTTTTTCTTCTACGCATCATCGGATCTTCTCGTTTGATGTAATATCACGTTCTGTTTTGTTCGATTTTCAACTGACCACGTATCGTCTTCTTTCTTTGACTTCATCGTTCTTCTTTTATTACGCAGTGGGCGAGTTCTCGTCGAAAGAAACGCTCGAGTGGGCGTGGCAGCGATGGACGCGAGAAGAGGAGGAGTTCTGCTCTTTAGTGTGCGAGATTAACGATTTGGAGTTGCTGAAATGGGCGAGAGAGGAAAAACAATGCAGGTGGGACGCGACGACGTCGTGGGAAGCGGCGAGTAAAGGGAACATGAAGACGTTGAACTACTTGTTCGAGGAAAATTGTCCGATGGACGAAAAGACGTGCGCGGAGGCGGCGGAGAACGGACACTGGGAAGTGTTGAAGTTTTTGAGAGAGAAGAAGAAGGTGCCGTGGGATCACAACACGACGAGCGCGGCGGCCGCGGAAGGGAACTTTGAGATGTTGAAGTGGTGCAGGCAAAGAGAATGTCCGTGGAACATCGGAACTTCGCGAGGCGCGTGTCAAAGCGGCCACTTGGAAATGTTGAAATGGGCGATGGCGAACGGTTGCATGGCGAACGAGACGACCATGAGCGAAGCGGCAGAGTATGGACAGTTGCAGTGCTTGATTTTCTTACGATCGCAAGGCGTCAACTGGGATTACCGCACGTGCAAGATGGCCATGAAGCACGGTCACCGCGACGTCTACGAGTACGCCGTGGAAAACGGGTGCCCGACGCAAGCGCCGGAACCGACGGCGACGCATCATCACCACCCACACCACCACCATTTCCACCACATCTTGGGCGGTGGTCCAGGGGGCGGTTTAGGAGGCGGTCCAGGCGCAAATGGCGGCGGTCCCGCCCCGGGAGGACACATGCAAATGTTGCAACAACAACAAGCCGCCGCCGCGATCGCCGCCGCGCAACAACAACAGCAAGAACAAGATGAAATGGAACTCGAGGAGTGGGAAGCAGAACTTCATTGATTGCGAGACTAAGTTAAGAGAGAGAGAGAACGCGGGTGAAAACTTGATTCTTTTTCTCTCGGAGAGATACAACCAAAGAGGAGGAATATTTAATTGAAAAACTCTTTACAACATAACACGAACACGAATAACACGACGACGACGATCAATAAAACAATGCATCGTTACCGAAGAAGCTCGTAAAAATAAAAGAATACGCGAGATGTTCTCCACCACCGCCTCCGCCTCTTCGTTTCGTTTCCATCTTCCTCCTCGTCTTCCTCTTTCTCTTCGGGGGCGTTCCCCGCGTTTTTTATCCATTTCCAATTCGGAAGGAGGAGGAGGAGAAGAAGACAAACATCATGATTATCTGCGCCATCGATCGACCCCGGGCAGATACGAACGGACGAATTTAAAGCTCGAGCACGCGTGTTCGGACCATTACCCTCTGGATTTGTTTCGAGCGCAACTTTCGTTTTGTTTTAACGGTGGCAGTACCAAAAGCCTTTCAGGAGGGGAGTTGGGAACCAAAAGAGAACGAAATACGTCAGATGACGACGACGAGAATGTTGACGAGAATGTTGGAATCGAGATGTCCGTCATCCTCCCAGAGTCAGAAGAATTAGTGGCGAACGTATTCTCTGCTTTGGGAAAACCGGACGAGGATCCGCACTGGGCGGATGTGTGGCACGGCGGGATCGCGTTGAACGAATACTTGGTTTCGGACGAGAGCGGCGGCTCGTTAGTGCGAGGGAAGCGAGTGTTAGAGTTAGGTTGCGGCGTCGGGTTAACGGGTGTTTTGTGTGCGATGGAAGGAGCGATGAAAGTGACCATGACGGATAGAGAGCCGTTCGCGTGTTATTGCGCGGCGGCGAGTGCGGTTGCGAATGGATTTGGCTCGGTGACGAAAGCGCTGGATGAAGACGCGAGCGTCGTAGACGGGTTGGCGCAGATGGATGTAGGTTTGTTAGAAGGTGTAGTCGATAGGCGTAGTAGAAGTAGCCGAAAGTGTGAATGCATCGAGGCGAAGATTATGGATTGGTTCAAGTTGGATGAGTATCTCGTCAAAGAGCAGGATGATTTTGCGTACGACGTCGTCATCGCGTGCGATTGTTTGTATTGCGAAGAAGCCGTCGAAGCCGTGGCATCGATCGTATTTAAAGCCTTGTCGAGACGACAACAACACGGCGCCACGTCATCGCCGTTTACGTTTCTCCTTGCCGATCCGCCGTCGCGATTCCCGCAAAACCACGAGAAGTTTCTCAAAATCATACGAGAGAAGAGCGGCGTGAAAGACGTAAAGAGGAAAGATACGCTGTTAGCAGTTCGGAATCCGTGTCAAGAGGACGAAGGCGAAATAATCGTCAAGATTTGCGAATATGCATTCCGTTAGAACGTATGTCTGATGTATTTCTATATGCAATTTGTACTGCTGGTAGTATTATCTAGAATGTTAAGCGCTAAAATTTTAATTTATCATCTCGAAGTTTCGTACTCTTCCCTTCGGAGTCAATCATGTTCACGTCGTGCGCTTTGGCAATTTCCATAAACACTTCCATGGATAAATCAAACGAGTGCACAGCCGTCGTCCCTTTGACTTTATCAAAGTAGTGGTACGGAATCTTACTTCGACTCGGACGCCAATTCGAGAACCCGTACATGTCCACCGAGTCGCACAGATTCAGCATGAACAACATGGCAAAGAAACCAGACATTGGTTTGCGCTTGTACGCACCTGGATGTTTCAGCTGCTCGACTGCTTTACCTTCCTTGATCAATTTTTCATTCTTTTCGCGGCGTTCCGCCGCGCGTCGTTGTTCGAGGACGTCTTTCAGCTGCAACCAAATACCGTAGCCTTTTACGGTGAAATCCGGCGAGGTCAACACCGGGATAACTGGAAGCTGTCCTTGCGCTTGCATCCGGAGGAGTTTCGGGTACAATTGATTTCTCAACGTGTGCAACACGGACTCATACATGACTAAGAACGCGTCGGTTTCTACAACCGGCGTTCTTTGCGTGATTTCTCGCGCCCAGTGAAAATTGATCATGTTAAACGTCGTCTTCGAGCCGACGTAATCGGTAAATCGACCGCCAACCGGGGCGTTGTTCATTCGTAAAACCGCATCGTGCGCGTCGATATCTTTCCCATGTCTCGAGGTGAGTAAAGCTCCACCGTTACCGACAACTGCACACGTCTTGTACCGCCACGACGGATCGCGAGGTGGTAACGCGTCGTAGAGGTGTTTTGTGATGCGAAATGTTAAACCACGCGTTCCGGGCGGTTTTGAGCGCAACGCTTCTTCCAAACCAGCGCCGGCGGTTTCAATTTTCATGTGTTGCTGTTGTTGTTGCTGCTGCTGCAAGTTATCGCTACTATCACCACCAAGTCCGAATCCAACGTCGTCGCTTTCGTCAATCACCGTCTCGGCTTCAGCCGCTAAGGCTTCCACATCCGCATCCGCCGCGCCTTCGCCCCCCCCGCTATTTCTATGTCTCAACAACCTCCTCCGTCTTCTACTATTTGCCGTCGCCTCCATATCCGCCTCTCCAACGCTCTTCCAATTCGGCAAATCCTGCGCCATGCCGACTTGCGTCACCGCGTACACTCTTCTATAATAGTTCATCCCGTCCACTCTCGGCGTCGGATCGTACTTAAATATCCCTCGGTGCGTCAACAAAGGAACCGATCCGTTAAAATTCGCCTCCAAAGCCGTCCTCTCGCTCCCTGGTTGGTCCACATCGAATGGAAGCTTCGAAACGAGCCATCCTCGGGCGAGATGCGGCTTATTCCCCGTCGCCGCGGTTATCGTCGCGACCGGATCCTCGTTACGTTCCGCGCTCGTCGTCGTCGTCGTCGTCGTCGTCGTCTCGCTACCGCTACTCCTATTCTCCTCCTCCGTCTCATCTAAATGCGCGTCCACCGTCGACTGCGGTAAATCGTGCGCAATCACCGCTTCTCGTTCGTGTTCGCCTTCTTCCTCTCTTCTTCTTTCGTTCCCGTGGTTTTCCTCCTCCTCCTCCTGAAACGTCGTGTGTTGATGAAACTGAGCAAAGTGCTTCACCTCGTCCAAAACATTTTTCTTCGTCTTCGAAATCGTCGTTTCAGAGAGAAAGCCGCCGAGTTTACGTCGAATCCTTACTCTGAACGTGACTGTCTTCTTCCCCGAGGAGTTTGAGGTGGTTTTGAGGCAGACGCCGACGAGAAAGACGAGGCACAGAACGACGACGAAAATGCGAAAATTGGTTCTCTTCTTTCCCCGCGAAGGAGGATGATGAAAGAAAGACGACCACCCGAAAGCTGATGACGACGTTTTGAGGTTCGCTTTTGGCGTCACCGCCATCTCTCGAGGAATGGGGTGACGCGATTTCCAAAGGTGTTTTTGTTCTTTTCGCGTTTTTGTCGTCGTCGGGAGGGGTGAGAATTTGTGAAGTAAAACGCAGGTGTGTGAAGCGAGAAAAGACGCGAGCGATGGTACATATGGTATATATATTCGCTATACGACGAGTGCATAACAGTCGGTGCTAGGCTAAAAAGGTAAGTCTCTCTCTCTCTCTCTCTACATTATTCGGTGATCACTTTCGTCCCCAACCCTTTGAAATCCCCTTTCTGGACGTCTTCGCACACCGTCACGTACGAGTACATCTCCTCGTCGGCGTCTTCGTTGTCGTTTCTTCGTCGAGAGATTTGGACGCGAATGCGCTTCGGGACGTTGCGAATGCCTTTGGACCAAACGGCTTTGTTTAATTTCACGTCCACGCGGACGTCGGACGTTTTCATCATCTTTTGCGCGAACGTTTTGATCTGTGTTTGGTTAATACAAGAGGTGAAGGGAGTTTTGAGTCAGTTTTTGTTTAGGGTGTTTTGGGGTCTTGCACCGGAACACAATTTTCCCTCATCTCTCTCTCTCGGTCGCGTCGCCGAAGAGCACGAACGAACGCGCACCACGCGCAAATACGCGACAAACGCGCAAATAAATACACCGCGTGTACGTTTCGCGCGTTTCGCGCGTCTCTCGCAAGTCGCAACAGGATCCATTTTTCGAGATTTCAAGTCTGTTTTTACGCAAAAATTTACGCGTCTAAAGGAAAAACAAAAGGAGCAAATTTGCGCGTAGAAGAAAAATGCATTTTCGGAAATCACGCCGAACGAGCACGTACCGCTTTCACCGCGCGCGGAGCTCTCTTCTTGAAAGTCACTCCGTGCGTCGCTTTGCCCAAGTTGATGGTGTATTCTCTCGTGACGACGTCGTCGGCACCCATTCTGTCTCTATGCGTTTCACGAGTTGTGGTTTTGTCTAAAAGTGGAGAAATTTCTCTTTGCTTTCTTTCGGAGGTCTTTGTGTTAGGGTGTAGGGTTTAGTTGGGTTGCCTCTCAACTTTACGCTTCGACTCTCTATTCGCTATACTCGTCGTCTAAATCGTCGTCGTCGTCGCTACTGCTAAAGGCTAAAGCGCCGGCGGGGATGCTTTTCTTTGTCTTATTATTCTTCTTCTTCCCTTTGGGTGGGTTCTTCGCTTCTCCTCCTCCTCCGCCGAGGAAGCCGTTTTCTTCTTCGTCGTCGTCGTCGTCGCCCGACGCGTCGAGGTCGTTTTCTTCGTCGTCGTCGTTTTCTTCTTTGCGGCGGAGCTCTTCGGGCTCGACGAAACCTCGAGAGACGCGCATTGCCGTGGTGGTGCCGTCCGAGTCGATGGTGACGACGATGATGGATTCGTAGGGTGCGGTTTGTTCTTCTTCTTTTCCTTCTTCTTTTACATTTTCCTCGATGTTTCGTCGATGGTTTCGTTCGTTTTCTTTCTCGTCTTCTTTCAAAGGCAGTTCCGCGGCGGTGCCTTCCTCCTCTTCCATCGCCAAAGCTGTCAAACCCGCCTTCTCCTTCGCCTCCGGCTGCTCTTTCAAAGAAGGATCCGCTAACCTCTCCAAACCATCTCCGTTCGCCACCGCCTCTAAAAACGTCTCGTCGACGACGCCTCTGTTCAGCGCGAACGCGTACGCTTTCGTCTTCGCTCTCGCTCTTCGCTTCGCGCCGTTGCCGACGTTTCCGTCCCTCTTGTTCCTCGTTGTTGTGTTATTCTTTGTGTTTCTCTTCTTCGTTTCCTCCGGTTTCGGATTCGGTTCGCACATCAAACACAACAAAGGCGGTCGTTGGTGTTGTTCTTCTCGTCTGCGCTTTCCTTTTCCTCCTTCCTCCTCCTCCTCCTCCCTTTCGTCGCCGACAGTAAACATTTCGCACGTCGGCGTGCACTCCAACCATAAACCTGATCGCATCAAACCTAAATACGCGCCGTATAAGTCGCTCGGCGTCGCCACCGCGCGTGAAAAGTCAATCTCATCCAACGACGACACCGTTGTTGTCTTTGCGGTCGATGCGTTCACGAACGCACATCTCGAGATGAACTCGGGAAACGAGAGCAACGTCGTCGTCGCGTTGTTCATATTCCGAGACTCGAGTATTGTTTCCTTCTCCTTCGCGTGCCTTCTTTTCCGCGTTTCAACGCAGCGCAGAAAGTGCCGCCGTGTCAACACTTTTCCCGGAGAAAAGATACGCTTTTTGCAGAAAAGGAAGCGAAAGAGGTCGCACGCGACGCGAATACGCATCATCATGCGCGAGAACAACAACAACACCAACGCCGCGTTATCGCTCGCAGAACGAGTCAAACGCGCCATCCAATCGCGGAGAAAATTCATCGTCGAGAAGCAAAACGAGCTCGGGGAGAAATCCTTCCGGAGACTTCTCGAAACGGATTTACGCCTGAGCAAACGACGGTTGGACGAACCGACGGTGAAAGAGACCATCGGGAAACTGCTCCTCGAAGTGATTGAACGTGGAACGCTCGAGGAGGAGGACGATTTGGAGGAGGAGTCGGAAGAGGACGAGTATTCGGAGGACGACGACGACGAAGACGACGAGGCAAAGGTGTTGGTAAAAAGGAAGCGAAAGAAGTCAGAGAAGGAACCAACTCGCGAGAGGAAGACGGAAACGGAAACGCCGAACGCGAAAGTTTCGAAACTTCGCAAACTGTGCAAAGATGCCGGAATTACGAAAGCGACGCACGTGTTCATGAAGTTTAAAACGAATTTGGAGCGAGAGGATGCGTTGGAGAAGTTGCTCGGGGAACGCGCGTTGGATATTCGCGCGACGGCGCGAGAGTTGGCGAAAGTCAAGGAGGACATCGAACGGGAAAAAGATCTGGAGGATATCGACGCGTCGAATATTATCGAAGGTGGGAGACGAAGGAACACGAGGACGCAGGTGAGTTATAAAGGTTTGGACGCGTCAGAGAGCGAGGAAGAGGAGGAAGAGGAGGAAGAGAGCGACGTGGAGATTGAGAGCGACTCGGACGAGGAACGGAAGAAGTTAAAGAAGAAGAAGAAGAAGAAAGAGAAGAAGACTTTGAAGAAAAAGAGTAGCTCTGATAGTAATACGAACAACACTAGGCCCAAAAGTAACTTGAAAAAGATGCAGAAGAGTGCGTCGCCGAAGGCGTTCACCGCGGCGAGTTCGAGCGATGATGACGAATGATGACTGTGAGGTGCGCGCGCACGAGAGATATCAAATCTTTCTTAATATACAGCAACGGATAAAACTATATAAAGCATCTCTAACTACAAATTCTCTAATAACTACTTCGCCTCTTTTGTCTTTACCTTCTTCTTTTTCTCCTCTTTCTCCAATCGCTTCTTCTCCTTCAACTGCGCAATCTTTTCTTCGATGAATTTCCTCTTCAGCTTCTCTCTCGCTTCGACGGTTTCCATCTTCGCCTCTTCCCTCTCTCGCCTCGCCGCTTCCGTCTCTCTCGCCACGTCTTCAACCAACCGTCGCTCTTTCTCTCGCATCTCCTCGTCTCTAAATTCTCGCGCTTCCCTTTCTTCGTCCTCTCTTCGCCGTTGCTCCCGAAATTCGTTCCGTTCTCGCTCTTCTTCGTCTTCGTCTTCGTCCTCTCTTCCCGCGTATCTGCGTCTTTCGTACGCGCTCCCAAAATCGTACTCGTACTCCTCCTTTTCCTTTTCCTCCAGTCGTTTCCGTTTGAAATCCATGCACTCGAATCCGTCTTTCGGTATTTTCATCGTCGTCGTTCCTCCCAAATCGTCGTCTTTCGACAACTTTTCGTACAAACTCGCTTTCGTCTCCAACGTCGTTTTCTCTCTCTCCTCGTCTCTGACGTCTTTTCCATTCCGTTCGCGAACGCCTTTATTCTCTTTCAACAATTCGCGCGTCGCGTTTGAAATTATTCGCGTTTTCGTTGTTGGTCTTTTTCCTCTTTTCGTCGTTCCTGTCGTCGTCGCCGAAGAGGAAGAAGGTTGACGAAACGCGGTTTCCGATTTCAATTTCGCCTTCTCCGCTTCTAAGAACACGAGCGAGGCGTGGGTGATATTTTCGATCGGTTTCCGTTTCCTGGGGAGGCACGAACCAGACGCGAGCCATCCGAGGTGTTCACATTCGGTCGCTGTCTTTTTGCGTCTCTGCGTTTCCTCACCGCGCTCGCTCGGCGCAGTGACACCACCACTCATTCGCGTGAGTAGTATTCAAAGCGCGTTCCGTTGTATGGCGAACGCTGATTGGAAAACTTTTAATTGTATAAAATCCTTCATTTCTCCCCGCGCGAAACGAGAGCGAACGACCGGGTTCGCGTCGTCCTCTTCCGCAAAGAAGCGAGGAAGAAGAAGCATCACGTCGTCGTCGTCTTCGTCGTTTCGTCCTCTCAAAATGATGTGCGTTCTCTTTCTTCTCTCTTCTCTCTCTCTGTCTCTCTCGCAACGTGCGCGAAGCGTTTCAACTGTTTTTAAAGCGCACGTGCGTTGTGAATATTCTCCGTCCGTCCGTCGCTCTCAAACGTTCGCTTTCGGAGCGC
>Ga0255783_10006057_pt1 | contig 10521 bp, 10 predicted proteins | sample 011ome_22_FD_179981 | JGI IMG/M metagenome (GOLD analysis project Ga0255783, IMG submission 179981) | Coastal salt marsh microbial communities from the Groves Creek Marsh, Skidaway Island, Georgia - 011507BT metaG (version 2) | ecosystem: Environmental > Aquatic > Marine > Intertidal zone >... | reverse complement strand
CGCCAGATCCAGCCTTAACCAGCAGGCCATCTACATGGCCGTGGTAACAACCCTCGAATTTCACGATCAGGTCGCGGCGAGTAAAACCGCGCGCCAGCCGGATCGCGCTCATGGTTGCTTCCGTGCCGGAGGTCACGAGGCGCACCTGCTGCAATGAGGGCACGAATTCACAGATCTTCTTGGCGATCTCAACCTCAGCCTCGGTGGTGGCACCGTAGCCGAGTCCCGCCTTGAGCTGTTCACTCAAAGCCGCCAGGACAGATTCGTCTCTATGGCCGAGAATCAGTGGACCATAGGCGCCCACATAATCAACGTAGCGATTGTCGTCGCTATCGATGACATAGGCGCCTTCCCCCCCTTTGATGAATAGGGGATTGCCGCCGACGCTCTTGAATGCGCGAACTGGGGAATTTACGCCTCCGGGAATGTAGGTCTGTGCTTGCTCAAAAAGCTCCCGGGATCGATCGTGTTTCATAAAGCGTCCTTGGGTTTTAATTGGCTGACTGAATCGCAGTGCTATTCAGAATCAGGATCTGATTCAGAGAAAAGTGCGTCAAGTTCGCGTGCTCTTGCCAGAATCTGCTTGTTAAAGTCTTGGCCTGAGTCTTTGTGGCTGACGTTCTCGGCAGCGCCAAACAGGCCGTTGATTACCGCTAGCATGTCTGCACCTGCGGCGATCAGAGAGGCGCCATTTTCCGGGTTGATGCCACCAATAGCAACTATGGGGATGTCGATTTTCGCGCGCGCCAGCGACAGGGTTTCAAGTGCTGCTGGGCTGGCGTCTGGCTTGGTCTGAGACGGAAAGAAGCGGCCAAAGGCAACATAATCAGCTCCCGCATCTGCAGCCCTGGCAGCTTTCTCCAGCGAGTCGTGACAGGTCACACCGATGATGGCCTCAGCGCCAAGTAGCTTGCGTGCGGTGGCGCAGTCGCCATCGCGCTGGCCCAGGTGCACGCCATTGGCCCCAATATCGGCGCAGAGCTGCATGTCATCATTAATGATTAGAGGTACGGAGAAGCGCTCGCATAACGCAAGTAGAAGCCGCGCCTGTTCTGTTTTATCTGGCAAAGCGAGACTCTTGCAGCGGTACTGCAGCAGCTTGATTCCGCCGAGCAGGGCTGCTTCAACAGCGGGTAGCACCGTGTCTGGAGACAGCAGCGCATCATCGGTGATGCCGTAAATTCCGCTTAGTGATGGCTTCATACTAGGGTTGCTGCTTGTTCCAGTAACTGCGATTTGGAATGTGTTGTCCAAATCCCATGCGAGTGCCGTGGCTCAGGGCTTCCCAGGTAAAACGCTGGGCCTGTTGGATGGCATCGCGCAGCGTTAGTTTGTGCGCCAGATACCCGGCAATAGCAGCGGCCAGGGTGCAGCCGGAACCATGATAGGAATCTGGCAGGCGGGGCCAATTGTGCAGAGTGACTTCCTGGTGCGATGTGTAGAGACGGTTTTCTACGCTCTCTGTTTGTGCATGCGTACCGGTGAGCAGCACGTGCTGACAGCCCGCCTTAATGAGTTCATTCGCACAGGCGTCAAGGGAATCTGCCGTAGGGGCCAGCTGTTTGATTTCATCGGTATTGGGAGTCAACACGGTGGTCAGTGGAATCAGCAATGAGCGGATAGCATTCAGTACTTCAGCGTCGCTGAATTGGTAACCGCCGCCTGCCGCAACTACCGGATCCAGCACCACGGGGATATATGCGTAGTCTTTCAGGATACTGTGGATGGCTTCTACGGTTTCCATAGCGCCGACCAGCCCGATCTTGAAGCAATGAACCGGCATATCCTCCAGCACCGCACGGGCCTGCTGTACGATCAAAGCTGCGCTGGTGCTGTTAATGCTGAGGGCATTGTGGGTGTTCTGTGCGGTGAGCGCGGTAACAATTGGGACAGCATGACAGCCTAAGCTGAACAGGGTTTCGATATCCGCCTGAATCCCGGCTCCACCCGTAGGATCCAGCCCGGAGAAACACATCACCGTGGGTTTGGAATCCAGCATGAACAGCTACAGGGTCGGCTTCACAACAATAAGAATGACGACGCCGATAAGAAGAAAAACCGGCAGCTCGTTGAATACCCTGAAAAAGATATGGGTACGCAGGCTTCGCCCTTCACGCAGCTGTTTCATATGCCACCAGCAGAGCACATGGTAGACAACCAGCAGGGCAACCAGCGCTAGCTTCACATGCATCCACCACCAGGACATATAGTATCCCCAGTTACCCCAAAGCAACCAGAACCCGAATGCCAGTGTCAAAATCATGGAGGGAGTCGTGATACCCCAATAGAGTTTCCGCTCCATGATTACGAAGCGATCCTTGCTCACTTGATCCTCGCTCATGGCGTGGTAGACAAATAGCCTGGGCAGATAAAAGAGGCCGCTGAACCAGCAAACTACGAAAACGATATGAAAGGCTTTAATCCAAAGCATTAGTCTGTGCAATTCTTTGTTGAGTTGAGAAAGCCATCATAGCTCTCTAGGCATGTCTTTGGCTACCGTGGCATAGCTCTAAGTCTTTGATTTACAGTATTAAAAAGGCCAAATTATTGCAATTCTGTGAGCGCCGTGTATGATTCTTGTCCCGAACCTATAGGGCTCAGGGCCTGCATACCGCGGGTTACTGGCAAGGGCATAAACGTGATTAAGGCTGGCATCATCGGCGCTACGGGTTATTCCGGCGTTGAACTTCTGCGACTTCTGGCACCACGCCAGGACATCGAGTTGTATGTTGTCACTTCACGTGAGCTCCAGGGCAAGGCTGTTTCCGCGCATTTTCCTAATTTACGCGGGATAGTGGACATGCAGTTCACTGGCCCCAACGACCCGAGGCTAACGCAATGCGATGTTGTTTTTTATGCCACGCCCCATGGCGTTGCCATGCACTCCGCGGCCGAACTGTTGGCTGCTGGGGTGAAGGTCATAGATCTTTCCGCTGATTTCCGCATCAAGGATTTGGCTCTCTGGGAACAATGGTACAAACAGGCACACGCCTATCCTGATGGGGTTGCTGAGGCGGTTTACGGCTTGCCAGAGGTCAATCGAGAAGCCATCAAGCAGGCGCGGCTGGTCGCGGTCCCCGGATGCTATCCGACCGCAATCCAGCTCGGATTCATCCCACTGCTAGAGGCTGGCTTGCTAGATACATCCAGACTGATTGCTGATGCCAAATCCGGCGTAAGTGGGGCAGGCAGGAAAGCCGTGGAAGACTTTTTACTGTGCGAGGCGACTGAATCGATCAAGGCCTATGGGATCAGTGGTCATCGGCATCACCCTGAAATCAGCCAGGGCTTGACTCTGGCTAATGGAGCGCCAGTGGGACTCACATTCGTACCGCATCTGACGCCTATGGTTCGTGGCATTCTGGCGACCCTTTATGGCCCAATAAAATCTGGAATTCAGGTCACACGAGAGCAGTTGCAATCAATTTTTGAAAACCGCTATGCTAATGAATCGTTTGTAGATGTTTTGCCTGCAGGTGAACTGCCGGCTACACGTGATGTCAAAGGCTCTAACCGGTGCGCTATCGCAGTCTCTTACGCGGCAGATACCAATACCGCGCTGTTACTGGTAGCTGAAGACAACCTCGTCAAAGGGGCTTCCGGGCAGGCAGTGCAAAATCTTAATATTATGTTTGGCCTCAATGAGGCAGCAGGCTTGGAAGGGATCGCGTTACTGCCCTGAATTTACCGAACAGTGCCAATCAACAAGCTAAAAGTCTATGCCCAACGTTGTTAAAGGAAGCAAGCAAGAACAGATGGTTGTGGTGCCATATCGGCCACGGCAGCGGGTTCTGTTTACCTTGTTTCTGGTTTTGGGTGTTGCGATAAGCGCGGCAGGCGGTTGGGTGTATGGCCACTATAAGACAATGCTTACCCAGCAAACTGCACTGGCTGACCAGAGTGAGCTGACCGCAGAGATAGATTCCCTGCAGCTTGAAAACGCTGATCTGCAAAGACAAATAGCCATCCTGGAACGCTCCAGCGTCATGGACCAGCAAGCCAATGCCGAGGTGCAAAGTACCATCACTTCCTTACGTGCTCGCATCGCACAGTTGGAAGAAGACATCGTATTTTATCGCCAAGTGGTGGCAGAGGAAACCGAGGAGACCGGTTTGATGATTGGTCAACTCGATCTCGATGCGACGACAGATCCGGGGCGCTATCGATACAAACTTGTGATGCGCCAGAAAGATGCTGATGGCGACACATTTTTGTTGGGCCACGTAAATGTTAATCTGGTTGGCCTACAGAGTGATGAGCAGGTGATACTGGCATTGCGCGATATCTCGGAAACGGAGGATGAACTCGACATCCGTCTTCGGTTTAGATACTTTCAAAATATAGAGGGAGAACTGACCCTTCCGGAAGGCTTTCAGCCAGATCGAATTCAGATTGCCGCAGTCTCCGATGAGCCGGTCTCAAAAACAATTAGCGAGGATTTTGGTTGGGTTGTGGCCACAGAATAAGTGGCTTCTATTAATGAAGAATTTTGGAAAAAATCAGGAAACAGGCGTTTCCCGGAGCAAATAAATGTTTGGCAAGTCTAATGACAACCCACCACCGGCAACGAACCTGCCCTCTATGACCCTGATCTCACGCAACACCGAGATTGTGGGTGATATTCATTTTAGTGGCGAATTGATCATCGAAGGTCGGGTCAAAGGCAACATCTACGCTGAGGATGACTCTGCGGCCTTAATTCGTGTAGCCGAGAATGGCGCCGTGGAGGGAGAGATCTGCGTTCCCTCTGCCGTGATTAATGGGCTTATTCAGGGTGACTTGCGCTCGGCAAATCATATCGAGCTGGCTTCCAAGGCGATAGTAGTTGGTAACGTCTACTACAACCTGATTGAAATGGTGATGGGCTCCGAGGTTAACGGCAACCTAATACATATCGGTGCAAATCAGAATGAAACCAAGTTGCTGGAAGCAAAAATGAACAAATTGCCCTTCGACACCCCATCTATTAAGCACGATTAGCCGTTGTTAGCACGGTAAGGAACCCGCAGGGCCGGCTTTGCAGCACCGCCAGGCTCCGCTACAATATTAGACTGAATCCATAAGTTATTTGTTGGTGCATGAACTGCGAGACGGGTCGGGCATCGAGAACATGTGTCCGTAGCCCTAATCCTGCGCCAGGTGAGTTGGTTCAACGCAGCGAATAGCAAAAGAGTGCCTGAAGAGAGTTTCATGACAGTAGTTCAGACCGCAGAACCCGTGATCATGACCTTTACCGACAACGCGGCGGACAAGGTTCATAGCCTGATCGCGGAAGAGGGTAACGACAGGCTCAAGCTACGGGTTTTTGTCACAGGCGGCGGCTGCTCAGGTTTCCAGTACGGCTTTTCGTTCGACGAAGACGTCAATGACGATGACACCGTAATCAAGAACAACGGGGCCGAGTTGTTGGTTGACCCCTTGTCTTATCAGTACCTCGTTGGTGCGAGAATCGATTACACCGAGGGCCTGGAAGGCTCACGTTTCATCGTTGATAACCCAATGGCCACAACAACCTGTGGCTGTGGCGCTTCTTTTTCTATTTGATCCCTCTATCTGATCGTCTATCTAATTCCTCTATCTGAAAGCTCTGCCTGACAGTTTGTCCGGCCGCTCCCTGCTGAAAGCGCGCGTTTCGGGCGCAAATTGCTGCCCAAGTCTTATAGTTTGTAAGTGCTTACTATTAAATGAGGCGCTGCGGGTTTTGCAGTCCCAGGGACATGTTCAGGCCTGATAGATCCCGCCCAGAATCACAGCTTCGCTGGCGCCGGTGAACACAGACGTGTCAATTTTTCGTCCGGCGCAGGTTTCCCTCGCAATCCAGGCAAAGGCGATGGCCTCCACCCAGTCAGGGTCGACACCTAGCGTCAAGGTGCTAGCAACCGTGCAATTTGGTCGCGCCTGCGCCAGACCTTGCATCAGCGCGCGGTTATGGGCTCCACCGCCACAGATAAAAAGGGACTGGCAATGCGGGTCCAGTGCATCGACGATGGTGTCCACCGTAAGCTGCAGCATGGTGGCCTGCACATCCTGAGGTCCAATGGCGCCCCGGCACTGCGCCAGCTTGTTCTCTAGCCAGCTGCCGTTGAATAGCTCGCGTCCGGTACTCTTGGGGAGTGCTCGGGAGAAATAGGGTTCGTTCTTGCAGAGCTGTAGCAACTCATTGTGTACCGTGCCGCTGCTCGCCCAGACGCCGCCTTCGTCATACTTTTTTTGTTGGTGCTTGTCGATCCAAAAATCCATCAGCACATTGCCGGGCCCCGCATCGAAGGCAATTGGCTTGGTACCCTGACGCAGGCAGGTGATATTGCTGATGCCGCCAATGTTGATAATTGCCCTGTTCTCACTGCTTGATGCAAAGATGTGCTGGTGCAGGAGTGGGGCAAGTGGCGCCCCTTGACCTCCTGCACTGATGTCACGGCCGCGCATGTCAGCCACCGTGGTAATGCCCGTGCGCTGGGCGATAGTGCTGGCGTCGGCCAGTTGCAGGGTGAAGGGATTGCCGGCGTCGGGCTCGTGCCATACCGTTTGCCCGTGGCTGCCGATAGCTGTCACTGCCTTGGGTCCAACACCGGCCTTGTTAAGCACTGCGTTTGCGGCTTCAGCGAAAATTTTACCCAATTCAATGTGGGTCTGACCAAGCTCTGAGAGTCGAATATCTTCTCCCAAACACAGGGCCAGTATGTTTCTTCGCAGAGGGTCTTCGATGGGATGGCTGTGACTGGCAATCAGCTCGGGGGTGTCTTGCTGAAAATTGACCAGCACAGAATCGACACCATCGACACTGGTGCCGGAAATCAGCCCGATATAAAGCTCGTTTTCAGCCATGATAATTTAGTCAGCGCTGGGCTGATTCAGGGTTAACAGCCTGTCGCTGTAAAGTTCCTGGAAGTGATTGAGCAACTCTGCGGTCTGACTGTGAAAGCGATCCATTTCTACAGGCGCGATGGATTCTGCTTTGGGCAAACTATCCAGAATGGTGCGCGGATTCCGATGGACGCCGTTCACCAGGAATTCGTAGTGCAGGTGTGGCCCGGTTGCCCCACCAGTGGCGCCAACATAGGCGATGACTTCACCCTGTCTGACACGCTCTCCTCGGCGCACCGCATAGCGCGAGAGGTGGGCATACTTGGTTTCGAATCCACCGGCATGTTTGACCACCACCAGATTGCCAAATGAGCCATTTCTTGCCGCCCATGTCACCGTACCGTCACTGGTGGCCCGCACCGGCGTGCCCGTGGGCGCCGCGTAGTCAGTACCTTTATGGGCCCGGATTGTGTTGAGTATTGGGTGACGGCGGCTTGGATTAAAGTTGGAGCTAATGCGGAATACATCCAGCGGACTGCGCAAGAATGCCTTGCGCATACTTTCACCGTCGGGTGAGTAGTAGCCTGCTTCGCCTTTCTCGTCGATGTATCGGATCGCAGTGAAAACTTTTCCTTCGTTAATATATTGAGTGGCCAGGATTTCACCGTGGCCTATATATTCTCCATCCAGATACTTCTCCTCGTAGAGAATGCTGAACTCGTCACCGGCCCGCGGATCGAGAATGAAGTCCATGACGCCGCCGAAGATATTGGCCATTTCCATGATATGAACTGCAGGGATGTTTTCACGCTGACCGGCCATAAACAGGCTGTCTGCGATCGTGCCCACGCGAAAAGCCTGTTGTAATTCGGCTTCTTTCAAAATGGTTTCTACGGCATAACCAGATTCGCTGCGCTTGAAGATAAAACCCTCCAGCGGCGACTTGAGAACCCGCAGCTGCTCCAGTTCGCCGGCTTCGGGGATCATGAAATCCAGTTCGTAACCGGGATAAAGCCGATTGAGGATGTTGGCTTCCTCGCTGCTATTGAGCACTCGGAACAGATCCTGGTCGCTAAGCCCGACCTTGCTGAAGATTACGGAAAGGTTGTCGCCGCTCTTGACCACGACGTTTTGCCAGCTGTCGTCCTCTAGTGAAACAATCTCGTTCGCTAACAATGACGCAGCGGTTTCGCCGGGAACAATAAAGTCATCAGGATCGTATGACAGGATTTCTCTGCTAGTCTCAGCGTCTGGTGTCGCACTGGCGTCGGGGGTAATGGGGGCATTGCCCGGGCCTAGCGCAACAGGGATTGAAACCTGGGCTTGATCTGGGACAGTTGACCCGTTGTCGCCAGGCCAGGCCAGGAAGACTAGCAATAGCACCGCCAATCCGCCCGCGACATACAGGTGATCCTGAGGATAATACTTGTCTATAAAATGCTTTGCGGTTTCAACAATACGCATGAGGCTGAATCGTGTATCTATATATAGTGTTTTAGAGTGCTATTTTTTGAACCTACAGACAGGTCTTGCCGCGACTCTAACAAACCGAGAGCGCCGCATTATAACAATAGCTTTTCGCAATCCCAGTGCTTATTTCTAAACCCTGAACTATTAGCAGTTCATCTATCGTGGGCGACTGTCGCCGTTTTTTCCCGAAATGGTTCACATTAGTGTAGAATCTGCGCTCTTTTTTTTCGCACGAAGTACACCATATCTTGGCTTCGTCGGCATATGTCTGGAATTACTTAGGGTTTGGACAACACATGACGCAACCTGTTACCGATATCATCCAGGATTTGGAGAGTCGTGATTTGCTGGTGCAGCTGGCCGGCGGCGATGAGGTGCGTGAACATCTGAATTCCGGCAGCCGAACTGTCTATTGTGGCTTCGATCCAACAGCCGAAAGCCTGCATGTGGGCAGCATGGTACCTTTACTGGTGCTAAAACGGTTCCAATTGGCGGGCCATCAGCCGATTGCGCTGGTGGGTGGCGCGACAGGGCTCATTGGCGATCCAAGTTTCAAGTCCAGCGAGCGCAGCCTGAATGCCACCGATATAGTAGAAGAGTGGGTGGAGCGCCTTAAGCCCCAGTTAAGCCAGTTCCTGGACTTCGATTGTGGAAGCAATTCTGCGGTCCTGGCTAATAACCTGGACTGGACCCAGGGCTATGACGCGCTTGGCTTCCTGCGTGATGTGGGTAAGCACTTCTCCGTCAACGCCATGATTCAGAAAGAATCAGTCAAACAGCGTATCGAGCGCGATGGTGAGGGAATTTCCTTCACCGAGTTCAGCTATATGCTGCTGCAGTCCTATGACTTCGCGGAACTGAACAAGCGCTATAACTGCACCGTGCAGGTAGGTGGCAGCGACCAGTGGGGCAATATCACGGGCGGGATCGATCTGACCCGGCGCATGCACCAACAGCAGGTATTTGGGGTCACTACGCCCCTGGTTACCAAGGCCGACGGCAGCAAATTCGGTAAGACCGAGTCGGGCACGATCTGGATCAGCCCGAATAAGACATCGCCCTATGCCTTTTATCAGTTCTGGCTCAATGTGGCAGATGCAGATGTGTATCAATTCCTGCGCTACTTCACCTTTTTGTCTGCGGCTGAGATCGCGGAGATCGAGCGCAGTGACAAAGAGGCCCAGGGACGACCTGAAGCACAGGGCATTCTTGCCCGTGAGGCCACCAAGCTTGTGCACGGTAAGGAGGGCTATACGGCTGCGGCGAGGATCAGCCAGGCCCTGTTTTCAGGGGAAATTGACAGCCTAACCGAGAGCGATCTGGCGCAACTGGAGCTGGACGGCTTGCCCTGTACGGCATTGGAGTCCCAAACCATCAGTATTGTGGACGCGCTGGTCAGCACCGGGTTGGCGAAATCGAATAAAATGGCCCGGGAATTCATCGGTAACAACGCGGTGAACATCAACGGGCAGGTCGTAAACACGGTGGAAACTATGCTCTCCGCGGCGCATGCTCTACATGGCAAGTACCTGATAGTGAAGCGAGGCAAGAAGCTGTTTCATTTGGTCAAATTGCCGGTCACCTAGCCAAAAAAAGCCTGCTCAGAGGTCATTCATTGGTTGTCTGCATACTCGGCTTGCGCTATGATCGCGCTCCCTTGAAAAAACAGCGCTGATTTGGCGTTAGAGGGATCATCTGAGCAATTAGTGATCGGGTGGAAGGCCACGGATTCCGCGGCCTGCAGGCAGATTAGACAGATTCGGAAAATTTATTTCAAATTTGTCTTATTAATGCTTGCCAAGCAACTCTAGGTGCGTATAATGCGCCTCCTCTGTGACATTAGTCACGGGGGTTATTTGGCTCTTTAAAAAGTAAATCAAGCAATAGAGGTGGGTGCTTGCTGAAGTGGTTCACGGGATCTAATTAAACTTAGGTTCTGGCCAACAGCATTTCGCTGGAAGCCATTCGGAACCATCAAAGTAAGCAACTGCGTTAATTTATTTATTAAGCTTTATTGTTTCTCGATACCGTTATCGGTAGAGAGAAGCAAATCAGCAGTAGTTTGTGATCTTTGAGTACATTTTTAGTGGTCATTGTCTTTGTCAGAGTTTGAAGTCCTGGCAGTAGTAAGACGGGGGCCACTTTGCAAGATTAAACTGAAGAGTTTGATCATGGCTCAGATTGAACGCTGGCGGCAGGCTTAACACATGCAAGTCGAGCGGAAACGATGGGAGCTTGCTCCCAGGC
>Ga0255783_10006050_pt1 | contig 10526 bp, 10 predicted proteins | sample 011ome_22_FD_179981 | JGI IMG/M metagenome (GOLD analysis project Ga0255783, IMG submission 179981) | Coastal salt marsh microbial communities from the Groves Creek Marsh, Skidaway Island, Georgia - 011507BT metaG (version 2) | ecosystem: Environmental > Aquatic > Marine > Intertidal zone >... | reverse complement strand
GGCCCAAGCCATCAGTCCCGGCAAAACCTGGGAGGGTTTCTGGGGCGGATTAGGCTGCGTTGCCTGTTTGGCAGTGATTGTTTGGATGAACTTACCTATCTCTCACGTGCACTTGAATCTCGGCTCCCTACTCGCCCTGGCGCTGGCGACCGCAGGCGCCTCTGTTGTTGGGGACCTTACGGTGAGCTTGTTGAAACGGCAGGTAGGCCTCAAGGATTCGGGTTCCTTGCTGCCCGGTCATGGAGGGCTGCTAGACCGGCTGGACAGTATTTGCGGCGCCGCTCCGATTTTTGCGCTTGGCCTGCTCTTGCTGGGGTACTGAGTCTTGAGGCGGATTGCAGTGTTGGGGGCTACGGGTTCGATAGGGCGGTCAACCCTCGATGTCATCGCGCGACATCCTGATCGGTATCAGGCTTCAGTGCTTGCCGCCAATCGATCGGTAGATGAGATGGAGGCGCTGTGCCTTCGCCACGCGCCCCAATATGCGGTAATGAGTCATGCGGACGCGGCGGCCGCGCTTGGAGAGCGTCTTCGGGATCGCGCGCCGACCGAGGTGTTGGCGGGGCCCGAAGGGCTCGACGATCTGGTGGCTGATCCGGCTATTCACACCGTGGTTGCCGGCATCGTCGGTTTTGCCGGTCTGGGTTCAGCGCTCAGTGCTGCGAGAGCGGGCAAACATATTTTGCTCGCCAACAAAGAGGCATTGGTGAGCGCGGGCAGCTTGTTCATGGAGGCGGTGCGCTCCGGGGGCGCGACACTACTACCGGTAGATAGCGAGCATAATGCCATGCACCAGTGTCTGCCGATGATGAAAGATGCTCGGCCAGACATGACTGACGTTGAAAAAATTGTTTTGACCGCCTCCGGCGGGCCCTTTCGCGGACGCGCGAGGGCGGCGCTCGAGCATGTAACGCCTGAAGAGGCATGTGCTCACCCCAATTGGTCCATGGGGCAAAAAATTTCGGTGGATTCTGCCACTCTGGCGAACAAGGGTCTCGAATTGGCAGAGGCTTGCTGGTTGTTCGATCGGCATCCCGATCAGATCGAGATCGTGGTGCATCCGCAGAGCATTGTGCACTCGATGATCCGCTACCGGGACGGATCGGTTCTGGCCCAATTGGGTCAGCCCGATATGCGGACCCCGATTGCCTACTGCCTTGCCTGGCCCGAACGCATCGAGGCGGGCGTGGCGCCGCTCGATATCGTCGCGACGGGAAAGCTCGAGTTTGAAACGCCCGATCTCGCGGCATTTCCCTGTCTCGCCCTCGCACAATGGGCAATTACCCAGCCGGGAGGTATGTGTGTTTTCAGCGCGGCCAATGAAGTGGCGGTGGCGGCGTTTTTGGCGGGCCGGATCCGTTTTACCGACATCGACCGGGTCATTGATGGCGTGCTGCGTACCATCAGCTTGGTGGAACCTGATACGCTGGACGCGGTCCAACGACTGGATGCCAAGGCCCGAAAGGTGGCGACTGAGCAGATTGAACTCCTAAAGCCTCCCGGGACCCATTCTTGAGCGAGATTCTATGGTGGAAATAATTCAAACCGTACTCATTGCGCTGGCGACCTTCGCTATTGTCGTGACGGTGCACGAATACGGGCATTTTGTGGTCGCCCGACGGTGTGGCGTTAAGGTGTTGCGCTTTTCCATCGGCTTCGGTCGTTCCTTACTGAGCTGGCGCGGGCAGGATGGTACCGAGTACGTCATCGCGGCGCTCCCTTTGGGTGGCTATGTGCGCATGGCTGACGAGCGCGAGGGAGACGTGGATGAGGTCGATCTACCCCTCGCCTTTAATCGACAGCCAGTGTGGAGCCGGATGGCGATTGCCGCAGCGGGCCCGCTCGCCAATTTTTTGCTGGCGGTGTTGGTGCTGTGGGTCTTGTTCCTCCGGGGTCAGACCGGTTTGGTGCCCCTGATCGATGCGGTCGAACCCGGCAGCCTCGCAGAAACCGCCGGGCTTCAATCCGGCGACGAGATTGTCGCGATCGATGGGCGTGCCACACCGACGGTCTCGGCAGTGAATTTCGCGCTGTTAGAGCGGTTGGGTGACTCTGGACAACTTAATGTCGCGATGAAGCGGCCGGGAACAGATGCCGCCCGGGAGTCGTCGGTCGCGCTATTCCAATGGCTCAAGGGTCAGCAAGAGCCCAATTTGCTCGCTGCCCTGGGAGTATCGATTCAAATGCCGCTCGTGATTCCCCAAGTGGGCAACCTGAGCGAGGGCGGGGCGGCCATCAAGGCAGGATTTGAAGTCGACGATATCATTGTCTCGGCTGATGGGCAGGCAATGTCTCTATGGATGGATTGGGTCGAGCATGTCCGTGCCCGACCTGATACACCAACGCGCGTTGTGGTGGAACGAGGCGGTGTTCGGCAGACACTGGAGGTCACCCCCGCACCGATGGAGGCCGGTGGTGAGATCATTGGTTCAGTCGGTATGTCTGTTGCCTTGCCGGAGATTCCAGCGTCACAGCAGCGCCGGTTCGAACGCGGTCCGCTGGAGGCCCTCCTGGCCTCGCTGGAACGAACTGGCGACCTAGTTGTGTTCACCTTTACCTCCATCTCCAGAATGCTTCAGGGCTTGATATCGCCGGCTAACCTGTCGGGACCGCTCACCATTGCTCAGGTTGCCGCGTCAACGGCTGAGGCGGGTTGGGTCGCATGGTTCGGTTTCGTCGCCTTACTCAGTGTGTCACTGGGGGCGCTCAATTTGCTGCCGATACCGGTGCTCGACGGCGGACACCTGCTGTTTTATAGCGTCGAAGCTGTGGTGGGCAGGCCTTTGCCGGAGCGGGTTCAACTAATTGGTTATCAGATGGGGATGGTCGTAGTCCTCAGCATCATGGTTTTCGCCCTGTATAATGACGTGTCGAAATTCTGACTGCCTGCCATGACCGGCCATTCAACAAAGACATTGGGTGCGGCGTTGCTGTATCCTTTCGCGGCCATGCTGTGTTGCCTTGGCTCACGAAGGCCGCTGGCCAGCACAACCCTGTATTGTTGAGATTCGCTTTGACCACGTTTCGCCATTTGCTTTGGTCCCTGATGACCATCCTGACATTGACCGGGCTGTGGCAACCGGCACTCGCGCAATCAGATCCCTTTGTGATTCAGGATATTCGGGTAGAGGGTCTGCAACGTATTTCACCGGGGAGCGTATTTGCGGCGCTGCCAGTTGGTGTTGGCGATGCCATTGACACCTATGGCGTAAGAGCTGCCGCCAAGAGTCTTTTTGCCACGGGCAACTTTGACGATATCTCCATCGCGCGCGACGGCGGCGTTCTGGTGGTGGTGGTGGCGGAGCGGCCCAGCATCAGTGAAATCACCATCGACGGGAACAAAGCGATTGAAACCGAAGCGCTCCTCGACGGATTGAAGGGGGCCGGGCTTGCAGTGGGGCAGGTATTCCAACGCTCCACGCTGGAAGGAATGAAGCTGGAGCTACAGCGCCAGTACGTGTTGCAGGGGCGTTACGACGCGAGCATCGACTCCGAGGTGATCGCTGAGCCGCGAAACCGCGTTTCCATCGCCATTGATGTTAACGAGGGCACCGTTGCAACGATCCAACACATTAACGTGGTGGGCAACACGATCTTTTCCGATGAAGATTTGATCGATTTATTTGAATTGAAAACCGGTGGCTGGTTTTCGTTTTTTACCAGTGATAACAAGTATTCCAAGGAAAAACTGACCTCTGATCTGGAGACGTTGTCATCGTATTACCTCGACCGGGGTTACCTGCAATTCAACATCGATTCAACGCAGGTGGCGGTATCTCCCAACAAGGAAGAGGTCTATATCACCGCCAACGTCACCGAAGGCAATAAATTCACCGTTAGCGACGTGGGCCTGAGCGGCGATCTGGTATTGCCCGAAGAGGACCTCAGCCGGTTTCTGATCGTGCAGCCGGAGCAGGTGTATTCTCAGCAATTGGTTACGGCCACCGAGGACTACTTAACACGGCGGCTGGGTAACGAGGGTTACAACTTTGCCAAAGTGACCGGCATGCCCGAGATCGATGAAGACAACAGCACAGTAGTGATGAAGTTCTTCATAGACCCGGGTAAGCGGACCTACGTCAGGCGTATCAGCTTTGCAGGCAACATGACCACGATGGACGATGTGCTGCGTCGGGAGATGCGCCAGATGGAATCCGCCCCCGCCTCCTCCGCCGCGATTGAGCAGTCGCGCATCCGCCTGGAGCGCCTCGGCTTCTTCAAGACCGCCAAATTTGAGACCAAAGAGGTCCCGGGCTCCGATGATCTAATTGATGTGGACTTTAGCGTTGAGGAGCAATCATTTGGCTCCATCGGCGGGAGTCTGGGCTATGCACAGGACGCCGGACTGATTCTTGGGCTGAATCTCCAGCAGAACAATTTCCTTGGCACAGGCCGCCGGGTGGGCATATCACTGAACTCCTCGCGTTATCAGGATGTGATCAGTCTGAACTACACGAACCCCTATTTTACCGAGGACGGCGTGAGTCGCGGATTCAGCACGTTTTATCGAAAAACAGACCTCTCCAAAATCAACGTTGCCAGCTATACCACGGACACGGTCGGCGCCAGCATAAACTTTGGTTACCCCATCAGTGAAACTCAGCGTCTTGGTTTTTCCGTTGGCGTGACCGACACCAAGATCACCTCGGGTTCCTATGCGGTGCAGGAGATTGCCACCAGCCCGGTTTTGGCCCCAGAAATCGAATACTGGTTTTATTCCACGCAGCAGCCTGACGGTACCTATGCTGCAGCGGAAGTGCTGCAACCGATCGACACGATTCCGCTCTCTGCGCTGTCGCCTCCGGATGGCGAGGGCTTTCTTGATCTCAATGGCAATAAGTACCTGAACTACACGCTGACCGGGAGCTGGTTACAGTCGACGCTAAACAGGGGTCAGTTGGCAACCCGCGGGGCCTCGCAATCGCTCTCGCTTGAGGTGGCGGTGCCGCTCTCCGATCTGGAGTTTTACAAACTGAATTATCGTGGTGAGATCTACTTTCCCCTGTTTGGCGAGTTCACGCTTCACCTCCGGGGCGAGGTGGGGTACGGGGATGGCTATGGATCTACCAGCGAATTGCCATTTTATGAGCACTTCTTTGCGGGTGGATTTGGTTCTGTGCGGGGTTACGAGACCAATACATTGGGGCCGCGTAGCACGCCTCCCGCAGTATACAGTGCAAACACGGCAGTAACCGCCATCGACGACAACGGCTTGCCCACCGAGATTGGTGGTCCTGACGGCCGCGGCTATGGTTACAGCGTTGACCCGGTGACTGGAAAGATTCCAGTGCAGCAATTTTATAATGAGCCGGACCCATTTGGGGGCAACGTGCTGATTGAGGGCAGCGCAGAAGTGTTGTTTCCTATGCCCTTTATCAAGGATCGAAGCTCATTGCGCTCGGCGTTTTTTGTCGATGTGGGTAATGTTTTCAACACAAAATGCCGTGAAAATCAGGTGAATTGTTTTGGTATCGACGCGGGCGAATTGCGTTACTCTGTGGGCATAGGTGTGACGTGGTTGTCAGGCTTTGGCCCGCTCACATTCAGTTTGGCAAAACCGTTGAATGCCAGCCCGATCGATGAGCGAGAGGTGTTTCAGTTCACCTTGGGCAGGGGCTTCTGATGGCAGAAAAATATGGAGAGGTTTGGATGAACGTACGAGTTTGGCTGGCAGGGTTGTTCTTGGTTCTGCCGACGGTGGTGTTGGCCCAGGGCCGCATCGCTGTGGTTAATCTGGAGCAAGCCATCCTGCAGACCGATGTGGCGCAGCAGCGTATGGAAGAGTTTGAAAGTAATGAGGACTTTGCTTCTGACAAAGCACAGTTTGATGCCCTGCGAGCGGAGCTCGACCAGTTGGTGAAGGATTTTCAGCGTGATCAGGCGGCCATGAGCGAGGAAGGCCAGGTAGCAGCGCGTCAGAAGATGGCGAGCAAGCAGTCTGACCTTGAGTATGTGGCAAAGAAATTACAGACCCTGCAGACGCAAAACGCCCAGCGGGTCATGCAAGAGCTGGCGCCGCAGGCTCAGGAAGTCCTGCGGGAGATTATCGAAACCGATCAGATAGGTTTGTTGCTGCAGCAACAAGCGGTTATCCACGCTGATCTTGGATACAACATCACCGCTAAAGTGTCTGACAAAATGAACCAAATGGGCGTGGAGTAACCGCGTCATGCCGGCGCTGGGGACGCTTGCTGCGGCTCTGGAGCTGGAGCTGAAGGGCGACCCGGATTGCGAGATCCGGTCCCTCGCCACGCTGGAGTCAGCAAAGGCTGATGATCTGAGTTTTGTCTCAGAGAAAAAACACCTCGCCAAATTAGACCAGTGCTCGGCCGGCGCGGTCATACTGCATCCCGATTGGTGTGAGCGCTGGCAAGGCAACGCACTGTTGAGCAGCGCGCCCTACCTTACCTACGCGAGAGCGACCGTGCTTTTTGACAATCACCCTGCCGCCAGCGGCCGGGTCGACAGCCGCGCCTTTGTTGCGGAGGATGTCGCCCTCGGCGCTGATGTCACGATCGACGTTGGTGCGTGTATTGAGTCTGGTGTGTCACTCGGTGACAGGGTTTGGGTTGGCGCTGGCGCCTATATTGGCCACGACGCTGTCATCGGCAGCAATACGGTGATCAAGCCAGGTGCCGTGGTTTGTCATGCCGTCACCATCGGTGAGCGCTGCATGATCCACCCCAATGCAACAATTGGCGCGGACGGTTTTGGCTTTGCGCCGGGGCCCGATGGATGGGTCAAAATAGAGCAGCTGGCGAGCGTGGTGATTGGCAACGACGTGCAGATCGGCGCTAACGCGACCGTTGATAGGGGTGCACTTGAAGACACGGTGGTGGAGGACGGTGTAATCATCGATAACATGGTTCAAATCGGCCATGGTGCTCGAGTGGGTCAGCGCACTGCGATCGCGGCTCAGGCAGGTATTTCGGGGAGCACCCGCATCGGCGCCAGATGCGTGATCGCGGGTCAGGCGGGCATGGCCGGTCACCTCAGCATCGCGGACGATGTCCATATCGGCGGGCAGGGGCGCGTCGCCAGCTCAGTGACCGAGGCCGGCCATTATTCCTCAGGCACACCCGTCCAGCCCCTCCGCGCCTGGTTGCGGAGCGCCTCGCGGTTTACGCAGCTGGATCAAATGGCCCGACGCATTGCCGAGCTCGAAAAAGTTGCCGGATTGGACAAAAAAGAGGGAGAGAGCGCGTGACACTCGATATCGAAGAGATAAGACGGCGCTTACCACACCGTTACCCTTTTTTGCTGGTGGATCGTGTTGTATCGGTAACCCCAGGCGAGCGCATCGAGGCGTACAAAAATCTCACCATCAACGAGCCCTTTTTTGATGGCCATTTTCCCGGCATGCCGGTTTTTCCTGGCGTGTTGTTGCTGGAGGCGATGGCGCAGGCAGCAGGGATACTCGGATTTGTCACCATGGATAAAACCCCTGCCGACGGCGCAATTTATTACTTTGTCGGGGCGGATAACCTCCGATTCAAGCGCCCCTGCGTGCCGGGCGATCAGGTCATGCTTTTCGCCAAAGTGCTCAGCGAGCGTCGCGGCATCTGGAAGTTTGAGGTTGAGTCGAGAGTGGACGGCGAGTTGGCTGCCGCCGGTACTATTCTCTGTGCGAACCGTTGAAGCGTGATCCACGACACCGCCATCATCGATCCCAGCGCGCGACTCCATGATTCAGTCAGCGTCGGTCCCTGGACCCTGATCGGACCCGATGTCGAGATTGGCGAGGGCTCTGTGGTGGAGTCCCATGTCGTGATCAAGGGCCCGACCCGGATCGGTGCTCGTAATCATATTTATCAGTTTTCGACAGTGGGTGAGGCCACGCCCGATCTTAAATACCGGGATGAGCCCACTGAGCTGCACATCGGTGACGACAATATTATTCGCGAGAACGTCACGATTCATCGTGGCACCGTTCAGGATCGCTCGCTGACTCAGATCGGCGATCGCAATCTCATCATGGCCTATGTCCACGTGGGACACGACAGCGTTGTTGGTAACGATACGATCCTGGTGAATAACACGGCGCTGGCAGGGCACGTTGAAATTGGGGATTGGGCAATCCTCTCCGGATACACCCTGGTCCATCAGTTCTGCAAAATCGGTGCGCATAGCTTCAGTGGGATGGGCACGTCCATTGGCAAGGATGTCCCGGCTTTCGTTACGGTGGCTGGTAGTCCGGCAGTGGCCAAAACCATTAACACCGAAGGGTTACGCAGACGGGGGTTCGATAGCAATGAGATCGCCGGATTGCGCCGCGCTTTCAAGATCGTATACCGTCAGGGTCTGACTTTGGAGATCGCACTCGAGCGGCTTCATGACATGGTGGAAGACACCCCCAGCATTCAGATGCTGATCGACTCCCTGAAACAGTCACAGCGGGGAATCGTCCGGTAGTGACCCACGAGGGATTGCGTCTGGGCATGTGCGCTGGCGAACCCTCCGGTGACATTCTAGCGGGCGCGATATTGAGGAAGTGGCGGGCATCGCGACCCAGTATCGAGGCCAGAGGGATCGGCGGTCGCGAGATGCAGGCGTCCGGGTTCGAGTCCATTAGCCCCATGGACCGGCTTTCTGTCATGGGGCTGGTAGAGCCACTGAAACGGTTGCCAGAGCTGCTCAGGGTCCGCAGTGCCCTGATTACCCAGCAGTTGGACTGGGCGCCCAACATTTTTCTAGGGGTCGACAGCCCAGATTTCAACTTGCCGGTCGAAAGACGTTTGCGCGAACGTGGAATTACCACAGCCCATCTTGTCAGCCCTTCCGTATGGGCGTGGCGGCGTGGCAGATTGAAAGGGATCCGCGCATCGGTCGACAAGATGCTCTGCCTATTGCCTTTTGAGGTGCCAATATATGAACAGGCGGGGATTGACGCGGTCTGCGTGGGGCATCCGCTCATCGATGATCTGCAGCATCTGGCCCCTCCTGAACAGCTTCGTGTTGAGTGGGCTTTGCCCAGCCATAGCCCGCTACTGGCGGTATTGCCGGGCAGCCGTGAGGCGGAGGTGCGTCACCTCATGCCGGTCTTCGCAGAGACCATGGCGCTGATGCAGCGGCGGGATAGCAGTCTGTCCTTCGTCATTCCCGCCGCCAATACCCATCGCGAAGCGCAGATTCGTGCGGCGCTCAGCGGCTACTCACTCAATGTGACGGTGACCAGTGGTGGGGGTAGAGAAGTCATGGCTGCCAGCGATGCTGTTCTGCTGGCTTCGGGAACTGCCACGTTGGAAGCCATGCTGATGCGCAAGCCGATGGTCATTGCCTATCGCATGGCCCCCGCATCCTGGGCGCTCCTCTCGCGCATGGTTAAAACCCCGTATGTGGGGCTACCTAATATTCTGGCCGGGCGGGCGGTGGTGCCGGAGCATTTACAGCAGGAAGCTACAGCAGAGAAATTGGCGGAAGCGATGAGCCGTGTGATCCACACAGAGGCAGGCCGTCAGCTGAGCGTATTTGCAACGCTCGCCGAGCAGATCGGCGGTGGGTTTGCCGAACGCACCATTGCAGCGCTGCAGTCCATGCTGCCTGCGTGATGGAGGCGGATCTCTTCAATGACACCGTGGGGCACATTGTCGCTGGGGTGGACGAAGTCGGGCGAGGGCCCCTTGCAGGAGATGTGATCGCCGCGGCTGTCATTTTGCCCGACCATCCGCTAGCGGGTTTGACCGATTCCAAGGCGTTATCGGCGTCGAGGCGCGCCACGCTCTTCGAGATGATTCGCAATGAGGCAAAGTCCTGGGCACTGGGTAGAAGTAGCGTCGCAGAGATTGATGAACTGAATATTCTTCAGGCGTCATTATTGGCGATGCGGCGCGCGGTGGAGTCGCTCGCGCTTCAACCGACGCTGGTTCTGGTTGATGGGAATCGATTGCCGCAATGGCCCTATGAGGCCCGGGCGATCGTCAAGGGGGACCTGAAGGAACCGGCGATCAGTGCGGCATCCATTGTTGCCAAAGTGACGCGAGATCGAGAGATGGTCGAACTCGACCGGCGTTATCCGGGTTATGGATTGGCTGCCCACAAGGGATATCCCACTCGGGCGCATTTGGCCGCTTTGAAGGCGCTTGGGGTGTCGCCGATTCATCGTCGCAGCTTTGGTCCTGTGAAGCGCTTGCTGGCAGACCCCGAGGTGGGATAGCGTGGCGTCATGACCACCTTCGTTCATCTACGACTGCATACCGAATATTCGCTCATCGATGGGCTCTTGAGAATCAAACCGATGATGGCGCGGGTTGCCGAGCTGGGTATGCCCGCAGTCGCGATCACCGACCACCACAATTTCTTCGGCTTGGTAAAAGCCTACAAGGCTGCCTCAGAGCTTGGGATCAAGCTGATTGTGGGTGCTGACTTGCATGTGGCGGATCCCATGGACGAGGAGCGACACCACGAGCTTTGCTTGCTGGCACAAAACGATACGGGCTACCGCCACCTGATGCTTCTGCTGTCGCGCGCTTATCAGCAAGGTCAGTATCTCGGGCGGCCCAGAGTCCGGCTCGACTGGATCCAGAATC
>Ga0255783_10006033_pt1 | contig 10556 bp, 9 predicted proteins | sample 011ome_22_FD_179981 | JGI IMG/M metagenome (GOLD analysis project Ga0255783, IMG submission 179981) | Coastal salt marsh microbial communities from the Groves Creek Marsh, Skidaway Island, Georgia - 011507BT metaG (version 2) | ecosystem: Environmental > Aquatic > Marine > Intertidal zone > Salt... | reverse complement strand
CGTTTAACCGATGAGCATCTTGTCGCCTTCCAAGAAAGTGTACTCAGGAACCTCCAAGTTGAGAGGCGCGGGTCCTTTACGAATGCGACCAGACGCGTCGTAGTGCGAACCGTGGCACGGGCAAAACCAACCGTTGAAATCGCCCGCGTTGGCGATGGGAACGCAACCCAAGTGCGTGCACACACCGACAGTGACCAACCATTCGGGGTTTTGCGCGCGCTCAGCGTCCGTTTGCGGATCGCGAAGCGACGCCACATCAACCGCGGCTTCAGCGGCAATTTCCGCGGGCGTACGTCGGCGAATAAACACCGGCTTCCCGCGCCACTTGACCGTCATCGTAGACCCAACCTCAACCTTGCCGAGATCAACTTCCAAGGACGCGAGCGCGAGCACATCCGCAGACGCACTCATGGAGAGCAAAAACTTCAACACCGCGAGGCGCAACGCGCTGGCATAAATCATCCGACCGCCAGTCATGACAAAGTACGTAAACGCGCGCTTGTCCGGATCGCCAACCTTGTCAATCGTGTGATTCGACGTATCGTACTGCACCTGATGCGCCGGCGTCTTCAACGCGCGAGCGATCGCACCGCCATTCACCGATGTCGTCGCGTAATCCGTGCTGTATGCTGTGATAATGATGCAAACACACACACGAGCCGTCCGCGATCCGTCAGTCTCTTTATTTTTTGTGCTCGCGCGACCGCGTCGAATCAAACCCGCGCGCGCGTTCGCGCCCTCGCCGTCGCGCGCGAACGCCGCGCGCGCCATCCGCGCGCGCGAACGCATCACACAAAATCCACGCCATCGCACGTCACGCACCTCGAAACCCACCGACGGCGGCCGCCGCCGCGGTCGTCCCGTGCATCGGCGTCGTCACCGATCGCGCGCTCGAGGCGATCGCGCGCCATGGCGCCGTGCCCGCGGCGCTCTGCGCGCCGCTCGCGGCGGTAAACGCGCATTGCGCGCGCGCGAGGTGTTGGAATAATTTCCCACGCGTGTGCATCGTGGGCGTGAGCGCGAGGCGGGCGTCGGCGCGCGCGTGTGACGTCGACGACGACGACGACCGCGCGAACGTCCCTCGCGCGCGTTGATACATCGAGTGGCGTCATATGAGTCCCTCGAGTCGCTCCTGGTCATGACTCGTGGGTATTCGTGGCGCACATCCTCGAGGACAATCGTCAGAGCGCGCCCGCGATGTCGACGCCGCGCGTGGTGTGGGTCAAGGTGCGCGCGCGTTTAGAATGATGTTCGTTTCGCGTTTCGCGTTTTGCGTTTTGCGCCTCGCGTCTCGCACGCGGCGCGCGGCGCGGCGATGCGCTCGCGCGTCGTGTGTGTGTTTTCAAATGTGATGTGTGCGCGCAAACTGTCAGTTGGACTGACGCGGTGTGTGGGGGGTTTTCGCGCGCACAGTTGAAGGGCTACCCGTTCTGGCCCGCGGAGGTGATTCCGGATGATAGTATTGATGTCGTTCCCGAACACGCGCGTCCGCGGGCGGTGATGGGATCGATACAGGCGCCGTTCGGGGTGCAGTTTTTTGGCACGCGCGAATTCGGACGCGTCGGCGGCAAGGACGTCGCGGTGCGAGAATGGGCGGATGGCATCGCATGTGGGTTCGCGGACAAGGCGAAACAGAAGGGTTTGATTTATGCCATTCAGAACGCACGGGCGTACGTGGACGATGGAGAGATGCGAGAACGTGGCTGGTGGAGTCAACCGCCGGCGCCGCCGACGCCAGAGGCGACGTCAAACGTCGCTTCTGGGAAAAAATCGCGCGGGCGTGGGGCTAAAAATAACGCCACTGGCGCCAAACGGCGTCGTGGTGTCCATGCATCGAGTGATTCGAGCGGTGCAGATGATGATGAGTCGTTGATGACGGATGGAGACGATGCGTTGACTCGCGGAGACGAATTTGTGTTTCCCGCGATTTCAACCGCGTTTACGACGAGCCGAGTCGAATATCAACCACCGTTGAGCGCGCTGTGTGCGGGGAAACCGCCACTGTACGAACGCATTCATCGAAGTGTCTTTGTCAGCGTTCCACCGCCGTCGAGAATGCGCAAAGATGAGTCCACGACGTGTGATTGCGTCGCGCCAGCGGGCGCGTTGACGCACGGCGCGTCTAAAAAAGACGTTCCAAAGACTGGGTGCGGCGCGGAGTGCATGAATAGACAATTACGCTACAGTTGCGATCCTAGAAATTGTCCGTGCGGTGATGCGTGTTCGAACAGACCGCTCGGACAGCTCCCGTGCCCGAAGACGAAGATAACGCGCACACTTCACCGCGGTTGGGGATTGGTGTTGCAAGAACCCGTGGCGGCGGGCGATTTCATCGTCGAGTATGCGGGAGAAATCATCGATGAGCGCGAGTCTGCGGCGCGTTTATTTTACGACAAGCAAATTGGTGAAGACAACTTTTATTTGATGGAGATTTCGAACAACTACGTGATCGATGCCAAGTACAAGGGATCGATCGCGCGCTTCATTAATAGCAGCTGTCATCCAAATTGCGAGACGCAGCGGTGGGTGGACGCGGCGACTGGTGAGACGCGAGTCGGTATATTCGCCATTCAAGACATTCCAAGCGGTACAGAGTTGACGTATGATTACAACTTTGCGCATTTTGGTGATGAGAACGCGACGTCGTTCGTGTGCATGTGCGGACATCCGTTGTGCCGCGGAACGCTCGACGCGTCTAAAAAAGCCGTCAAGAATTTCAATCGCCGACTGAGCTTAAAGCTTCCGCTCGGTGGCAAAAAATCCAAAACGCTCGTCTCAAAAGTAGGCGTCATTGTCGATCACGACCAAGTCAAGAACAAGTACAAAGTCAAAATCGACGGCTCGAACGAAGTCGTCTCCGTCTTCTTAGACGACGCCAAACACGGCGTTCCCTTCAAATGGCTCGACCTTAAGGTACAACCATCGAAGAAGGCTCGATGAGCGCATCGCCACGATGCTTTAGAACCAGTAGAACTTATAATATCCACACGCACGAGCATCGCCTCGCATCCGGACAATCGCATTAAACACGTCGCGCGCGACATGAAACCGCCGACGCCCAAACCCTTCGCGTCATCCTCTCATCCTCACAACGCCCACGCCAGGCGTCCGTCTCGCGGCGTCGCACGCACCGTTCCATCGACCATCCCACATCCGATCACACGCGCACGATGGTAGACTACACCCCCGGCGCATCCGTCACCGGCACGCTCGCGACCGGTGGCGAATTTCAAGGCGAAATCTTCGCTTACGACGCATCGACCTCGATGCTCGCCGTCCGCACGCCCGGTGAGATCTCAAACTCGTACGATTTGAAGCTCATCAACGTCACCGATGCCAAGGACGTCAAAGTCGACGCATCCAAGGTGAATGCGATTGGAAAGTTACCAGACATTGATGATCCGCGACGCGAGCGACGCTTTGCCAACGCGTTGAAGCACGCGCGCGTCGCCGCCGATAACATTGGTGAAAACGTCAGCGCCTTGGCGCAGGACGTCTTCGATGCGTTGGCGCGAACATTGCCATGCCGATGGGACGCCGACGTCATCGTGGTTATGGATGAAGTGAAAGTGAGCGGTCCAAAGTACGACGTCGCGAAAGGGTGCGGCTCCACGCCCGGCGCCGAGGAACGCGTGCAAAAAGTATTAGAGCATGAACGCGCGAAACTTGGGATATGATGGACATGATGTGCGTTTGTGCGTGTGTGTGTGAGTGTGTGTATTAGGGATTAGAACTTTTGTGATATCGCGACCCGCGTGAGGGCGATTGCCAACAAACCGTCGCGTCGCGAGCTCGCGAGCTCAAAACTATCTATACGCTATTACAACGCCTACTACGACTACTCGCGCGCACGCACACGAAACTAACGATTAGTTTTCGTCGGCGCACTCGCCCAACGCACGGGATGTCGACGATATATCCCCCACGCCGGCGCGCTCGCGACGGTTGCCGCCACGCACCCGCTCGCGAACACCGTCAACATCGCCCGATACGACCCGGCGTAATACCCGTACGCGAATCCGGCGCACGTGAACGCCGTCATGACGACCTGCGCGACGCGCTCTGCGAGCCGCTGGCCGGCGTAATCCATCGCCAGTACGGTCGACTCGTTCGACGGGCGCGTAGTGACGTCAACGTCACTCGCGCGCACGGCGATTGAGGCAACCGCGCGACGCGGCGAGCGGCGAGCGGCGCACACGGACGACGCGCACGCACTCCAAGCGGTGACGGCGACGGCGCGCGCGCGCGCGAACGGCGGGAGCGCGACGCGCGCGCCGAACGCACGGAACGCCAAGCGGTGGTTCGTTGTCCTTCGATTGGATTGATTCTGAATGACGCACCTTATGCGCGCGTACGCGCGTCGACGGTGGGCGCAGACGGTGTTCTCGCGTGAAAGCGCGCTGAATTCGTGTGTTCGCGCGCGCGGAGGGCGCGTGCGCGATGGTTTGAGTGGAGGTGCGTGTAAGATTCGATGGCGTTATGGGTGCCTGGCGCGCGCGAACACGACGCAAAAAGAACACAACGACTGACGTGTGTGCCGCCGCATTGACGATACATAGCTTTATATAACACATCTGCAAAATTAGCGACGCCATTGATGGATAAACTGGGCGCTGGGGATATACGACGCGCGCGTGGGTCCAACGCGTTTGTGCGCGGGGCAGAGGGCGACGGCGCGTCGGGCGCGTCGTTCGACTCTGGCTCAAGTACCGGTGGGATCATGGTTAGCGCGGGGCATCCGAGTTCGCACCCGCAGGTACTCGCAGTGCCATTACCTCGTCGGCCGCTCATGCCTGGGATTATCATGCCGGTGAAGATTACGGATGAAAAGTTGATTGCTGAATTGGAGGATATGCGTAACCGGGGGCAGGCGTACGTGGGGGCGTTCTTACAGCGTAGCGATGAAGCCATCGCGGCTATGGCGAAAGGTAGACACGCGGGAGATGACGATGATGTATTTGCTGGGTTGAGTAAGGCGCGCACGACGACGACGATGGGGCTGGATGGAGAAGAGGAGGAGGAGCGCGACCCTGCGGACCACATGCACGACATCGGGACGTTTGCGCAAGTGCATAATATCGTGCGTATTCCGGCGGATTCGAACAACGAAAAGGAAGCAGCGACATTGCTATTACTTGGACATCGCCGCTTGCGCAAGCTCGGGACGATGAAGCGCGATCCTATGGTTGTAAAGGTGGAGCATTTGAAGGATGAAAAGTACGACGCGAACGATGACATCATCAAAGCGACGACCAACGAAGTCGTCGCCACGATCAAAGATTTGCTCAAAACGAACCCTTTGCACAAAGAAACGTTGCAATACTTTGCACAAAACTTTAATGACTTTCAGGATCCACCCAAGCTCGCAGATTTAGGGGCTTCCATGTGCAGCGCTGACGACACGCAGTTGCAGGAAATTCTTGAAGCGCTTTCAGTCAAGGAGCGCTTAGACGCCACTCTCGAGTTGCTCAAGAAAGAGGTTGAGATTGGCAAGCTTCAGGCGGATATTGGTAAAAAGGTCGAAGAAAAGATTTCGGGTGACCAGCGCCGGTATTTTCTGATGGAACAGCTAAAGTCAATTAAGAAGGAGCTTGGCATGGAGCGCGACGATAAAACGGCGCTCATCGAAAAGTTTGAAAAAAGATTTGAGCCCAAGCGAGCGAGCGTACCTGAAGAGACAAAGAAGGTGATTGATGAGGAACTTCAAAAGCTAAGTGGTCTGGAACCATCGTCGAGTGAGTTCAACGTGACGCGAAACTACCTTGAATGGCTCACGTCGTTGCCGTGGGGCATCGTCGGCGACGAAAAGCTGGACATCGCGCATGCGCAAACTGTACTCGATGCGGATCATTATGGCCTCGAAGACGTAAAAGAACGAATTTTGGAGTTCATCGCTGTCGGTCAGTTGATGGGTTCGACGCAAGGGAAGATCATCACCATGGTCGGCCCCCCTGGCGTTGGTAAGACGTCGATTGGGCAATCCATCGCCACCGCGCTCGATCGCAAGTTCTATAGGTTCTCGGTTGGTGGCATGAGTGACGTGGCAGAAATTAAAGGTCATCGTCGAACCTATGTGGGTGCTATGCCCGGGAAGCTGGTGCAGTGCTTGAAAACAACTGGAGTGTGCAACCCTGTCGTGCTCATTGATGAAATCGATAAGCTCGGTCGAGGGTACCAGGGCGATCCGGCGAGCGCATTGCTCGAGCTCTTAGATCCCGAACAGAACGGCACATTCTTAGACCACTACCTCGATGTGCCAGTGGACTTGAGTAAAGTGTTATTCATCTGCACGGCCAACGTGCTGGACACCATTCCAGGGCCCTTGCTCGACCGTATGGAAGTTGTGCGACTGTCAGGATACATTGCTGATGAAAAGGTGCAGATTGCGCGCACGTACTTGGAAAAAACCGCAAAGGAGAAGAGTGGTCTTAAGGACGTGTCAACTAACATAACGGACGAGGCTATGGCAAAGCTTATTGGCGATTACTGCCGTGAAGCCGGCGTGCGTAATTTACAGAAGCACCTCGAAAAGATTTATCGTAAAGTCGCGCTTAAGGTTGCCCGAGCGAAGAGCGAAGGCAAACCAATCGAGTCAATCACCGTCGATGTCGGTGACTTGTTCGATTACGTCGGCCATCCTCCGTTCGCGACGGATAGAATTTACGACGTGACCCCTCCGGGTGTCGTCACTGGCTTGGCCTGGACCGCTATGGGTGGCAGCACGTTGTACATTGAGTGCACGCCAGTCGACGAAGGCGAAGGCAAGGGCGCATTGAAAACCACCGGGCAGCTCGGAGACGTCATGAAGGAATCATCGACGATCGCTCACACCTTTTCGCGACACTTTCTTGAAACGAAAGATCCGGGTAACACGTATTTAGCGAATACGTCTTTGCACATGCACGTGCCCGCCGGCGCAACGCCAAAGGATGGTCCCAGCGCGGGCTGCACCATGATTACGGCGATGATGTCGCTGGCTATGAACAAACCGGTGAAACCAAATTTAGCTATGACTGGTGAAGTGACTCTCACTGGTCGGGTTTTGCCGATCGGGGGCGTAAAGGAGAAGACCATAGCCGCGCGAAGAAGCGGAGTCAAGACGCTAATCTTTCCGGAGGGAAACAAGAAAGACTACGACGAGCTTTCTGAAGACATCCGAGAAGGCTTAGAAGTGTATTTCGTGAGCACATACGAGGAGGTGTACCAGCATGCACTCAATTGGGACGCATGATTATTATTTTAATGTTACAAAACGCAAATTACAACTTGCGACGAATCTCCTCAACCTCTCGCGGGCTGATGAACGTCGTCACGCTCGAATTCGAAATGTCTCGACTCCACTGCTTCAGCTTTGCGCATGTCGGATGTTCAGCTTTTGGTCGATATCGCTCGAAATCTTTCCCCGCTGCCAAAGCATGTTTGCCTGGAATGATGTGCTGCCACCAAAAATCGCTCAGAGACTCGTACATCAACGCCCAGTACTCGCGGTTGCGCTCGACGCGATACACGGCGCATCCTCCGTTGACGGTGTAACAAAACAAATCAACCCATGGACGATCGAATACAGCCATCAAACCTTGGACTTGCGGAATGTAGTACCAAGGCACCGTAGGGTAAGGCTTGGCGGACATTGGTTGGCCTTTATTGAATGGACACTTGACTTCCAACACGCCGCCGGGACCGCCGTCGGTGTCCGCCGCGTTGGTTCCAATCAACCCATCAGGCGACGCCCCAATCCATAGTTCAGCTTCATCCGACGAAAGCAAGTGAAACAACAAGTGCGAAACTTTCTTTTGCGTGAGAGCTTCATAAATTTTAACGGCTTCGTCTTCTCTCGACGACCCCCACTCGGTCGCTTCGTTGCCAGAAAATCCCTCGCGCAAGCCAAGTTTCTCCTCCCAAAGCTCGTTTCTACCTTCCCTCCAGAACCCGATGGCGTTACTGAACGCACTCGCAGTCAATCGACTCGCACGAAGCTGAAACCACGCACCGCTTCCTTGTTCTTGATTGCCTCCGCCCGTGCCCAATACGTCGTCGCCGCTCGAAGAGGCGCCGTCAGCGTTGCGCATTACCGCCTCAACCTCACGCCTTCTAATCTGCCCTTGCTCGAGCGCGTGCCCCCACGCGTCGCCCTCAATTATACTCTGTTTCCCCGCCTTCTTCTGAGACGTCGGCGTCGTCGTCTGCACTGCCTCGATCGCCTCCTCCTCTTCGACGCCTCGAGTAACCGACGTCGCCGTCGTCCCGCCTGCGAGCAACTCCTCCGCCGCCCGTACCACCGCTTCGCGCTCACTCGCCGTCAGCGACGCATACACGCCAAACCTATCCGCACACACGCGTTCCCACTCCGCTTTCTCCGCGCTCGACGACTCAAACGCATCCGATAACCGCGTGAGCTCGCGTTTCGCGAATTCGCTAAACGTCGCCCGTTGCCCGCGCACATCAATCCACCCTTGCTCGCGCTCAAGCTTCAACGCCTTGGCCGCGCGCTCCAATCGCACTCTCGCCACATCACTCACGCTCGCCCGCGCGTCCTCTGGCTGCCGAAGCGCCGACGCGCGCGTCGAAAACGACGCCCAACGCCGCGCCGTGAAAGCGTTTGAATCACGATGCACCGCCCGTGTCAGCGCCTCGCCCGCGCGACGCATCGATCGCATCGCGCGCGGCGCGCTCGAGGACGACGGGGTGAACTCTGCGCGGGACGACGCCGTGCGATGCGCGTGCGTGGTCGCGCGCGGTGTCGCGCGCATGTACGCGGAGCGAGGGGCGCGCTCTGCGGACGCCACACTCAAGTGCGCGCCTCGCCCATGGGCACGCGCGTGACGTTTCGCGACGTGTGCGCGGAGAACGAGCACGAGTTGCGAAAGTTGAATTCGGTGATTTTCCCCGTGCGATACGTGGTGCGTTGAGGCGCGGCGAGGCGCCAGGCGCGAATGATTTGCGAATGATTTGGACTCGATGGGACTGGCTGTCGCGCGGTTCCGGTGACGAGGCTGCGTTCACCGCCGCGCGCGGTGCGTCGGCGCGTGACTGACGAGATGTCGATGATGTGTATCGCCTTTATCATGCAGGATAAGTTTTATGAGGATTGCTCGCGCGCGGGGAAGACGACGCAGTTGGCGTACGCGGATGGCGCCGTCGTCGGCGCTGTGGCGTGTCGGTTGGAGCTCGACCCTCGAGGCGATGGTGCGCGCTTGTATATCATGACGCTCGGCGTCTATGCGGCGTATAGGGATGGAAAAATAGGATCTAGACTGTTGCAGCACGCGTTGAACGAGGCGTCGAGGGATGAGTACATCAAGGATGCGTATTTGCACGTGCAGACGAACAACGAGCAGGCGTTTGCGTTTTACGACCGGTTTGGATTTGTCAAAGGGGAGGTGTTGAAAAACTACTACAAGCGCATAGAGCCACCAGATGCGGTGGTGTTGTCTAGAAACTTGCGAGACTGGGTGATCGAGGATGTAGAGGGCGTCGAGTACCCCACCGCCGCCGACGAATAGCGTCGACGCCGCGTTTGTGGTTGAGCGTCCGAGGTCGTTGAACGTCGACAATTCTAGATTCGTGCCGCGTTCATCAATCGATGTTATATATAGTTCAGGGTCTCATTACATCAACAACTAATCTCGACCACCATCGAGCTGACCACATGACTACGTTGGCTACCTAAAAGGGAATCGCGAGAATCGCTCAAGTTTTTAGTTGTTCTGCGCCGCCGAGCGAAAAAATCCAAAGTCAGTCGACGCGTTCGACGAACACACACGCGCGCGCACGCCGCGCAGAGCTCGCACACAACACACATATCGCACGCAAAGCACATCGCGCACGCCGCGCGAGCATCAACCGCGCACTCACCTTGACGAAACCGATATCCTTGGCGTACTCGCGGAAGCACTGACGGCAAATGTTCAAGTTGTACTTGCGAATGATAGCCCACTGGTTTTCGCAAACGCGGCTGTCGAGTGAAAACGCGCGCACACACACACACAATCGCGTCAGTCAACGCGTTCTACATCACGCGCGCGCGTGCCATCGCAGCATCGCCGCCGTACGTCGTCGCGCGAGGGACGCGCGACCGCGACCCGCAAACCCCAAGCAAAGCCCTAGGGCGCATCCATCCGCCGCTCGCCGCCCGCGCGCCCATCGCGCGCCCGCGCCCTCGCGCGCTCGAAACGCGCGCCGCGCATATCTCTGCCTCAATCCCCGCCCCAGTCGCGCACCGTCGCACCCCGCGTCGACGACGCGACCGCCAAACGCGCGCCCCGCGATCGATCGCGCGCGCCACGCCACATCATTCCATCGTTCCATCATTCCGTCGCCGTCGTCGCGCGCGCGAACGAGCGAACGCGCGTGTACGCACCATCGGCGGGAGCCTTTACCGTATTGCGCCGGGTGCGACGCCCAAACGTCTTGGTGTCCCATGTTTACGTGAGAGTTGCGTGCGTGATTAAGACGGAGGCGACGACGACGACGCGCGCGAGCTGCGGCCCGGGGGTGGACATGTATCACTGTTCTATCGACGAGTCCTGACCCGTGACGAGTCCCTCGGGGAGTCT
>Ga0255783_10006032_pt1 | contig 10556 bp, 9 predicted proteins | sample 011ome_22_FD_179981 | JGI IMG/M metagenome (GOLD analysis project Ga0255783, IMG submission 179981) | Coastal salt marsh microbial communities from the Groves Creek Marsh, Skidaway Island, Georgia - 011507BT metaG (version 2) | ecosystem: Environmental > Aquatic > Marine > Intertidal zone > Salt... | reverse complement strand
GCCCCTCTAATATAACCGCTGACGTATGCATGGTTGTTCCCTGTAATTTATCTGCGCAAAAGAGTCGCAGTTAGTGTTAGTTTAACCTTACAATTCTAACTGTCAATTTTTTTTGACATTTTGAATGAATCAATTTTTGATCGCCTCAATCACCGTGGTCACAAATGGGCGTTTTGTTGGATGAATTTTGACTGATGAAAATCCAATTTCTTTCAATATATCTGATATTTGCTTGGCGGATCGGGTCTTTCCGGTCTGCATCGCAAATGTGTAAACCGCAAAATACGTATCCCCAAATCTATTGGGGTGCGGATCGCCCAGCATCGGTTCTGACACCACCAAATGCCCGCCAGAGGGCAAAGCAGTGTAAACTTTGGTTAACAAATTTCTGACGGTATCGTCACTGTGATCGTATAAAACCCGAATTAGGGAAATCACATCAAACCCCTCGGGCAAGGGATCTGTGAAAAACGACCCTTCGATAAAGTCATGCCCCAGCGCGCCATTATGCGCCCCGTTCAGATCGAAAACTGTTGCGGTGACATGGGGATGTTTTGCGGTCACTTGGGTGACAAAGGCCCCACTGCCCCCGCCCACATCCAACCAACGGGCGTTCTTTTTCGGCGAAATCGCCCGCAACGTATCGCGCGCGACCATGAACTGAGATTTTGTCATCAAATCAGAATACCGCGCCACATCGCGATCATTCACAGTGCCCATCGCCCCAAACACATAAGGCCAAAATGCAGCAAGCTGATACGCCATGTCGCCTTTGAAAAAAGGCGTGGGGTCGGCCATGTCTTGGTACAAAATGGAATGATGATCGATCAGCTCGGCAATCCCAGGCAAGCCCAAAACCAAAGCCCCACGGCGCGCCAGACTGACCCTGTCCTTGTGTACATGCACGAGCTTAAGCGCGACCCCCGCGCGACACAGCAGGCGCAGCGTTTCGGTGTCCAAGCCTGCGTTTTGCGCCAAAACATTGATGGCAAGCGGCCCCTCTTTGAGGTCAGCCAACAGGCCGCTGCGCACAAAATAGAGCAGGATTTGCGTATCCACAAACCCCGTCATCATTTGGAAAATGGCTTCGCCTTCTTTGCGCGACAGGCGTGCGAAAATGGGCAGCCGTGAAAACAAATCCTGCACCCATAGCTTTGAATAAAAGCCATTTTTCCACTGCGACCACCACTGCGTGATCCCGCGCGATTTGGGTCTATGGGTGGTTAAATCGGCCATAGATCAGGCATTGGGATGCGGCTGATAGGCAGACATCATCCGTCTGGATTGCATCTGTACCATCTTGGCCAACTGTGCTTCGCCGGGGCACGATGGGATCGATGCAATGGCACCGCCCAATACATTGCGCAAAAGCTGTTGCGCACCCTCAACACCGTATTCTGTCACAGCGCTCGGTCGGCAATTTTTGGCGTCCTGCCCCGCAGGCTTGCCCGTGTCCGATGTGTCGGACAAGACATCCAATAAATCATCCGCGATTTGAAAGGCCTGTCCGATCCGCGCGCCCAGCTCTTGCCAAGGTTCGGGATCATGCCCTGCCGCGATTGCGCCCATTTGCGTGGCTGCGATAAACAAGGCCCCCGTTTTCGACAGGTGATAGGCCCCCAGATCAATGGTTGCCTCATCCTCCCACGCTTGGCCCGCGCAAATCCCATTGGGAAATCCGGTGTATTTTGCCAAATACGTGACCAAGTCGATCACCCGATGGGGGGCAACGGAGCCTTGGCTTGCCACTGCGGAAAATGCGTTTACGATCAAACTGTCACCCGCCAACACAGCCGTGGTTTCGCCAAAGGCGCGATGCACCGTTGCTTTGCCGCGCCGCAAGGCCGAATTGTCGAAACAGGGCAAATCATCATGAACCAAGCTTGCGCAATGGATCATCTCAAGCGCGCTTGCCGCTGCATCTGTGACCGATGGGGCATCATCCCCGCAGGCCATCGCGACGGAAATCAAAATCAACGGACGTATGCGCGCGCCCCCGGGGAACACCGCATAGTCGATAGATTTATGCAATTTCGACGGCGCAGGCGTGACGACCGCACCGCTACAGATATGAGTCTGAATAGCCTTTTCAATTCGATCGTTTAACATAATGCGCCCCAAAGGTGACAGTTATTATTTACACTTATGTAATTTATACTGGACATATTCCCTGTTTGAGTCAACACTTCAATCATCATGCATGATGAAAGAGAATATTAAGTGGCCCGGAAAATTATTATAGTCGGTGCGGGTATAGGGGGCCTGTCTGCAGCGGTGAAACTTGCGCATGCAGGGCATCATGTGCACGTCATTGATGCGGGCGCGCAAGCCGGCGGAAAAATACGAACGCATCTCGGATCAAGCGGTCCAATCGATATTGGGCCCACTGTCTTGACGCTCTTGCCTGTGTTTCAACGCTTGTTTGCATCAATCGACGAAGACATACACGAACATATCACATTGACGCGCGAACCGATTTTGGCGCGCCACTGGTGGCCCGACGGGACGATGTTGGACCTGCATGACAATTTCGAACAATCCGCAACCGAAATCACCGCCGTCTTTGGCAAGAAAAGCGGGAAAGAGTTTTCGAAATTCTACAACGACAGCCGCCTTTTGTTTGACTGCTTTGATAAACCCGTGATGCAAAACGCGCGGCCAAACCTGTTGCAAATGATGCGCGCCACCCTGAAACGCCCAAGCGTGATCGGCAAAATGAAACCCTTGTCGTCATTGGGCAGCAGTCTCTCATCCTATTTCAGCGATCCGCGTCTTGCGCAGCTGTTTGGTCGCTATGCCACCTATGTGGGCGGCACGCCACAAACGGCCCCCGCGCTGATGTCGCTGATCTGGCAGGCCGAAGCGCGCGGCGTCTGGACGATCAAGGGCGGCATGAATCGCCTTGCGCGGGTTTTGGAACAGCTGTGCATCGAACGGGGTGTCACGTTTACATTTAACACCTCTGTCACGCGCATCCGCCGCTCTGCCGATCGCGTGGTCGGCGTTGATGTCACCGATGGAACACAGCATACCGCGGATGCTGTTATCTTTAATGGGGATCCGCGATCCCTGTCACAAGGCGATCTTGGCCCAGATGTTGAAACCATAGCGCGGTCCACAAAATCCGCAAAACGCAGTTTATCCGCCTATGTTTGGGGGTTTGATGCCCCGGTTGAGGCCGCAAATCTGGCCCATCACAATGTCTTTTTTGCCGATCGACCAAATTCGGAATTTGACGATATTTCACGCGGTCTCATGCCTGTTGACCCAACGATTTATGTCTGCGCCCAAGATCGGGGGGCCAATGCGCCAACGCCGCATGTGGATCGGTTTGAAATAATCTTGAATGCTCCGCCGCTTTCACAACGGGCGCCAGAACCAGAGGATTTTGACAGATGCAAAGCAATCACTTTCAACCGACTGGAACGGTTCGGCCTGACATTTCACAGACAGATCGGGCGCGAACATCTGACCATGCCACAGGATTTTGCGGAACGTTTTCCAGCTTCGGACGGGTCCCTTTACGGGCAGAGCCCCGAGGGCATGTTATCGACCCTGCGGCGGCCGACATGTGTGACCCCCATTTCGAACCTGTTTCTGGTGGGGGGCGGGGTGCATCCGGGCGCGGGGGTTCCGATGGCAGCGCTTTGCGGGCAGCTCGCAGTAGACGAGATGACTCGGCGCCAAATTTTAACCTAGACGTTCCCCCCAACGGATATGCGTGGTGGTATGTTGATGGGTTTGATCCCGCAACGGGTCGCGCCATTTCGATCATTGCCTTTATCGGATCGGTTTTTTCCCCTTGGTACAAATGGTCGGGACGGAAAAATCCAAACAATAACATCTGCTTGAATGTTGCGACCTATGGACCCAAAGGGCGCTTTACCATGACAGATCGCGGGCGGTCGGCACTGGGCCAAAGCGAACATACCCTGACGCTTGGGCCATCCTGTGTGGAATGGGATGCCGCATCGCAATCCTTGGTCATCACAATTGACGAAGTCAGCAGCCTTCCCTTGATCTCGCGCATTCGCGGCACCGTCACCTTGCGCCCCACAGGGATGACCGGTGTTGAACTGCCCCTAACCGCGGACGGATCCCATGTTTGGCGACCATTTGCGCCGACCGCCGATATTGATGTCGATTTGAATATGGACGGCTGGACATGGTCAGGCCACGGATATTTCGACGCCAATTTTGGCACGCGCGCCTTGGAACAGGACTTTAACTATTGGACATGGGGCCGTTTCCCCGTGAAATCGGGTGCGGCCTGTTTTTATGACTTGGAACTACGGGATGGAACGCATCATCATCATGCCTTTCTGATACATCACGACGGAACCGCAGAACAGATCGCATCCCCCCCGCCCCTGACCAAATTTTCGCGCAGCCTTTGGGCTGTGTCGCGCAGCACGCGATGTGATGCGGGATCGAAACCAAAACAGGTCAAAAGCCTCTTGGATGCTCCGTTTTACAGCCGTGCCATGGTCGAAACGACCCTCATGGGTGAAAAAACAACAGGTGTGTTTGAGGCGTTGGACCTACATCGGTTCCGCAATCCTGCAATCCTTGCAATGCTGGCGGTCCGCGTTCCACGACGCAGAACATGGCCACATGCAATCACGCCTGTGGATTAAGCCGATAGACCGATAAATTCAGCATCAAGGCAATACTGACCCACACAAGATACGGCGCAAAGGCAAGGCCCGCGACCGCGTCATAGGACCAAAAAACACCCACGCAAAGCGCAACAGCGCCCCACAATCCGGTTATGACATAAAGCCCCATTTTGATCTTGCGCAGCCCAAAGAAAACGGGCGTCCACAGCGCATTCAGCGCGATTTGCAACGACCACAGCGCCAAGGCAGTGCCCGCATCAGGCATCGCCGCAAGCCGTGCGCCCGCAAAGGCCATCAATAAATACAAAAGCGTCCAAGTGACAGGAAACACCCAATTGGGCGGCGTCCATTTTGGTTTGGCAAGACCCGCATACCATGCACCGGGTGGAAACAATCCACCGGTTGAACCCGCGACCAAACAGGCCACCAAAAATATTGTAAAATCCAACCACATATCTGCGTCCCCTTTATCAACGCGACCTTAGGCGCCGATATTGCTTTGGTCGCTTTGGCTGAGCTGTTCCATAACGGAAATAAAGCGATCACTCCAGCCGGTATCGTGTTCTTTTTTGATCGCCGCAGCGCGGATCAGGAATTCGGTTTGCGGCAAGGGACGGGCATAGACCGTGGCAGGTGTTGGCAAGACCATGCTTGCCGCTGCTTTGGTGGCAGACAGCCCAAGCAACCGCAGCTTGGTAAACTTATCCGTGCGCGCGCGACGGGTGATGTTGTTGTAATCGTGATCGCGTAAATTATCACCGATGGCTGCATAAATGTGGCGTGCGGCAAACATTGCGGGGCGCACAGGGATTGGCAAACGGGCGATCCCTGCCTCGGATCGATGATACAGTTGATCCGCCTGCGATAACAGTTGGCGCGTCATCAATTGAATTTCCGGCCGCGTGACATCCGCTGCCATAAGGTCCGACCGCGCAAGACCGTTCTGCGCAAGCCACTGACGCGGGATATAGAGCCTGCCCTCGCGCGCGTCTTCGCCCACGTCGCGCGCGATGTTGGTCAATTGCATCGCAACCCCCAAATCACACGCACGCGCCAATACATCCGCATCCCGCATTCCCATAATGACACACATCATCGCGCCCACCGCCGATGCAACACGCGCAGCATAAGACACCAAATCGTCAAATGTATCATATTCTTTGCCCAATGCATCCCACAGCAACCCTTCCAATAGGGCTTCGGGCAAGGCACGCGGCATGTCGAATTCTTGGACCATACGGGTGAATGCGCGATCCATTGGCCGATTGCGCGGCCGCCCGGCATACACATCGTCCAAACGTGAAATCAGATCGCGGACGGATGCGGATTTATCCGCCTTCAAATCCACCTCATCATCCGCAAGGCGACAAAACGCATATAACGCAAGACAGGGTTCGCGCACCGATTTTGGCAACAGGGTTGAGGCCGCATGAAAGGACAGCGATCCATGCCGAATGGCGTCTTTGCAATAGTCCATATCGCTTTGGGCTGTGGATGTCATGGGACACGCGCCCCCGTCACCGATGGAACCAATTGCGTCAACACCTCGGACGAGGTCACCACACTTGGGATCCCTGCCCCGGGATGGGTCCCTGCCCCGACAAGATAGAGGTTATCAAAATCTTCGCTGATGTTATGCGGCCTAAACCATGCGGATTGAAAAATGCGCGGCTCCAGCGAAAATCCCGCGCCATGCGGGCTTAGGTATCGGGATTCAAAATCCATCGGCGTCAGAACATGCTGCGCAGCAATTTTTTCGGAAAACCCCGGAATAACACCGTTTAACACAGTGCGCATTTTTTCCAGATAGACGTCTTTTTCCTGTGCCCAGTCGACAGGGTTTTTTGATTTCAAATTCGGTACAGGCGACAGCGCATAAAAACAATCGTCCCCCGCAGGTGCGACCGACGGATCGGTCACAGACGGGCGATGCAGATAAAGCGACATATCATCGGCCAACGTAACCTTGTCAAAAATATCACCCAACAACCCGCGATATCGGGGGCCATTGATAATTGTATGATGCCCCACGTCCGACCACTGGTCCCGCGTGCCACGGGTTCCAAAATACCAGACAAACAAACCCATCGACCATCGCGCCCGCGCCAGTTTTGCGCGGTTCCAACGTTTGCGCGGGGCTTTGCGCAGCAATTTGTCATAGGTCCATCCTGGATCGGCGTTTGACACCACAATATCCGCCGCAATATGGCGCCCGTCCGACAATGTCACCCCCGTCACACGTCGATCTTTGACAGTGATTTCATCAACTGTAGTCCCCAAGGAAATGCGCGCGCCCTGCCGTTCGACAAACCGCCCCATGGCATCGGCCAAGGCTTGGACGCCGCCTTGGACATAGTGGACACCAAATGCTTTTTCCAAATGACTGACCAGAATATACATGGATGTCACATGTCTGGGATCACCCCCGATGAACAACGGATGAAAGGACAAAGCCATGCGAAACCGCGGATCCTTGACCCGCGCCGAAGCATGGGCATAAACAGAGCGATCCGCGCGCAATCGCACGAAGCCCGGAATTTCCTTGGCCAAATCCCACAAGCGATGCATCGGCTTGCGCCCTAAACCTTCGAACCCGAACTGGTAGCGTTTTTCGCAATCTTGCAAAAACTTCAAATATCCTGCCCGATCTTTTGGAAACATCCGTTCGACTTCGGCCAACATGTCGGCCTCTTCGTTGCGGATCTGAAACCGTGACCCGTCTGGCCAACGAATTTCGTAATAGGGATCAAGCGGCTTGACCGTCACATCATCGCGAAACGTGCCGCCACATTCGGACCACAACCGTTCAAACACCTCGGGCACTGTCAAAATCGTGGGGCCCAGATCAAAGCGATATCCATTTTGCGATACCGACGACCCGCGGCCACCCAAACGATCCAAGCGATCAATGATGTCAACCTGATAACCTTTGGCACCCAATCGCATTGCGGCCGATAAACCGCCTAATCCCGCCCCAATGACAATCGCCTTGGGTCGATGGAAAGGATCCGTGCGGATCCTAAGAAGGGGCTCGGGGTGTGTCATAATAGTCTTACAGTACACATGTCTATTTTTATTTACAATAGATGTCTTTTATGGTTGACTAAAAACATGCCAAGCATCCTTTCAAACAAGCGGAGGCAGATCATTCAAACTGTGACCCTCAGCCTGTATCGCTTTGATACGATATGGCACAAAGCTTGGGCTTTTGTGATGATGGGGCTTGCCCGCGTGTCATTGTCAAAAACACCTCATTTACAGTTTTGGAAATTGCTCGGGTCTGGAACAGGCCAAGGGTTCACACCGATTCCGAATTGGGGTGTTTACGCGGTTCTATGTGTTTGGGACAATGGGGCCGACGTGCGCGCCAATCTGGAACACAACCCCCTGTTTAAGCGTTATCGCGAACGCGCGACACAAACCTGCACCATTTTTCTGGAACCGACATCAAGCCGCGGCCAATGGTCAGGACAAACGCCATTCGACCCCCGCCCCAATGCAAACGCAGGTCCGGTTGCAATTTTGACCCGCGCCACATTGCGCTGGAGCAAGATCTTACAATTCTGGGGCCAAGCCCCCGCAATCAGCAAACGGATCGGGGAAAACAGAAAGGTGATGTTCAAAATTGGCTTGGGCGAAGTGCCGCTGCGCCAACAGCTGACCTTTTCAATTTGGCCCAATGTTTCGGACATGGCCCAATTTGCACATGCGCATGGGGCCCACAAATCCGCAATCGCGCAGGTGCGCCAAGGGCGTTGGTTCAAAGAAGAACTCTATGCGCGATTCAATATCACAATGATTGATGGCTATTGGTCGGATTTCAACAAACAGTTGTTAAGGGAATAATATTCATGTCTAAAGCTTTTCCATTCTCGGCAATCGTCGGACAAGCGCAAATGAAGCTTGCCCTGACATTGACAGCCATTGACCCAAAAATTGGCGGTGTCTTGGTCTTTGGGGATCGTGGGACAGGAAAATCAACAATCGTACGGGCTTTGGCCGATCTTTTGCCCCCCATCACCGCAATCGTGGGGTGCCCCGTCAATTCGCAGGCCACTGACGCTGTGCCCGAGTGGGTTGAACATGCGACGAAAAAAACCCATCAAGTCCCAACGCCCGTGGTGGATTTACCCTTGGGCATTAGCGCAGATCGTGTCACAGGGGCGTTGGATATCGAACGCGCTTTGGTCGATGGCGTGAAAACATTTCAACCCGGCCTCTTGGCGCGGGCCAACCGCGGATATCTCTATATTGACGAGGTCAATCTGTTAGAGGATCACATCGTCGATCTTTTGCTTGATGTCGCGCAATCCGGCGAAAACGTGGTTGAACGCGAAGGCCTGTCCATTCGCCACCCCTCGCGCTTTATCCTGATCGGATCAGGCAACCCAGAAGAAGGCGAATTGCGTCCGCAGCTGTTGGATCGCTTTGGCCTGTCTGTCGAGGTGCGCACACCGCAAACCATATTGGACCGCATTGACATCATCAAACGGCGTGACGCCTTTGATCGCGATCCCGATGGGTTTTACGCAGAGTGGGCCACAGAAAACAAAAAACTCAGCCGCGAAATTGTGAACGCGCGCCGACGGCTTAACGTGGTTGAAACCAGTGACAAGATGTTGGAAACCTGCGCCGAAATCTGCGTGGCCTTGGGCAGCGACGGATTGCGCGGTGAATTGACCCTTTTGAAAACCGCGCGCGCTTTGGCGGCCTATCTGGGCGACAAACATGTGACGCTCAGCCATATCAAACACATTGCCCCTATGGCGCTAAGCCATCGGTTGCGCCGCGATCCGTTGGACGATTCAGGGTCCACCGTCCGTGTCGAACGCACCTTAGATGCCGTGATGAGGTAAGAGTTGAAAACCGTAACCGATATCGCCACGCTTGTCTTTCGGTTGGTGTTGCATGATCCAAAAACCTTTGGTGGGATTTGGATAAAAACATCGACAAGCGCGCATATGGACCACATTCGGGACCTGTTGCACGGCGCGGGGCAGGATGTTCATCGTGTCTCTCCCCACGTGGACATGCCCGCCCTTGTCGGCGGGATTGATCCCATCAGCAGCCTGTCCGAAGGGCGCATTGTGATGCAGCCTGGGATTTTGCAGCGCGGCGGCACTGTGGTGACCACCCTGTCTGAGCGCCTGCCAAAAGATGTGGCCACAGTCATGGGCCAAGCTATGGACACAGGCAAATTGGGCGCGGTCATCGCCTTTGACCAAGGCAGCAATGACGATGCGGCACCGCCCCAATCGCTGACAGATCGATTGGCCTTTTGCCTTGATCTCACGCAGGTGCGCGCACAGGATTTTTCCCCCGTCTATGTTCCCAATACGGGCGAACAAACGGCGCGACCCGCGCTTGATCACGCACAAATTGATCTTTTGGTGACTGCGGCGCTGCGGCTGGGAATTGTGGATCTGCGGCCGGTCATGATGTGCCAACGCACGGCGGAATATCTGGCGCAGTTTGATGGCAATCCACAGGTCACCCAATATGATCTGGATCGCGCCGCCGCATTGGTGTTTGCCCATCGCGCGGTGACCTTCGACACCCCCAACCCCAACGATCCGCCGCCCGAAGAAAACAAGGCACAAGACACCGCGTCCGACCCCGAAAACAGCGCGACCCAAGATGCGCCGCTGCCCCAAGATATGTTGATCGACGCGATCAAGGCGCACCTGCCCCCCGATCTTTTGGCAAGCTTGATGTCGCGCCCCGCAAAAGCGATCACAAGCACAGGCATGGGATTTGGTTTGCGCCAGAAATCAAACCAACGGGGCCGACCAAAGCCGCCACGATTGGGGCGCCCATCCGGCCAAGACCGCATTGATGTGTTAACCAGCGTGCGATCAGCCGCCCCATGGCAGCCGCTGCGCCGACGCCACGCGCCAACGCGATCCGGTGTGATCATTTACCCAAGCGATCTTCACG
>Ga0255783_10006029_pt1 | contig 10564 bp, 5 predicted proteins | sample 011ome_22_FD_179981 | JGI IMG/M metagenome (GOLD analysis project Ga0255783, IMG submission 179981) | Coastal salt marsh microbial communities from the Groves Creek Marsh, Skidaway Island, Georgia - 011507BT metaG (version 2) | ecosystem: Environmental > Aquatic > Marine > Intertidal zone > Salt... | reverse complement strand
GACGCCACCACCATGCGTACACGATTGTGCATGAATCCAGTGGTGACCAATTCACGCATTCCGGCATCCACAAGCGGGTAGCCCGTACGGCCTTGACACCACGCTTCAAAGTGAGCTTCATCGTTGACCCATGGAATGGCGTCGTAGGCCGGTCGGAAACTGTTCTCTGCGGAATGCGGAAAATGGTACAAGATCATTTGGTAGAAATCGCGCCAAATCAATTCGGTCGTCCATTTTTCACTGTGTTGCAAACCCGCTCGAAGTGCTTCGCGGATGCCGACCGTACCGAATCGCAAATGCAGCGAAATTCTGCTCGTGCCGCGCACGGAGGGGAAATCTCGTTTGGCACCGTATTCCGATAAAATTCCGGGGTCAATGGCGGAATCTGGCATAAAGTCCTCTGCATGTTGGGATGCGAATCCCATGGAAGCTAGGGAAGGCATTGGCGAGAAGTCGAGGGTCTCGCGAGCCACCTTTAGCGCAGATGCCAATAATGCCTCGGAAGAAACGCACGCATAGTCGGAAGGCTGGAGCGCCTTGCGCCACTTTTTGCTATACGGTGTAAAGACGGTGTAGGGCTTGCCGTCGTCTTTTACCACCTCGCTTTTTTCGAAAATCACGCTGTCTTTGATGCCTTTGAACACGATGCCTGCGGATTGGAATTGTGCTGCAAGGTTGCGGTCGCGTTCTTGCGCGTAAGGTTCGTAATCCCGACCAACATGAACGGAATGGATGGGGGTTCCGATTTTGTGAAAGTGATCGGTCCACCGTTTCCATACCTCTTCAGGGTCTCCGTATCCTACCAGCAAACCCGTTCCTGTGGCTTGAAGTTTCTCATCAATGTTGTTCAGTGTTCGATGCAGGAAGGCCACACGTCGGTCGTTCGGATTATCCAGTTTTTTAAGGATGTTGCTGTCGAAAATGAATGCAATCAGCACTTGACCTCGGGCTTGGATTGCTGACTCTGCTGCGGCGTGTAACGCACGGTTGTCTGCAAGTCGCATGTCCCTGCGCATCCAATGAATGTGAATCGGGGCGTTTGTTTCAGGATTGGGAGTCATCGGGGTGTGATTTTACAATTCATTTCAACCCCTTTATGAACCTTCTAAGGCTGAATGGGTTTAACTGGAGTAACAACCTGTTTAGAATGAAAAAAGTTTTTTACTTCATGGGCCTCGTCTGGGCCGGACTCGCAACTACTGCAGTCGCACAAGACAATCCTTGTGGTGTTGAAGGCGTCGTTGTGGAAGCGTCAAGCTTCATGTACACTCCTTCCGCCCTCGAAATTGAAGCGGGACAAACCGTGGTTTGGGTGAACGTCGACGGATTTCACGATGTGAACGGTGTGACAAGCACGATCGGCGATGTTTGGAACAACCCGGAAACGTTCTCTACTTCTGCTGTCAGCGGGAATGCTGAAGGTGTGTGCCTCGGCTCGCACACCTTTACATTGGAAGGCGTATACAATTACGATTGTTCGATTGGTTCGCATGCTGCCAACGGTATGGTCGCCACAATCACGGTTAACCCTGCGCCTCCTGCCGTCACCGTAGTGGACATCATCGTGAACAGCGACGATCATACGTTGCTCGAAGCGGCTGTAATTGAAGCGGGCTTGGTCGATGCATTGAACGGAGATGGACCGTTTACGGTTTTTGCACCTAACGATGCGGCCGTGGTTGCCTTGACGGAAGCGTTGCAAATCACTGCTGAGGATTTGTTGGCGTTGCCAAACCTCGGTGAGATTTTGCAATACCACGTTGTGGGCGCGGCAGCTTACTCCACAGACCTCACTGACGGTCAAATGATCGAAACGTTGCTCGGAGAAGATGTGACGGTATCCATCACAGCGGAAGGAGTGATGATCAATAATGCGATGGTCACAGTTGCGGACATCGCAGCTGACAACGGCGTGGTGCACGTCATCGACGCGGTCTTGTTGCCGCCGACCCCTCAAACGAATACAGTTGTGGATGTGATTGTCAACAGCGACGATCACACGTTGCTCGAAGCGGCTGTAATTCAAGCCGGCTTGGTGGATGCATTGAGCGGAGCGGGTCCGTTCACGGTATTTGCACCCAACGATGCGGCCGTGGTTGCCTTGACGGAAGCGTTGCAAATCACTGCAGAAGAATTGTTGGCATTGCCAAACCTCGGTGAGATTTTGCAGTACCACGTTGTGGGCGCGGCAGCTTACTCCACAGACCTCACTGACGGTCAAATGATCGAAACGTTGCTCGGTGAAGATGTGACGGTATCCATTACAGCGGAAGGTGTGATGATCAATAACGCGATGGTCATTGTTGCGGACATCGCAGCTGACAACGGCGTGGTACACGTGATCGACGCGGTTTTGTTGCCGCCGACCCCGAACAGCATTGACGAAGAGGCCTCTATGGGTATGGAGATTTTTCCGAATCCGGTGCAGGCGGGTGTTTTGAACATCCAAGGTGACTGGAGCGCGGGATCATCATTGCAAGTATGGGATGCTACAGGACGTTTGATGATGGAAACGACATTGAACACATCAAACGCAACCGTGACTGTGGAAGCTTGGAAAGCGGGTACGTACATCGTCCGCGTAACCGAAGCGACACGCAGCATTCAAAAAATGTTTCTGGTTAATTGATTCTCAGACCGATTGACAGACGAACGGGCTGGCCTTCGGGCTGGCCCGTTTTTTTATGTCATCGAATCACATCGATCAGGGCCGACTGAACGTCGTTGAACTCGAACGTATAACCCGCTTCCTGCACTTTGCTGCAATCCACCTTTTGCGAGGCCAACACAACGGACGCCATTTCTCCGTAAGCAAATTTCAACGCCCAAGCCGGAACATTTGGTGCCCAATAAGGTCGTTTACAGGCTGCGGCAATGGCACGACTGAGCGCGTCATTTGAAACCGGATTTGGCGCCACGGCATTGAATGTTCCTGAAACTTCGGTGTTTTGTGCGGCCCATTCCATCATGCGCACCACATCGCTTACGTGAATCCATGACTGCCAATGCTGGCCATTTCCCACGGCCGCGCCGAGGCCCCATCTGAAAACGGGCAATAGTTTGCCCAGCATACCTCCGTTTTTCGTCAATACCAGTCCAATCCGGAGTTTCACCATACGCACCCCCAGCGAGGGCAGCTGTTCGACGCTCGATTCCCACGATTGAACCACCTCACTCAGAAAGCCATCGGCTGGCGCATCCTCCTCGGTCTGCCACGCGTCGCTGTCTCGATAGAGGCCAATGGCACTGGCGCTAACACAGGATTTTGGGCGATCCTCGCTCGGCAGTGCTGCAATGGCTTGGATGAGTGTCGCGGCCGATTCCAAGCGGCTGGTCAAGATGCGGTCTTTGTGCGCTGGAGTCCAGCGCTGAGCCACAGGCGCTCCGGCCAAGTGAATCACCGAATCAATGCTCTCGAAAGCACGCATATCGATATTGCCTGCCGCAGGATTCCATTCAAAAAACCTGAGATTCGAACGATTTGATGGTCTTGAAGTTCTCGATAAGACATGCACTTCATGCCCCCGCTGGAGTAAATGGGAGGTAAGTGCTTCTCCAATCAGCCCCGTTCCGCCGGTAATCAGGTATCGTTCTGCCATGCCACAGAAACAACCTGAAAGCGGGTTTTGTTGTTTATGCAGTGAAAGCCTTACCTTGAGGTGTAGGTGTTTCGCCTCAAAAAGCAACCCATACTGCCATGTCATTTGCTAGTCATTCCCTGATTTCAATTCCTGCCCTCCGTTGGGTTGTCGCGGTTTTTCTGCTGTCTTCCGCGGCTTTCGTTTTTGCCCAAACACCTTGCGAAGGCGGCTTTGCCGATGGATTTCCATGCGACAGGATGGATTTGCTGTCATCGATGTCCAACGCAGAACTTTTCGGCACCGGAGCCAATGATGTATGGGGATGGACGGACCCGGTGACGGGCGTGGAGTATGCATTGATGGGGGAGCGGCAAGGGCTGGCGATGGTGGATTTGTCGGATCCAACCAATCCGTTTTTGGCAGCGTTCATGGCGACACAAACCAGCAGCAGTACCTGGCGAGACATGAAGGTTTATCAGGATCATGTTTATGTCGTTTCAGAGGCCAATGGGCATGGTTTGCAGGTGCTTGATTTGAATCAGTTGCGCGATTTGACCAGTTTTCCGACCACGCTGGAACCGACCACCTGGGTGTCGGTTTTTTCAGATGCACACAATGTGGTGATCGATGAAGAATCGGCTTTGTTATACGCCGTTGGAACCAATTTGGCTGGCGGTGGCCTCGTGGTATTCGATGTCAGTGAACCTGCGAATCCGATTTTGGTGGGCGATTATGGGGAAGCTGGATACACCCACGATGCACAGGCGGTTGTGTACGAAGGCCCGGATGCGGATTTCGTGGGCAAACCATTGGCATTTTGTGCCAATGCCAACAAGCTTGCCATCCTGGACATCACAGATCCTTCCGATATCGCATCCATTAGCATCACGAATTATGATTATTCCTATACTCACCAGTGTTGGTTGACCGAGGACCACAAATACCTTTTGCTGGGCGATGAATTGGATGAACAAAACCAAGGATTCAATACGAGGACGCTGATTTTTGATGTGCAGGATTTGACGAATCCCGTGCTCATTGGGGAACATTTTGCCGATGTAGCGGCGATCGATCACAATCAATACGTCGTAGGGAATTTGCTTTTTCAGGCCAACTATCGCGCGGGATTGCGGATGTTGCAATTGACGGATGTGGCTGCAGGTGAGTTGACGGAAATTGGTTTTTTTGATGTAGACCCCACGAGCAATGCGGCCCAATTTTCAGGGTCTTGGTCGACGTATCCCTATTTCGAATCGGGCAATGTGGTGTTGACTTCCATCGAGGGCGGTATGTTCGTCGTACGGCCACGCTTTATGGAAACCGAGGTGGTCAATTCTGAAGTGTGTGTGGAGGATGATGTCGTGGTATTTGTGGAAGTATTGGAGGGGCTGTTGCCGCCGTACGCGCTGAGCATTCCGGATTTGCCTTCAGGCGCTACGCTGATTGATTTTCCTGAATCCATCGATGGGCCGGGAAGTTTCGTCTTTTCGGTTTCGGGCTTGGCAGGGTTGAGCGGACCGTACTCCCTGACCATTGAATTAAGTGCCGGCACGAACACCGTGAAGGAGTCGTTTTCCTTCTCCGTCGATCCGGGAGTCACCTGGTTTGCGGATGCGGATGCTGACGGATATGGAAATCCCGAAGCAACCACCATGGCCTGTGCACAACCGGCTGGATTTGTCGCGAATTCAGAGGATTGCAATGACGGCGCTGCGACCGTCTATCCGGGAGCACCGGGAACCGGTCAAGGCTTGGATAACAATTGCAATGGAGCCATTGACGAGACAGAGGAGTTGGGTTGCCCGGGCGATTTCAACAGCGACGGCGCCATCTCGGTAGCGGATCTGCTGGTGTTTTTAGGTGAATTCGGTTGTGAAGTGAATTGCATGGCAGACTTTGACGCCGATGGCGTTGTGAACGTAACGGACTTGCTCGGGTTTTTGGCGGTCTTCGGTGATCCGTGCCCCAATTAGTGGGAGGAGTCTGCTTGTTGCTGACTCTGTTGTTCAACCATGCGTGCGTAGAGTCCGCCGGCACGGAGTAATTCTTCTGGCGCCCCAGCTTCGACGATGCGGCCTTGGTCCATGACCAGTACCCGGTCGGCTCCGCGAATGCTGCTGATGCGATGGCTGATAATCAGCACTGCCGCGTCTTTTCCGCGTTCCCGAATGGAGGACATGATGGTTTCTTCGGTCTCAGTGTCGACCGCAGAGAGGCAGTCATCGAGCACCAAGAATTGGGGGTTCCTGATGAAGGCTCGAGCAATCGATATGCGTTGCTTCTGGCCTCCACTGAGGTTGACTCCGCGTTCACCCAACAGGGTAGCATATCCTTCATCAAATGCTTCGATGTTGTGCGCTACGTGCGCAGCGACCGCAGCTTCTTGAACGGCGTTTTCTGCCAAATGTCCTTCCCGAACACCAAAAGCGATGTTGCGCTCGATGGTGTCCGAGAACAAAAACACTTCTTGCGGAACGTATCCCGTCATCGCTCGGAATGCAGTGAGGTCCCATTCTTGCAAGGGATGGTTGTTCAATTTGATGCAGCCTTCGTGGGGGTCAAAAATGCGCAACGCAAGTTGGGCGATGGTGGATTTGCCACTGCCTGTTCGGCCGGTCACCGCCACGATTTCGCCAGGTCGGATGCTGAAGTTGATGTTCGAAGCCGCCAGAATGCCGGTTTCCGGATAGGTGAATGAGACGTTTTCGAACGCAATGCTCTCCAATTGGTTGTCTGCTATGGCAGTTCCCTCCGTGGGAGATTGGATTTCAGGTTTGGCCTCGAGAAAACTGTTGATTCGCTCCATAGAGGCCTCGGCCTTCTGAACCAATGACGTGACCCAACCCACAGAGGCAAACGGCCAAGTAAGCAAATTCACATAAAACACGAATTGGAAGATGTGCCCAATTTCGAGTTCGCCGGCGATCACCCGTTGACCGCCAACGTAGATGGTTAAAATCGTGCTGAGGCCCACCAACATGACGATGATGGGCATAAACAGCGCCTCGGTTTTGACGAGGTTCAGAGCATTGGTTTTGTACTGATTGGCCTCATTTTCAAAGCGCTGGGCAGCATCATGCTCGCGCTGGAAGGATTTCAATACCCGGATGCCGGCAATGTGTTGCTGTACAAATGTGCTCAAACCTGATTGTTGGCGCTGGACGGCTTCGCTTTGCCGGTTGATTCGGGTACTCACAAAGTAGATGCCCAAGGACATCAAAGGCAGCGGCATCAGGGCAAAAAGGGTCAGTTTCCAATCGATGTAAACCATGACAATGACCACCAGAAAGATGAGCATGGTTAAGTTCAAGGTATACATGATGGCAGGGCCGAGGTACATGCGTACTTTACTGACATCCTCGCTGATGCGGTTCATCAGATCCCCGGTGTCGTGGGATTTGTAGAATGATGCATCCAATCGCTGGTATTGATCGAAAATCATGCCTTTGAGGTCAAATTCGATGCGCCGAGACATGACGATGATGGTTTGGCGTGTGAAAAAGAGAAAAACCCCCTTGATGACGTATGCGAGCAAGAAAAGCACCGCTTGCCACGCAGCCAATCGCGCCATCCATTGGCGTGCAGATGCCGCTGAGGTCAATTGATCTCCCGATGCGTTTTGGTTTTTGGACGTTCCCAGGTGATTTCGAATCCAATCGAGTGTGGGTGGGTAGGACGGGGTGATGGGTTTGGCGAAGACCTCTTCGGCGGTTTGGCCTGAGCGCAAGGGCTCGAGCGTAGAAGCATCCAGCTGTTTCAACGCATTCACGCCCTCACCGATGAGGGAGGGTGCGTAAACGGCAAACACATTGGTGAAGAAAATGAAGGCGATTCCTCCCAATAGCAGATGAGGGTATCGGCGTATGAGGGGGTTGAGTTTCCAGAGTTCCCGCATGCCTGATCAGAACTTAAAATTCCAAGTGACAGATGGGATGATGGGGAAGAGGCTGACTTGATTGGCCTGCAAGTCCAATGTGCCGGCATTCAAGTCGCCTTCATTCGAGAAATAGATGAAGTAGGGGTTCATGCGGTTGTAGACGTTGTAAAAGCCAAAAGTCCAGGTTGATCCGGAGCGAAGGTCGCGTGTTTTTTCGGAATCCCGGTTTTTCTTTCGATCGGGGGTGAGGGTTGCACTGATGTCGGCGCGGTGGTACGGTGCCATGCGATAACCATTGCGGGCACCATAGACGTCGGTGATGCGGCCTTCGAAAATGTACCGCTGCACCGGCAAGGTGAGGGAATTGCCTGTGGCGTAAACAAAGGCCCCGCCGAATCGCCATTTGGCATTCAAGGTCCAATCCAGTACCAAGCTCAAATCATGCCGTCGGTCGTATTTGGAAGGGAAAATCAACCCCTTGTTTAAGTCATCGAACTGCCGCTCCGTTTTGCTCCAGGTGTAGCCCAGCCATCCGGTAAATTTGCCTTGACGTTTCTTTAAAAACGTTTCAACTCCATAAGACCAGCCGTCTCCGAAAACGAGGTTGTTGTCCACGTTGTTACCGATGTTGTCCTCCGGGCTCGAGTTTTCTGCATAGGCGACGAGGTTCTCCAACGATTTCCAATACCCCTCCACCGACGCTTCCCAATCATTCGACTCGCCGAGGTTCTTGAAGTAACCGAGGCTCACCTGACGTCCCCATTGTGGCTTCACCCGATCTGAACTTGGAATCCAGATGTCGCCCGGTAAGGAGCTGGTTCCAAGTGAAGTCAAATGGATGTACTGGTAGTTTTCGCTATAGCCAGCTTTGACACTCGATTGGGGTCCACTCTTGATGCGGAGGGCCATGCGGGGTTCCCAGCCGCCGTAAAACTGCACCACCTCGCCAGATTCGTACACCGTGACAGGTTGGTTGGTGACCCCGGGCCCGCTCATCGGGTAGCGAGTGAAAGGCCCCACGTGCCAGAAGCCCGACCACCGCAATCCGGCGTGCAAGCGCACGGCTTCCGTAATATCAAAATCGTCTTGAAGGTAAGCTCCGGATTCGTGACTGAAGGTTTGCTCAGAGGTGCCGGTATCGAATTCCGTGTCGCCGCTTCGCGCCGAGAAATCAGTCGGGATGAAATCGTGATGCACGTAATCGACTCCCGCTTTGATGGTGTGGCGTGGATTCGGGTAAAAACTCCATTCTGTGCGGCCGGCCAAGTCTTTGATGCCGCTCTCAAATCCGAATTCGAACTCTTCTTGTCCCGCCAAAAAGGAAAACGTGTATTCCGAATACGTTACTCCGACATTCAGGAACATGCGGTCATTCAGGATGCGATTCCACCGAAGTGAACCCATCGAATTTCCCCATGGAATTTCCGTCCTGAATCCCGCTTCCGCACTGTTGAAACTGAAGACGTCTTGACCGAAATACCCGGAGAGAAACAGTTGGTCTTTATCGGATAGGCGGTAATTGATTTTGGCATTCAGGTCGTAGAAATAATACCCGGTTCCCTCAAAGGCAGAGCCTTTCAAGGCAGGCTTCGTCAAGACATCGATGTAGGTGCGCCTGCCTGATAATATGAGGCTGCATCGATCCTTGATGATCGGTCCCTCCAACGTCAGGCGCGAGCTGATGAGCCCCAATCCCCCAGTGGCTTTCCATTCTTTGGAGTTCCCTTCTTTGAGCGCGATGTTGAGTACCGACGACACACGTCCGCCGTATTCCGCAGGCATCGCACCTTTGATGAGGTCGATGTTTTTGATGGCATCTGCATTGAAAACACTGAAAAACCCGAACAAATGGGAGGCGTTGTAGACGGTGGCGTCATCCAGTAAGATGAGGTTTTGGTCCGGTCCTCCACCTCGAACGTAAAACCCGGAATTGCCTTCGCCGGCGCTCGAAACTCCAGGCAGAAATTGAATGACCTTCAAAACGTCTACCTCTCCCAAGAGCGCAGGCAGTGTTTTGATTTGCTCGACTTCGACCGACTCCCTTCCGACATCGGTGCTCTCGGTATGGTTGCTGCGTTCACCCACGACGGTCGCCTCCTCAAAGGCAACAACGGCCGGTTCCAATGCGATGTTCAGTACCCTAGCCTCGCTCAAATCGACCGTGTGCGATTGCGGCCGATAGCCAATGAAACTAAAGGTAATCTGCTGCGGAAAATGAGCGAGAGTCAAACTGTAGAACCCGTACGCATTGGATGACGTTCCTTTGCCGCTGTTCTCGGGAATGACAGAAGCTCCAATGATGGTTTCTCCCGTTTGAGCGTCGGTGATGGTTCCGCTCAAGGTTTGTTGGCCAACCCCAACTGCCGTATTGCAAAACCAAAATAGAAGGAGGGTCAGCAGTCGCCGCATGATGGACGCAAAGGTAGCGGGAGGGTTTTGGCTCATGGGAGGGTAACAACTGGTTTTAGCATTTGTTGGACCTTACCTTGCAGCGGTGAAAATGAGCACACTCAAAGCCCTCTGTTTGTCCTGGGTCTCGCTGTCGATTTGGGCAGGGTGTGGGGCTCCTTTTGATGAGGATTTACGTGTGTTTCGTTACAATGAAAGTGCAAATTTGAATTCGCTGGATCCCGCGGCAGCACGCACGTTGGAGCCTATGTGGGTGGTGGATCAAATTTTCGATGGTTTGGTGGAGTTGGATGCGAATTTACAAGTCCGACCGCTTGTGGCCGAATCGTTTGCACCGTCCGATTCGGGGAGAACGTGGACCTTTGTCTTGCGAACGGATGTGCATTTTGCAGCTTGTGCTGAAGTCCCCGGACTTTCAGAAGGAAGACGGGTGGTGGCGGACGACGTCGTGTACAGCTTGAATCGATTGCGCGACCCAGCAGTGGCTTCTGCCGGGCGTTGGATTCTTGATCCTCTGGATGTGCATCAAGCGGGAGAAGGGATTGAAGCGATAGGCACGGATACCGTTGTTTTCCGATTGACTGAGCCCTTTTCACCGTTTTTGGGCTTGCTCGCCACGGCTTATGCCAATATTGTTCCCCGCGAAGCCGTGGAGTACTATGGCCCTGATTTCCGGAGTCACCCGGTCGGATCGGGC
>Ga0255783_10006022_pt1 | contig 10576 bp, 11 predicted proteins | sample 011ome_22_FD_179981 | JGI IMG/M metagenome (GOLD analysis project Ga0255783, IMG submission 179981) | Coastal salt marsh microbial communities from the Groves Creek Marsh, Skidaway Island, Georgia - 011507BT metaG (version 2) | ecosystem: Environmental > Aquatic > Marine > Intertidal zone >... | reverse complement strand
ATCTACAACAGCTTTGTTCCATGCTGAATCGTATGGGAGCAAAAATCAAGGGGATCGGTTCAAATCTTCTTCATATTGAAGGAGTTAAAAGCCTTTCTGGAACTGAACACACTGTCCTTCCTGATATGATAGAGATCGGGAGTTGGGTTGGATTGGCCGCCATGACTCAAAGCGAAATCACAATTAAAAACGTACGGTGGGAATTTCTAGGACAAATGCCAACTGTTTTTAGAAAGCTTGGAATTCATATAGAAAAAAAAGGCGATGATATCTTTATCCCTGCACACAAGGACGGATATGAAATTCAAAGTTTTATCGACGGGTCTATTTTAACCATTTCAGATGCGCCTTGGCCAGGATTTACACCTGACTTGCTCAGTATCGTATTGGTTGTTGCTACCCAAGCCAGAGGAAGTGTTTTAATTCATCAAAAAATGTTTGAAAGTCGCTTGTTTTTTGTTGATAAACTCATCGATATGGGAGCCAAAATCATTCTTTGCGATCCTCACAGGGCAACAGTCATTGGTCATGATTTTAAATCTCAGCTAAAAGCTGCAACCCTCACTTCACCAGATATCCGAGCTGGAGTTTCTCTACTGATTGCCGCCCTTTCAGCCAAGGGAACCAGTACCATTCACAATGTCGAGCAAATCGATCGAGGCTATGAGAATATTGTACCTCGTTTACAAAAAATTGGTGCTGAAATTAAACGTGTGAAAAATTGAAACTGAATGCCCTATGCCCCTTAAAATCACTCTCTTACTCTACCTTACACTATTACCTTATATAGGCCTTGGTCAAAAAACATTAGTTGGTCAGGTAGTTGATGCATCAACCCAAGATCCACTTCCCTTTGTAAATATTGGATTAGTCGATAAAAATATCGGTACAGTAACGGATGAAGAAGGCTATTTTCAACTTGAGGTTGATCCTCTAAAATACGGTAAAGCAAACCTCCGTTTTTCAATGATTGGTTATGAATCCAAAACTTTTCTGTTGGAGGAATATCTTCAAAATGAGTTAATTGTTGTTCCTCTTGCAGAAGAAGCTACAGCGTTGGAAGAAGTGGTCATTACTACTAAAAGAACAAACTTCCAAACAAAACTTTTAGGTAATAAAACAACCTCAAAGTTTATTTATGCTTCCTTCACTACCAACAAGCTAGGGAATGAAATGGGCTTTGTTGTACGACAGAGAAAACGTCCCATGATTCTAAAAAAATTCAATATTTCCTTAGTTGAAAATGATTACGGCCCTATTCGATTTCGTCTTAATTTTTACTCGGTGCAAAACGGTCTTCCGACCACTACATTACTTAAAGAAAACATCATCATTGAAACGGATATCACCACCGGTATTGTGACTAAAGATTTGACCCCATATGAAATTGTAATAGATGAAGATTTTTTTGTAGCGATTGAGTGGATAGAAGATTTAGGTCCAGGGAAATTGTTCTTTTCAGGAGGTTTTTTTGGATCTCCCCTCATTGCACGTGAAGTAAGCCAAGGAACATGGACTAAAGTGGGTGTTGCAAGTGTTGGAATGAACGTGGAAGTGCGCTATTGAGTTAACGCTTGGAAATTTTATTATTACTGATTCCCTTTTGTCTAGAGCATCGAAACGTATTCGTGTCCTCTGGTCGTTTATTTTGATGTTTAGTTCCCCTGCCTTGTACTCTTGCTCTCCACATTTTAAAGCTTGAAGGCTTCATTTCTCTTCGCATGAGGGTGATAACATCCTGCTCTTTTAAACCAAATTGAACCTGCATGGCCTCAAAAGGGGTTCGATCTTCCCATGCCATTTCTATCACACGATCAATTTGTTCCTCTGTCAAGTCAAATTTCTTTTTCATATCACTGAATACTATTCCTATTTGGAAGCGTATGCCGCCGCAATATACGTTTACTTTCTTGTTTTACCAGTTTGTCCTTATGCATTCCCCATAAAATCGAGGAAGCCTCCTTCCTACTTTGGTCTAAATCAACAATAGGTCTTAAATAATTTTTATCGAGATTGAAGTCATAAAGTGCTTCTTCAAAAGGGGTAATTTTCCATGGGGTGTGAATTAATTCATTGGGTAAATTCTTTAGCTCAGGGATCCATTTTCTTGTAAACTGACCCTGAGGATCGTGTTCTTGTCCATTTTTTACTGGGTTGTATATTCTCAGCGTATTGATCCCTGTTTCACCAGCTTGCATCTGCAATTGAGGAAAATGAATTCCAGGTTCAAAGTCTAAAAACTGTCTTGCTAAAAAAGCAGAACATGCCTGCCAAGGTTGCCAAAGCTGATGCACAAAAAAAGAAACAACCAAAGCTCGCATTCTGAAATTCAAATAGCCTGTAGCCACCAAACACCGCATTGCTGCATCTACCATTGGAACCCCGGTCTTTCCTAATTTCCATGCTCTTATAAGCGTTTTATTGAGTGGCTTTTTTAAGCGGTGGTAGCCTCGGTTTACACTCTTGAATTCCATACTGCATTCCATTTCAAACTTTTGAATAAAATGAGATTGCCATCGCAGTCTCGATTCAAATGCCCGAATACCAAATCCTTTTTTACCAGCTTCCTTTTCCTCCTCTGTACGCTGGAGGACCTGACGCATAGATACATTTCCGTAAGCCAAATATGGAGACAGTCGACTGCAACTTTTTCTTGATAGATCTGGCTTCGAAATGTGTGATTGATAGTTGATGTACCTACCCTCAAAAAACGAGTCTAAATAACGATGTGCATAGGTCTCTCCTCCGGGCTGGATAGCTTTTGAAGAAGTTGTCTTAAGGTCTAAGGCTTGGAAATGCTGAACAATTTTATCCAAGTGATTAAAGGTGATGAACTTTTTTTCGCTAGGAAAAGGATACAGTGGCTGATTCATCAAGGCTGTCCAATGCTGTAACCATTTTTTTCTATCCTTTAAGCCTCTGAACACACCTTGCTGTCTGAATTCATTCCAAGGCAATGTTTTTTTCTCACACCATTTTTTTACCTCAAGGTCTCGAGTAAAGGTCAGTCCAATTCCGGTTTCGTAATGAGAATAAAGAGCCTCTATCTTAAAATGGCGATCTAACTGTTCTAAAAGGGGAATCACTTCACCTTTAAGAGCCAGAATTCGAGTGTTAAATACTTCCAATTGCTTGTTTAAGTCAACTAAAGACTGTTTGATAAAATCCAAATGGCGCGTGCTGAAATGAGGCTCCTCCAAAAGGGAGTTTTCGGCTATATAGAGCAGAAGCACATGTTTGTGGTTCTTTAGGGTATTTGCCAAGGCTTGGTGATCCCTCAACCTCAAGTCACGTTTTAACCAAACGACTCCTATTGGAATTCGGTTAGAATTCATCGGGATGCTTTAATATTTGAGCTGCTCTGAGTTTGATTTGAACCAGATCTTCAGCAGGTATTTTTTCGAGTAGTCTGAGCATCATCGCCATGCGATTATTTTTTGCAAAAAACTGTTTTTTATCATCGAGAAAGTTCCAATACAAGCTGTTAAAAGGGCAGGCATCCTCTCCTACTCTTTTTTTCTTATCGTATTGACAACTGTCACAATAATTACTCATTTTATGAATGTAAGCAGCCGCAGAAACATAGGGTTTAGTCGCTACTATCCCTCCATCTGCCCACTGACTCATCCCGCGGGTATTGGTAATTTGAACCCACTGTATCGCATCGGCATAGATTCCCAAATACCACTCATCAACCTTATCTGGGTGAATTTGGGCAAGTAAGGCAAAATTACCTGTAATCATAAGACGTTGAATATGATGAGCATAGGCATTGTCTAATGAGTTGGTAATACTCTGATGCAAACAATTCATCTTTGTTTTTCCTGTCCAATAAAACTCAGGAAGTGGGTTGGTATTTTCCAATGCATTCATTGAAGCATAAACAGGCATCTCTTTCCAATAAATACCCCTCATATACTCTCTCCAGCCAATTATCTGACGAACAAAACCTTCAACTTGTGAAAGTTCGATGTCGTCGCTATGTTCTCTGTAATATGTAATGACCGTTTGAACTACTTCTAAAGGACGGATAATTTTAGCATTTAAAGCAAATGAAATTCTGGAGTGAAACAGATTGACTTCATCTGTGTGAAGTGCGTCTTGATAATCTCCAAAATGAACGAGTAAATACCTACAGAAGTAATCCAATTGTCCCAAAGCTTGTGTTCTACTCAACGGATACAGAAATTGATTTTTATCAAAAGATCCAATGGTTTTTACACCTGCATTTTCAATCATCTCCTTTAAAGCCTCTAGATCATTTGCCTTTGGATAAAAGGGTTCGGGTATGGAAGGTGTTCCTTTCCATTTTTTTCGATTGTTTTTATCAAAGTTCCACTGACCTCCTTCTGGTTGATCCAACTGCATCAAAAGATCGAATTTCTTACGCATACGGCGGTAAAAAAATTCCAAAATCAATTGCTTTTTCCCTTCAAAAAATTCAGTCAATTCTGACCTTGAGGTCATAAAATGTTCCGTTTCCACTACTTCAGATGGAATGTTTAATCCTAGAACATATTCTTTTAGCTGCTGATCCAAACGGTATTCGTCAGGCTCCATGTAAGCAAATCCGTCTGCATTAAATTTTTCAATAAGAAAGTTTAGATTTGCTTCGAGCTGTTGCCTGTTCGCTTTATCGTCAAGCGCTAAATAATGTACTTGATGACCCGCTTGCTTAAGTACTTCACTGAAGTTTCGCATTGCGCCAAAAAAGGCAACAACTTTTTGTATGTGGTGTGGAGCATAATCTGTTTCTTGACGCATTTCCATCAAAACAAATACCTCGCTACTGTCTACTTCTTTAAACCAGCTGTGCTGAAGGTTTAATTGATCCCCTAAAATTAGTTTTAGCTTCATTAAAACAGGGTGTTTTGATTCCAAAGACGTTGAAATTTACCTCCCTCGTCGTAGCGTTCGGCTTGAAAACGCACATTGAATTTTCGATCTCTAGGATCGTTCCCAACACCAGCTACGTACATCCAATTTCCATAATTACTGTGTACATCATAATCGATCAATTGGGATTCAAAATAAGCTGCTCCGATTCTCCAATCCAAGAGTAGATCTTTTGCAAAATAAGAGGCCACATTTTGCCTACCCCTATTACTCATCCAGCCTGTTTTATTCAACTCAATCATATTTGCATTGACAAAAGGCTCACGGGTTGTACCCTCTATCCATGAGTTTACTTTAGCATCAGCCGTATCCCAATGATAATCTTTATTTAATATGCCTCCTAAATGGAAGATTGCATCTTGATGTTTAAGAGCTATATATTTAAAATAATCGCGCCAAATCAATTCAAAAATTAGCCAATAGGTAGATTGGTTCTTTTTTACTTCTTTTTCATAGTCGATAATCTCCCAATAAATTTGCCTGGACGAGATCGATCCGTTGGCCAACCAGGCTGATAACTTTGAACTGTAATCAATACCCAACAGCCCATTTCTAGTTTGCTTGTAATAGGACAGCTTATTTGTAACCCAAAAATAATGATCTAATCTACTTTTTGCCTGCTCACTTCCCCCTTTAAATGGAAATGCAGAATTGGGATGCTGTTCTATTTGTTCCAGTCCTAAATCAGGCAGAGTGGGTATTTGAAAAGTGTATTCTAAACGATTCTCCTCTGGCATTGATGTAATTTCAGGGAGCACTTTTCGAACAGTACTTCTCTTTTCACATTGCTTTCTAAAAAGTGTAAAAACCTCTGGTAAAGCGCCTAATTCAAAGGGGATGTCCTCTGGGTGAAATAGAAACTGATCGTAATGAGTAAAGAACTCGGTTTCCTTAGGCAAAGCTGCTCGCAAATTATTCTCTACTGATCGTTCCTCATCAGTCCATTCTTTTTGGAAGAAAATTTGGGAAATATTTAATCGATTGACCCAGTCGAGTATGCCTTCTTCAGGTGGTCTATTGTCAATGATTAAAGTGATGTTATGAGCGGATAAGGATCGTTGTAATTCCGCCACACTTTCAATTAGAAACTGAGCTCTAAAAGAAGCTGTTTTAGGGAAACCCCAGGTGGTTGTTTCGTAATGTCGGGGATCAAAGCTATAGTAGGCCACTACCTTTAATCCAGATTGTTTTGCTAAACTTAACGATTGCTGATCAATAATTCTCAAATCATTCCGCAACCATACCATAGCGGTTGGTTTGTCATTCTGCACTTGCTAACAATTTTTTTGTTTACAAGATACTAATTCAAAACAAAAAAGACCGCCCATAAGAGGACGATCTTTTGATAGTAAAACCTTATAAAATATATATTAATCACTGATTAAATTAAACTCCACACGTCTATTGAGTGCTCTTCCACGAGCCGTAACGTTAGACTCTGCGGGTGAGGTTTCGCCATATCCTTTGGCGTATATTCTAGACTCTGGAATTCCTTTTGAAATAAGATAATTGCTTACTGATATAGCTCTAGTTTCAGATAATCTCATATTGGCGTCATCTCTACCAATATTATCGGTATGTCCTTGAACTTCAATTCTATAGTTAGGGTAAGCAATTATGATATCATATACTTGATCAACGATACGTTTGGTATTGTCATTCAATTCACTGCTATTCGTAGGGAAATAAATGGTTTGACCAATTTCATTAAGTTGCTCTATAATTGTTTCTGAAATTTCTGGGCAACCACTATTTGCTGGAGTACCAACAATATCTGGACATTAATCCAAACTGTCTTGGACTCCGTCATTATCAGAATCAGGGCAACCATTGAAGGCTGCTAAACCTGCTTCTTCAGGACAAGAATCCTCTGCATCTTGGATACCATCTCCATCAGAGTCTGGGCAAGCATTAACGACTCTAGACCTGCTTCATCGGGACAGGCGTATTCTCTGTCCTCTATACCGTCAGCATCTGTATCAGGACAGCCATTAAATACTGCTAAACCTGCTTCATCGGGACAGGCATCCTCAGCATCTTGAATTCCATCTCCGTCAGTGTCTGGGCAACCATTGAATTCAGCTAGACCAGGAGTGTCTGGACAAGTGTCATCCTTGTCGAATATTCCATCTTCATCACGGTCTTTCTCCGCTCCGAATCTAAAACCAAGACCGATAGAGTGCTGAAAGTGCTTATTGCCATAATTCTCCCCTGTATTCCTAAATAAGCTTTTGGCAAATAAAACCATTTTTTTCTTTTCACCCAGAACGTACTCAACTCCTAAACCTAAATTGAAATATACAGCACTGACATCATCAAAAAAAACATATCCACCTCCCGATTCAAGAAAAGGAGCAAACCGATTTGTCTTAAAAAGTGTATTTAAGTTGTACTTTATGTTGGCATCTGTGGCAAAAAAGAATCGTTTTCTGCAGTAAGATTTCCATATTTTGAAATTGTATTAAGGGAAAAGATAAAACCTAATGAAAAACCACTTCCAAGATAATTTGCTATCCCGATTTGGGATGGATAAGGTGCTATATTCCAGTGGTCTCCAATATTAAAAAATTCTTCAAAAAGATTCCCCTGACCGATTGCATCGGTGGGAAAAGTATCAACTGCATTAAAACCAAAAGAAAACTGCCAAGGGTGCTCTTCTGTTTGTGCAAACAAGATAGCTGATGTAAATAAAAATAATGCAAAAAAATTATGGAGTATTTGTTTTTTCATATGTTAAGATTTGATCATTTAAGGGTTTGGGAGTCCTTAATCGTGATTTGGTTAGCGTATCAAATTTATAGAAAAGTTTTAAAAGTTGCTATTTTTTAAAATTTTCTTTTAAAAATACTACTTAAACTGTTAAGATACTGGTATGAAAAAGCAAAAATTTTTAGGACTTATTGACTCTACATCGCTGGCTGCAGTATTTTACCTCATCCCAATTGTGTTCCCATTTTTTCCTCCAAAAAAAAGGTCGGGAACAACTGGGGCAAATTTTTTGAGGAAGGTCTCTTTTATTAACTCGCTTGGGCATTAAGCGCTGATTTGTATGTTGTTAAACAACGCTCTCTTGCAAATTTATGGTCAACGATAGGTTGGGGGTAGCTTAATTCTTGATATTCAGGTACCCACTTTTTGATGTAGTCGTGTTGTTTGTCGAATTTTTTAATCTGCTCAGTGGGATTGAAAATTCTAAAATAAGGAGCAGCATCTACACCACAACCTGCTACCCATTGCCAATTGCCCACATTACTCGACATTTCATAATCAAGTAATTTTTCAGCAAAATACGCTTCTCCTAACCTCCAGTCGATAAGCAGGTGTTTGCATAAAAAGCTTCCAACCAACATCCGCACTCTGTTGTGCATAAAGCCAGTTTTATTTAATTGTCGCATTCCTGCATCTACGAAGGGATAACCCGTTTTTCCTTGGCACCATTTTTCAAATTCATCTGGATTATTTCTCCATTCAATCCTATCGTATTGGGGTTTAAAACTCTGAGTCATTGTATGTGGAAAATGCCAAAGTATTTGCATAAAAAATTCCCTCCAAATCAACTCTTTAAAAAAGGTTGGATTTTCAATAGCTGATGATCTTTTTACCATTTCACGAACACTCAAGGTGCCAAAACGCAGATGAGTACCTGTACGCGTAGTTTTATCTACAGCAGGAAAATTCCGTGTAGCTTCGTAAGAAGCAATAACTTCATCATTAAAGACATACTTGGGCTGAGCAACAGTAGAGGGTGTAAATCCTAGGTCATTGAGATCCAATTTAGGCAAGCTTAATTGAGCTAGTTGATCCAAGTGATTTTCTGAAGGATAATGAGTAAGTGTAGTATTTGAGAAGTGTTCTAACCACTTTCTTGAGTACGGAGTATACACTCTATAGGGAGTGCCATCGTCTTTAACTACTTCATCTTTTCCAAATATTACTTGATCTTTATAAGTTTCAAAAGCAATATTGTGCTCTTGAAGCAAGGACTTGATAGAGGCGTCTCGTTCTGTGGCATAGGGCTCATAATCTTCATTACAAACCACTCTATCAATGGACCAAGTTTGTATTAATTTTTTAAAAATAGCCTTAGGGGCACCATGATACATTCCAAGACTGCATCTGTTCCTCTTCATAGCGTTATCTATGGTACCCAAGGCTAATAATATAAACTCTAAACGAGCATCACTTTTTGGTAGCTTTTTTAAAATATGCTCATCAAAGATGAATATTGGTATCACTTTGTTTTCACCTGATAAGGCTTTATACAAACCGTGATTATCCGCAATTCTTAAATCTCTTCGAAACCAAAAAATGGTATATTTTTCCATAGTTAGGTTTTCAGGTTTCCAATCCCTCCGTCTAACTGTAATACTCTTCCTGTCATCCAACTGCTCTCTTCTCCTAAAAGAAAAGTAGTGGCTTGAGCAATTTCTTTCGCGCTTCCTACCCTACCAAGTGGATGGCGTTCGTTGGCCTTATCCATTTTAGCTTCATTGTTTAAAAACTTCGAAGCAAGAGGGGTATCAACCAATGAGGGTGCAATAGCGTTAACTCTGATTTTTGGTGCGAATTCAGCTGCCAATGAGCGAGTCAACCCCTCTATAGCCCCTTTTGAAGCGGCTACTGAACTGTGAAAAGGCATACCTGTCTGAACAGCTACAGTGCTGTACAAAACTACAGCGGCATTCCCACTTGCACTCAAATGACTCAAGACAGATTTTAATGAACGAACAGCCCCTAAAACATTTACTTCAAAGTCAGACTGGAAAGCTTCCAACTTTAAACCTTTAAATGGTCTTAAATTAATACTCCCTGGACAGTAAATAAATCCGTGTAGTTCCTCTGGTAATTGACTGGTGTCCAAATCGTCTTGAGTTGCGTCATAACTAATATGTTGTATGTCCAAATGCTGGACAGCATCTCCTGAACGACTGGCTATGAAAACTTTGTTGTGAGGGGCCAATTGCTCTGCTAGTGCTAAACCTATTCCAGAGCTTCCTCCTATTATAAGTATGTTTTTATTTTCGATCATGCGGTATAGTTTCCAAATAGTTCATTTAATGCTGTTCTGCGGTATTCAAAGATCTCTTTTAACTTAGGTCCTACTATAATCGGATGCATCATCCTTCCTAAAAATCCAAAAGGAATCTTATAGTCTACAATATCAATCATTTCAACCCCATTTTTGATTGGCTTGATAAAGTGTTTGTGATGCCAAAGTGCGTAAGGACCAAAACGCTGTTCGTCTACAAAATATTCACCCTCTTTAATATGAGTGATTTCTGTGACCCACTTGACCGGAATACTGAGTAAAGGGGTGACGATGTATTGAATAATTTGCCCAGCAAACATTTTTGGTGATTCTCCGCTCAATATCTTAAACCCCATATAGTCGGGCGTAATTGTTTTTAAATTCCTTGGATCAGAAAGAAAATCCCAGGCCTTTTCCTTAGAAATGGGTAAATTTTGAACAGTCTCTAAACGGTAGATTTTCACGAATAAATTTTTATTAAAAATATAAAATGTTTAATTATTATTAAAATAAATTAAACAAAAATTGTTCACATACCAAAAAAACAGATTGAAGCCCAATGAAAATAGGGGTTTGAGAATCAAAAAATGTATATTTGGTTAATAAAAAAACAAAAAATGAAAAAATTTTACTCAATCTTATTAATTGTTA
>Ga0255783_10006019_pt1 | contig 10580 bp, 7 predicted proteins | sample 011ome_22_FD_179981 | JGI IMG/M metagenome (GOLD analysis project Ga0255783, IMG submission 179981) | Coastal salt marsh microbial communities from the Groves Creek Marsh, Skidaway Island, Georgia - 011507BT metaG (version 2) | ecosystem: Environmental > Aquatic > Marine > Intertidal zone > Salt... | reverse complement strand
GAGGCAATCGCACAGAGAATTGTTAGCAAAAAGGTAGCACGTGTACTCTTAAACAAGAGAATCGTTTCTATCAATATGACTACAATTGTCGCAGGTACCAAATACCGCGGAGAATTCGAAGAGAGAATGAAGCAAATAGTTGACGAGCTAAAGTCAGTTGATAATGTTATCGTTTTCATCGATGAGATCCATACAATTGTCGGTGCAGGTGGTGTTAGTGGAGCTCTTGATGCTTCGAACATCTTAAAGCCAGCTCTTGCAAGAGGACAGGTACAATGTATTGGTGCTACTACACTTGATGAATATCGTGAGAATGTTGAAGATGATGGTGCATTAACCCGTCGTTTCCAAGAAATCTTCATCGATCCACCATCAATTGAAGATACTATTGAGATTCTTAAGAGAATTAAAGGCCAATACGAAGAGCATCACGCAGTAGAGTATACTGAAGAAGCACTTGAAGCTTGTGTAAAAATGAGCGAACGCTACATTAAGTCAAGAGAGTTGCCAGATAAAGCAATTGACCTAATGGACGAGGCCGGAGCACGTACTCACCTACTTGAAGTCAAAGTGCCTGCTAAAATTAAGAACCTAGAAAAAGATGCTGAATTAATTCGTGTTAAAAAAGAGAATGCAGTCGCATCTCAGGATTATGAATTAGCAGCATCACTTAGAGACGAACAATTATCAATCGACCAAAAAGTTATTGATGAAACCATTAAATGGGAAGAAAGTCTTAAGCAGACCAAAAGAATCGTAGGTATCGATGATATTGCTGAAACTATCTCAAATCAAACTGGAATTCCAGTGAAGAGATTAGGTGTTGATGATAAGAAACTAATCATTCAAATGGCTGATGAATTAAAACAAAGAATCATTGGTCAAGATGAAGCAGTTGACGCGCTCGCAACAGTAATTAAAAGATCACGTACAGGCGTAAGCAGCCATAAAAAACCAGTCGGTTCATTTATGTTCTTAGGTCCAACTGGAGTTGGTAAAACTGAGACTGTTAAGGCACTTGCTGAATATATGTTTGGTGATACTGATTCGATGATTCGCATCGATATGTCAGAGTACCAAGAGAAGTTTAACGTTTCTCGATTAGTTGGTTCACCTCCAGGATATGTTGGTCACGAAGATGGTGGTCAATTGACAGAGGCAGTTCGACGCAAGCCACACTCAGTTATCCTATTTGATGAGATTGAGAAAGCTCACCCTGATGTTTTCAATACTCTATTGCAAGTACTTGATGACGGTCGATTAACTGATTCAGGAGGTCGTTTAGTTGACTTCACAAACTCAATCATTATTATGACTTCAAATGTAGGTGCTCGCAAACTTGCTGAATTCGGTACAGGAATTGGGTTCCAAAGCGAAAGCACACTTGCACAAAAGAGCGGTAAAATTGAAGGTGTAATTAAGAAAGAACTAAAGAACAAGTTTAGTCCAGAATTCTTGAATCGCCTAGATGATATTATTCTATTCGATCACCTGTCAAATGAAGACGTACTTTCAATCGTCGATATTGAATTAGACATATTTAATGACAGAATGTCTGAAGAAGGATATTCATTTAAATTCAATAAGGCTGCAAAACAATTTATCTGTGACGAAGGATACGACAAGGCATTTGGTGCCCGTCCAATCAAGAGAGCAATTCAAAAGTACGTTGAAGATTTAGTAGCAGACGCTATTTTAACTGAACAGATTGAACCTAGAGAGAAGCCATATAATATCACAAAGCTGAAGTCTGAGGATAAACTAATCATAAAATAATAATATAATAGTAAAGTAATCTAAATATGAGTTTCTCACAAACATTTATAGATCTAATTGGCGAAATCAACACGTATGAGTCTGAGTCTTCTCCACGAGATCTAAAAGTAAAAGAAGCGCTTTTAGCTTCGTTCGATATCGATCCAACAAATCCAATCGCGGATTTTAAAGATCGTCCGTTCAACTTTAAGTACTTTACTGGCGAATTGGCATGGTACCTACATCGCGATAAGAACATTGACTATATCAGTAACTTTTCTAGCTTTTGGAAAAACATCACTAATCCCGGTACTAATGAGATTAACTCAAACTATGGTAACTTAGTGTTTAACGAAGAGCAATTCGGTTGGGTTGTCGATTCTTTACGCAAAGACAAAGAGTCAAGACAGGCTGTAATGTTCTTTAATAGACCACAGTTCCAATTTGAAGACAACAAAGATTTTGTATGTACACTTTACGCGAACTTCTTTATTAGAAAGAATAAACTGTACATGAAGATTCAAATGCGATCAAACGACATTTTCTTTGGTTTAACATTTGATGCCCCATTCTTTGCATTCCTTCATCAATCAGTTTATCATTCACTATTGAAGAATTACCCTGATCTAGAATTAGGATATTACTTCCACTTTGTAGACAATATTCATTTTTATGAAAGACACTTCGATCTTGCAAGTGAGATTGTAGAGAATGGTGCAGGCAACGACTATTCATTAGTATTGAAAAAGCCTATGTTAGAATATGAAAACAGTACCCTAAGTCTAACCGATACTGGTATTGAATTCCTACAAAGAGTTGATAATGCAATTGTCGCAGAAAAAAGAGGAGAACAAGTAGACTATAAACTAATTCTCAATGATTACTTCCAAATCTAAAATGCAATACTCCGAAGAAAATAGAATCCCGACAATTTATGTCGACCCAGAGAAGTTCACTAAGCCTGACTTTGACCTGATGTTGATGTCTAAATATGATATCTTCTACCGTCGAATTGTCGAGTATGTTCTACACATCGTTGAGGGCGGAGAAGACGAAATGTTAGTGATCTTGGTCGACGATGAGGGAGTAGAATACGAAATGGTATTACCAGAAGAAGGATTTTCAAAATCACTAACAAAAGCAAAAGAATACTTTGAATTAATAGAGGAATACGAAACATGCGACCTCATTAAACAGATTTTAAAGAACATATGAACTACCTACCTAAAGATAAAGAATTTGAAAGATTCGCAAAGAGCGAATTTAATATTGGGTCAAGTACTGTAGATGCTTATAGCAAGCATATTCAAGGGTCAATGACTCCATATATTTTAGAGGAGAGAGAATTGAGAGCTACTCAAATGGACATCTTCTCAAGATTAATGATGGACCGTTTACTATGGGTGGCTGGTCCAGTAGACGATAGAATGAGCACAGTTGTACAAGCACAGCTGATGTTTTTAGACACTACGTCTGCCGAAGATATAACAATGCATATTGACAGTCCAGGTGGTTCAGTTAAATCAGGACTTTCAATGGTAGACGTTATGGAATACATTAAAGCCGATATTAGAACTATTAATACCGGAATGGCGGCTTCAATGGGTTCAGTCCTGCTTGGGGCTGGAACAAAAGGAAAACGTATGTCATTACGACATTCAAAAACCATGCTTCATCAATCTTCAGGAGGTTTCAGAGGTAACATCCAAGATGCTGAAATCGATTGGCAAGAATGGCAAAAAGTGAACCATGAATTATTTGTACTTCTAGGTTCATACTGTGATAAAGATCCAGAGCAAGTAAAAGTAGACGCTACCAGAGATTTTTGGTTATCTGCAGACGAGGCTTTAGATTATGGCATCATTGATGAAGTTATTAAAAATAAGAGAGCATAATCATGGACAGAAGACAAAAAGAGCGCGACCTGTTTATTACACTCGTAAATAAGCAACTTGAACCTTTTGGCGTAACTTATGATGAGGTAAAAGGCGACTCAGATTGGTACATGAAGTACAAAACAACTGAAGAGTCTGAAACTGAATTTATTAATTGGGGAACTGAACTTATTCGTAAAGAATTAAATCTCAATAAAGAGCGAGCTAGAATGGAAATGAGTTGGTTTATTCTACAGTGGGGATTAACAACAGCAACGACTGAAAAAATCAAGCAAAAAGTAGCTAAGTCTACCAAGACAAAAAAGGCTTAATATGGTTGATGAACCAATTAGATTCGATGCGACAAAAAGAGAGAAGACAGTAAAAGATCTTCCTACTAATCTAATTCGGAAATTTATAATTATTGAAAATAGAGACTCTAGAGGTAGGGTCTCTTTTCATCTTGCATTTAAGAAGAGTAGGCGGTCTAGACCTACAACATCACCAATCCCAAAACAGTACAGAGTATTTGAATCTTTAATTGAAGCCGAATTAGCTATCTTCGAAATTGTAGATAGATACTTAAATGAGGGTCCAATTAGAGAGCTTAGATTTATTGGTGATATGACATTTATCCAAAAAATTAAACATCTTTATAGGTCCTTCCGAGGAAATAAATTGGATAAATAATCCATGAGAAGCATACTTAATGTACCTTCCTGGGCAAATGAAGGCCCGGAAGACTTTGAATACAGAACTTATCGAATGCTTTCTCACGCTAATTCTTTAAGAGAATTGTTAAAGAGTGGGAAGTTATGGGACGCGCTAATCGAAACAGATGAAGTGCTAGACTTCCTATATCACTATGACGCTGAAAAAATGATTGAACGAGATGTCTTCTCTTCAACACAGCTTACAAACGTTGATTGGGACAATATAGAACTGGTTTATGAAACAGGCACAGAGCTAGCAGACGAGAATCTTCTAGACGAATTAGTTGACCAGGCAATTGACGTCTATGAAGTTTTGCATTCTGAAATTAGAGAACAATGGAGAATCCTAGATAGTGCAATGACTATCTCATACGCTGGAAACAGACCATATTTCGTAAATGATGGATTCGTGATCGTAACTACACCAGATAATATGGTACACTTATATTCTTTTAATAATCCATCGGTTAATTACCAGGCAGATTGGAAGAAGTTTAAGTTAGTACACATCTCAACTGAAAAATATAATCCGGATGAAGTCCTGTTACAAATCAGTGATATTAAGGAAAAAGATGAAAATAAAATTGTATATAGAGTTAACCTAAAAAATACAATAAAACTTGAAGGAGGGCCTATAAACGTTATTTCGAGCAATGTTTTTATGCGCCTTCGAAAAGATTATGGATTTTAAGACGATATATAATACTGAAAAACTATACTTATAAAAATAAAGATAAGAAATGCCACAAGTTTCTAGAAATAACCTGATTGCATACATCCCTCAGGTTTATCAATTAACAAAGGGACAAGCTCATGACATTACGATTATCCTTTACCAAAACCAGGTAGGAAATCAAGTTGAAGCTTATTCCGCACAGTCAATTGAAGTTAAAGTCTACGATAAAGATTTAGCTTTTAAATATTCATACACGACAGCAGCAAGTCAAATTCAATTTGGTTCAACTGCGGCAAGTACTGAAGGTCACATTACCTTTAACATGTCTCAGCTACAAATTGATTCACTTGATGATGGATCAGTTTACGCAGAAGTTAAATACGTAACTGCAAATAACAGTGTAACACTACCTAAACTTAAAATCGTCAGCCTTTCTTCGGCTGGAGGAGTTACTTCAGGTGGTGTAGTAACTGGAAACGTATTTACCGTTCCAGCACCGTTATACAGAGTGCAGTCATTTAACTATGGCTCAAACGATCTTCCAGTTGCTGGTAAAATCGTTTTAGACAGCTCTAATCCTGCTTCAGTAACGAAGGCAATCTTCCATAATACTGATGAGAGAGGAAAGAGAAACTCTTACTTAGAAAACTACTTAACAAATAGATTTACGACGGATGGTGCTAATGTAACTATCGCTCTTACGGACGTATCGGACACGAGCATCTATAATCTATACAAAATTACAAGCTGGTCGAGAGTAGATATTAATGGCAATGCTACAACTAATGAATTAGCAGATGGTTTAGAATTAACACTTACTCACGAAGCAAGTCCAATTTCAGCTGAAAGTACATTCCCATTCCTAGTTGATCAGAGAATTGGTATCTTATTAGATGCATACGGAGCTGCTGGAAACGGTGGTGGAGGTACATTCAATCTAACAATTGAAGACGATAACACATCAGTTTCTTCAGTTAATACAATCGATTTTGGTTCACACGCAACCATTACTGATTTAGGAAATGGTTCAATCTCAGTAAGCTTTGATTCACATACATCAGGAACAAGTGGAGTTAGCGGTACTTCAGGTACTTCTGGAATTAGTGGAACAAGCGGTACTTCAGGAATTAGCGGAACATCTGGTACTTCAGGAGTTAATGGTACTTCAGGTACTTCAGGTTCAAATGGAACTTCAGGAACTTCAGGAGTTAGCGGAACAAGCGGTACTTCTGGAATTAGCGGAACCTCTGGTACTTCTGGAATCAACGGAACCTCAGGAACAAGCGGAGTAAATGGTACAAGCGGTACTTCAGGTTCAAATGGAACAAGCGGTACTTCAGGGGTTAGCGGAACTTCAGGTACATCAGGAGTAAGCGGAACTTCAGGTACATCAGGAGTTAGTGGTTCATCAGGTACATCAGGTATTAATGGAGCTGCAGGTGCTCCAGGTACCCCAGGTACTCCAGGTACTTCAGGTACTAGCGGTACTTCAGGTGCAACAGGTGCTCCAGGTACTCCAGGTACTCCAGGTACAAGCGGTACATCAGGTATTAACGGTGCTCCAGGTACTCCAGGAACAAGTGGTACTTCAGGTATTAACGGTGCTCCAGGTACTCCAGGAACAAGTGGTACTTCAGGAGTTAACGGAACTTCAGGTACTTCTGGTTCAAATGGTACATCAGGTACTTCAGGTATCAGTGGTACATCTGGTACTTCTGGAATCAGCGGAACAAGTGGTACTTCAGGAGTCAATGGTACTTCTGGTACAAGTGGAGTTAACGGAACTTCAGGAACTTCTGGTTCAAATGGTACATCAGGTACTTCAGGAGTTAGTGGTTCATCAGGTACATCAGGCGTAAGCGGAACTTCAGGTACATCAGGAGTTAGCGGTTCATCAGGTACAAGTGGAGTTAGCGGTTCATCAGGTACATCAGGTATTAATGGTACTTCAGGTATCTCGGGTGTCGATGGTACACCAGGTACTTCAGGTACTTCAGGTACTTCAGGAGTTAGCGGAACAAGCGGTACTTCTGGAATTAGCGGTACTTCAGGAACAAGCGGTGTTAATGGAACTTCAGGAACTTCAGGAGTTAATGGAACTTCAGGAACAAGCGGAGTTAGTGGTACATCAGGTACATCAGGAATTAGTGGTACATCAGGTACCTCAGGTATAAATGGAACAAGCGGTACAAGTGGAGTCAATGGAACTTCAGGTACTTCTGGTTCAAACGGAACAAGCGGTACATCGGGAGTTAACGGAACTTCGGGTACTTCAGGCGTAAGCGGTACTTCAGGTACTTCAGGCGTAAGCGGTACTTCAGGTACTTCAGGAGTTAACGGAACAAGCGGTACTTCAGGAGTTAACGGTACTTCAGGAACTTCAGGAGTCAATGGAACTTCGGGTACTTCAGGAGTTAGCGGAACATCTGGTACTTCTGGAATCAGCGGAACATCTGGTACTTCAGGAGTCAATGGTACTTCAGGAACAAGCGGAGTCAATGGTACTTCAGGAACAAGCGGAGTCAATGGAACTTCGGGTACTTCAGGAGTTAGCGGAACAAGCGGTACTTCAGGAGTTAGCGGAACAAGCGGTACTTCAGGAGTCAATGGTACTTCAGGAACAAGCGGAGTCAATGGTACTTCAGGAACTTCAGGAGTCAATGGTACTTCAGGAACTTCAGGAGTTAGCGGAACAAGCGGTACTTCAGGAGTTAGCGGAACATCTGGTACTTCAGGAGTCAATGGTACTTCAGGAACAAGCGGAGTCAATGGTACTTCAGGAACTTCTGGTTCAAATGGTACTTCAGGAACAAGCGGTATCAATGGTACATCAGGTACTTCTGGAATCAGCGGAACATCTGGAACTTCAGGAGTTAATGGTACTTCAGGTACTTCAGGAGTCAACGGAACATCAGGTACTTCAGGAGTTAACGGAACAAGCGGTACTTCAGGAGTTAATGGAACTTCGGGTACTTCTGGCGTAAGCGGTACATCAGGTACTTCAGGCGTAAGCGGTACATCAGGTACTTCTGGAATCAATGGTACATCAGGTACAAGTGGAGTTAACGGAACTTCAGGTACTTCTGGAATCAATGGTACATCAGGTACTTCTGGAATCAGCGGTACATCAGGTACTTCAGGTATCAGTGGAACAAGCGGTACTTCTGGAATCAATGGTACATCTGGAACAAGCGGAGTTAACGGAACCTCTGGTACTTCAGGAGTTAATGGAACTTCAGGAACAAGCGGAGTTAATGGAACATCTGGTACTTCTGGAATCAGCGGAACCTCTGGAACAAGCGGAGTTAACGGAACCTCTGGAACAAGCGGAGTCAACGGAACCTCTGGAACAAGCGGAGTCAACGGAACCTCTGGAACAAGCGGAGTCAACGGAACTTCGGGTACTTCAGGCGTAAGCGGTACATCAGGTACTTCAGGCGTAAGTGGTACATCAGGTACTTCTGGAATCAACGGAACCTCTGGAACAAGCGGAGTCAATGGAACCTCTGGTACTTCAGGAGTAAATGGAACATCAGGTACTTCTGGAATCAGTGGAACAAGCGGTACTTCTGGAATCAGCGGAACAAGCGGTACTTCAGGAGTCAATGGTACTTCTGGTACAAGTGGAGTCAACGGAACTTCAGGTACTTCAGGAATCAACGGTACTTCAGGAACCAGCGGAGTCAATGGTACTTCAGGAACAAGCGGAGTTAATGGAACTTCGGGTACATCAGGAGTTAGTGGTACATCAGGAACGAGCGGAGTTAATGGAACTTCGGGTACATCAGGTACATCAGGTTCAGGCGTACCAGCTGGAGGTACTTCAGGTCAAGCACTTGTAAAAGTTGACGGAACAGATTACAATACAGTTTGGTCTGATATCACTGGCGGTGGAGGACTTGGAACACTATACTTTGCAAGAGCAGAATATACATCTACTCAAGTATTAGGAGGTGTTGAGTTCTTAGATCCATCTGGTACTGGAGATTTTGAAACTGCAGGAGCAACTGTTGGACCAATCGTAGGTAATACTGTTGAACTTTCATTTACTAATGAAAGCACCCCTCCAAAAGAGATTATAGCATTTGGTTACCAAGCAAATCTTTCAAGATATGTAATCACTCAATTAGATGGTGGTGGTAATAATGCTGGATTCTACGCATTGGGAGCTACTGAAAGCACACATACTTCAAGCTTTGGTATTGGTAATCAAGTTACAACTGATATCTTTATCAACTTTGCAACTGCTAAATTAAATTTAGACCTAAGTATGGCTAATCTAGATGCAGTAAGAGAAGCTGGTGGATTTGGTAATCCAACTAAAGAAGCTCACGCATTCATAGTATTTAGATTCTAAGATAAATAAAACAAAGAAAGGGAGACTTCGGTCTCCCTTATAATAAAATAACAAACAATGTCTACAATTACACCAATCACACTTAACGGTACTATAAGTAGTATTTCAGGTCAATTGACGTACAATGAGAATGACGGAACCGGAATGGCTAGTCAGTACAAGACGTATGAGATGACCGTGGCTATAACTCCTAAATCAACTGGAGACGCATCAACAAGAAAATCAAATGAATATAATGCAATTGATATTTCAGTTGGGATGTGGATCTCTGATGCTGCTGGAGAGTCAGTTCTAAGAATTAAATCTATCTCTGCAAAAACAGAAACTAATATCTCATTAGTAGCTGAGGATGTAGATATGATGTCTTATAGACTAAATGCAATTAACTCTATCACTAGTGGAGCAAGCGTCGTCGTATTTGAACAAAATGCTGAAGGAGAGGCTATTATTACTGAAGGTTCAGGATTTACAGCAGGCGCAATTGATAAAATCCAAAGTAGATTTAGTGTTAATGAAAACGATGACAGAGTAAAATTTGAGCATAGTGTGGCTCCTTCTGTTGAAAAAGGAGATGTTGTTACAATTAACTCTTCTGGAGATCTTGTAAAATATGGAACTGCTGGAGGCGCAGACCTTAAAGTCGGTACTGTTGTTGATATTATTAGATCAGGTAAAGATGTATTTGTAAAGCCATTTAACGATATCATTAGAAATTACAAGGATCCTGAATCTTTATCAGGTTCTCCAACTGACGTATACTATACTGATCAACTAAATCCAGGAGAAATCACAACAACGATTGGAGGAAAAGAGACATATCTACACTTAAATGAAAAGATTGCATCTTCTCAAATTGTAGGTACTGCTATCCCAGGAGCGACTGATGTAGTTATTCTTAATGGAGTAACTGTATTTGATGGTCCAGGTGGTGACAGTGTTGCCGATATTGACGCATTTAAAACTCTTATTAATACATTCACCTCTACTTCTAATGTCTCTGCGAGTTCAGCAGCAACTCCTGTTAGCGTTGAAGGTGGAGACTTTGCACCAAACTACGAATCAAGCGATTTTTACAGTGCAACTGATTCATACATTGCAACTGGAGTAGTTGGACAAACCCCAACCTACCCAGAAATCACAATTACAGATGGAGTTCAATCAGCAGTAACTGTTGTATTTAATAACCCATCAGACACGATGGTCGT
>Ga0255783_10006013_pt1 | contig 10588 bp, 7 predicted proteins | sample 011ome_22_FD_179981 | JGI IMG/M metagenome (GOLD analysis project Ga0255783, IMG submission 179981) | Coastal salt marsh microbial communities from the Groves Creek Marsh, Skidaway Island, Georgia - 011507BT metaG (version 2) | ecosystem: Environmental > Aquatic > Marine > Intertidal zone > Salt... | reverse complement strand
AAGAACCTTAAATCCACAAGCTTACCAGCGAGAGCTTGGTGTTTTTTTTAATTTAATTAAGAGACTAGGGTTTTGCGAACTGGGGCTCAATAAATTGACTACGGAAGCGTATGCCCATCGTGAGTATCATGTTCGTGCTATTGAAGAAGCAGGCTTCCTCCGCGAAGGAACTCTTCGGCAACATGTCAAAATTGAGGGCCAGTGGGTGGATGCGATCGTCGCCTCTTGCTTGAAAGCTGAATTCCTTAATTAGTGATACAAAGAATCACCCCTGTTTATGTCTCCGAAGATTCTCTTTACCTCACTTTCAGCAAAACTGGCACTGTATCATGAAGTCACTAGGGACGCTTGTTTCTTTTGCAGCGATGCAAAAGTGATCGCTTGTGATTCCAATCGAAAATGTGAGGCTTCCTTCAAGGTCGGACATTTTATTCCTTTCCCTCAAATTATTGAGTTAACGGATGAGAAATTAATCGAAATTTGCAAAATGCATGAGATTTCTCATATTCTCCCGACAAGGGATGGCGAATTGCTCTATTGGGCTCAACAAAAAGAGTACCTGGCCCAATATAATATCCAAGTATGGATTTCGGGTGTGGACTGCATTGAGTTGTGCAACGATAAGCTATTATTCTTCGAGAAATGGAAGAATTCAACCATTCCAGCTATCCCCACTTATGAGACCCTTCCAAATGATGGAACATCAAGATGGGCTGTTAAGCCACGACTTGGGTCGGGCGGGAAGTTAAATGCACTAAATCTTGGCTACCATGAAGCCCACAATCATGCTTCTACCCATGGGGGAGGTTTCATCTTTCAGCCTTTCGTCTGCGGGCAGGAGTTTTCGGCTGAAGCTTGGATAAGCAAAAAGGGTAGATGTTATGGCCCACTTTTACGCTGGCGTAATAAAGTCGTGGATGGCGAGTCTCATCAATCTACTGTTTTCCGAAATACTGACTGGGAAAACATGGTGCGGGAAGTCTTTTTGCATATACCCGGACTTTTTGGTCATGTTCTGGCTCAAGTTCTTGTCGAAGAAGATGGCAAGCTAAACCTGGTCGAGATCAACCCTCGACTGGGTGGGGCTAGCCCATTGGCTCTAAGAGCTGGACTGAATAGTGTTAGCTGGCACCTTATGGAGGAAGCTGGACGGATGGACGAGATTCCTGAATATCCCCAGTTAAGGGATGGACTCCGTCTCGAGAAAAAAGAAGGGGTTGTCTCGTTTCGCATGATATAAGTTTGCCTCCTTATTGGGAAAGCCTTGTTTAAGATACACATATGTCGGCAATCACATTCGCAATAGCCAATCAAAAAGGTGGAGTTGGTAAAACCACGACCACGGTTAGTTTGGGCCATGCACTGGCCCTTATGGGTGTGCCGACTCTTATTGTCGATATGGATCCACAGGCAAACGCAACCAGTTGCCTGGGGCTCGCTAAAAAGCCTGGTTATGGCATTTACGAACCCCTTTTAGACGGCTCGGATGTAGCCACTCGGGTGGTTTCTAGCCGAAGGAGTAACTTATGGATTGTACCATCTGAGCTGGATCTTGCCGCTGCTGAACTGGAATTGAGCAGCCAACCGGAGTATTTGATTAAACTTCGGAAATGCCTCAGTGGATTGAAGGAGCACTACGGGCTTCAGGTCATCCTAATTGATTGTCCCCCTACCCTCGGTCTTCTCTCCATGAATTCCCTATGTGCTGCGGACTATCTTATTGTAACGCTCCAGTCCGAGTACTTGGCCATGGAGGGTCTTGGGCAAATCACCAGCGTAATTGATAAGCTCAAAACCGCCCAGGTTAACCCAGAGCTTAAGCTGGGTGGAATTATTATGACCATGTATGATGGAAGAACCCGCCTATCCTATGAAGTCTGGCAGGAAGTTAATAAATTTTATGCAAATAGTGTTTTCCGTACAGCCATACCCAGGAATTCGAGACTCAGTGAAGCGCCTAGCTTTGGGCAGACGGTTTTTGAATATGCACCTGAATCTGCAGGGAGCCTCGCTTATCGTGCCTTTGCCAGGGAATTTGCAGGGAGATTTCTGACAGGCAACTAAAACGATATGGGCTTACTGCAGTCACTAAAAGCCTCCTTTATCCCTGGCGAGGATTCAGTAACAGACAATAGTTTTCGCCCTCTTGAAGATACACTTGGGTATTCTTTTCAAGATAAGGACCTTCTACGCGAAGCACTTACCCACCCGTCTTTTGATACGCGAAAAAATGACCACCGCCACAACCAAAGACTGGAGTTCCTTGGGGATTCTATAGTGGGTTGCGTACTTGCAAACTGGTTATTTCAAAAGTTTCCTGAAAAAACGGAGGGCGAATTAAGTCGCTACAAGTCATTGCTCGCCCGAGGGTATAACTTGGCGGCAGTTGCACGTAAAATTAACCTAAATGACTACTTAATTATTGGGAAATCAGAACGCCAAAGCAAAGGAAACTTAAGGCAATCGGTACTTGAGGATGCCTTTGAGGCCCTGATTGGGGCCATTTACCTGGATAGCGATTACCTTACCATAGAAAAGGTCATGCTCCAGTGGGAGTCTCTTTTCATTGATGCTCTAAAGGAGACGAACTCGAGTTTTAACCCCAAAGGGCAACTCCAGGAGTACCTGCAGTCCAAATCAAAAAACACGAAAATTTCTTATCACTTAATCAAGCAGTCTGGTCCAGACCACCGCAGGGAGTTTTTTGTTCAGATCAAAGTCGAGGGTCAACCCCTTGCTGAAGGCCATGGAAAAAGCAAAAAAAACGCCGAAGAAAAGGCTGCAAAAGTAGCTCTCGAAAAGTTAAAGTCCGCTTCGAGTGAAGAAGATTGAGCTCCCCAGCTCTTTGGGTTCTGTTCATGTACCCAACTGTCCACCCCAAGCTGCCCTGGCTTTGTTTGTGGATTCATGGAAGGAGCAAGGCCAACCCGTTGGTATAGTCATCGGGGAATCACTCCCCGACGCAGAAAATAAAAGTGAGGATATAGCCGCTCTTTACGAAGGTTTTTATCCGGGCTGCAAAGTTGATTTTCACACCTTTGATAAACCGGTAGGCCCAGACAATCCGGATGCCTTTGATAAAGCCTGCGATCGCTTGACCCTGCTCTCCACACTTCGATCGGTCGATTTAGAAGATAAAACAAGAACTCCGATTTTAGTGGCCACCACAATGGAAGCACTCTTGGGGAGTTGCCCTTTGCTTAAGGATTGCGAGGATTCGCAAATCACTCTGATTGGTGGAGAGGATCTCTCTTACCAACAATTCTGTCAGGATTTAATCGATAAGCTCGATTATTCATCCGAGGTTGTTTGTGAGGAACCTGGCCAATTTGCAATACGAGGCGGGCTGATTGATGTCTACCCAGTGAATGCCGACTTTCCTGTGCGAATCGATTTTTTCGGGGATACCATTGAGGAAATCAGGAAATTTGATCCAACCTCGCAAAGAACTTCAGAAACACTCAAGGAAATCAATATTTCATCGATCAATAATGAGGCTTTTGCCGAGGGAGATGGAGAGTTTTTTAATTATCTCAACTTTCCCGTTATATGGCTTTTTGATGAGCCCGAGAATCTTCTCCGTATCCACCCGCTTGCTTTTCATGAGACAGGAAATCAATCCACTGAGAAGGCGAATATTTCTTTGAGCTGGAAGCGTGCAACTGGGCATTCTGACTACTTTTTATCCTCTAGTGAAATTGATGCAGGTGCTGGAATCTTTGATGCATCCAAAAGGATAAACCTTACAGTCAAGCCGATCATCTCGGACCTCGATCATACTTCCATGGATCACGAGCTCGATTTTTCTGACCGCACCCAGGAAATCAACCAACGAAAATGTATAGAATTTTCCAAAGAATGTGTTTCGGGTGGATTCCGGCTATATATTTCAATCGGAGCCGAGGCTGAAAAGAAAAGGATTATCGAACTCCTCAGCGAAGAGTCAGTTAGCCCAAAAGAATATACATTTTTGATGGTTGGGTTACATCGAGGCTTTTCTTTCGAACGATTGAAAGGTGAGAGTTTCTTTAAAAACCTTCTCGGCAAGCAAGATAAAGGACTAGCGGTGGTGACATCCAGAGAGATCCTCGGAAGGGAGAGAAGTCGCAGGCCCATGCGTACCCGTAAAGCGAGGGTTCAAAGGAAGGAGGTTGATCACGCTTTGGATTTTTCTGAACTGGTAGACGGAGATTTACTGGTTCATTTACAGCACGGTATCTGCCGTTTTTGCTCCCTGGGTAAAATTGAGCAGGATGGAAAGACTGAAGAGGCAATATCTGTTGAATTTGCCGATGGTATACTTCTGCACATCCCCTTGCAGGAATCTCACCTTCTTTCACGTTATGTTGGGCTAAAGAAAGCAAAACCTAAACTGGCTAAGCTCGGAGGAAAGGCCTGGGCGAGAACCCGGGAGGCTGCTGAAATAGCTGCGATTGATTTAGCTGCAGACCTTCTACGCTTACAGGCTTCAAGAGATTCTGAACGCGGACACTCTTTCTCACCTGATGACAAGTGGCAGAAAGAATTTGAAGATTCCTTTCCTTATTCTGAAACTCCCGATCAATTGAGATCGATCCTTGAAGTGAAACAGGACATGGAGTCTGAAAAGCCTATGGATCGCCTGGTTTGCGGTGATGTTGGATATGGGAAGACGGAAGTAGCCATGCGAGCTGCCTTCAAGGCAATGATGGACGGCAAGCAGGTTGCCCTCCTCGCCCCCACCACCATTCTTTGCCAGCAGCATATGGAGTCCTTCTCCTCGCGCATGAGTGATTTTCCGGTTGTGATTGAGATGCTTTCTAGGTTCCGGACATCTGCTCAGCAAAAAAAGACAATGGCGGGGCTTTCTTCTGGTTCGGTAGACATGGTCATTGGGACGCACCGCATGTTTTCAGATGGATTGCAATTCAAGGATCTCGGACTCCTGATCATTGATGAAGAACAGAGGTTTGGGGTGGATCACAAAGAAAAATTGAAGCGGATAAAAGCAAATGTGGATGTTCTTACCCTTAGTGCCACACCGATTCCGAGAACTCTTTATTTTGCGATGGTTGGTGCCCGTTCTTTTAGTACGATTGAAACCGCCCCCACAAACCGCAGACCCATACGAACTGAAGTGGTTCGCCGGTCTGATGATGTCCTGAAAAAAGCGATCGATTTAGAACTCCGTCGGGGCGGGCAGGTTTTTTATCTTCATAACCGGGTTAAAACGATTCATAGCGTATCCCGAAAACTTCAAGCATTGATCCCGAACCTGAGAATTGCAGTGGGTCATGGTCAGATGCCAGAGGCAGAACTGGAGCAAGTAATGGTGGATTTCATATCAGGGAAGTATGATCTTCTTCTTTGCACCACGATCATTGAATCTGGCTTGGATATTCCCAACTGTAATACCATCATTATTGAAGAGGCGGACAAATTCGGGCTTTCGCAACTTTACCAACTTCGTGGACGGGTGGGGAGATTCACCAAGCAAGCCTATGCCTACCTTTTGGTTAACCCTAGCCTTCCGATTAAGGATAAGGCAAAAAAGAGACTCTCCGCATTACGCTCGACCAGCAGTATGGGGGCAGGATTTAAAATTGCCCTACGGGACCTTGAACTCCGTGGTGCAGGGAATTTACTTGGAAGCGAACAGAGTGGACACATCGCAGGAGTAGGGTTTGAGATGTATTGTAAACTTTTACGGGAAAGCGTTTCTCGACTAAAAGGGGATGAGGTTTCCTTGCGACCGAACGCTACGGTTCGCTTAGACTTTCTACATACGGATGAATCTGTAGAGCATGAGGAAGACTCCACGAGTATGAATTCCTGTTTACCGGAATCCTATATGTATGAATCAAGACTCCGAATCGACTTTTACCGAAAGATTGCATCCGTTATGGAAATCCATGAGATCGATGAACTCAGGGAAGAGTTGGTCGACCGTTTTGGTCCAGTCCCTAAAGCAGCCGAAGCCCTTTTCTTGGAGACAGAAATTAAATGCTTAGCCCAGGAAGCTGGATTTGACCAGGTAGCTACGAATGGCCAGGAATTACTTTGCAGATATGTCAGGAGATCTTCCAATGAAGGGATGAGGTATGCCAGGAAAGTTGGGAAACTTCCTATTCTGATTGAAAAACAACCTCTTTTAAAGTTGAAGGAAATCATTCGTTTTCTCAAACTCCACTTACATGGGAACTCCTAATATTACTAAGACCTTAATTTACTTCTTTTTTGTAACTCTTTTTGCACAACTCAATGCGAGTGAGCTTATTGAGGTAAACCGAGTGGTAGCCCAGGTGAATGATGAAGTTGTGACCTGGGGTGAAATTGAGATGGCGATGGAAAAACTTAACTTCCCGGAAAGTGAAAGATTAAAAAGAGCTGAAGAATTTATCGACGCTAGGGTGGACCGACTCCTCTCTCAGGTTGCGTTCGAAAATAAGGGAATGGCGATTCCTGATGCGTATGTTGAACAGGAGTATTCCAGTAAGTTAATGACCAACTTTAATGGGGACCGCAGATTATTTCGCGAAGTTTTGATGAGTAATGGTCAATCCCCCCTGGAATATAAAGATCAGTTGAAGGAAGATATCGTGCACATGCACATGCTTGCTCAAAGAAAGCGAACCAGTGATGAGATCAGCCCCCAAAGCGTCGAGGACTACTACAACCAAAACTCGGACGACTTCAGGACTGAGAAAAGGGTGAAATTAAGTGAAATCGTGATCACGATGGGCGAGGACAATACATCAGGTTCTGCAGAGGCTTTAGCGAAGAAGGTATACTCCTCCATTGTTGAAGGTGGTGATTTCAATGAGGTTGCCAGCAAACATGGCGAGAGCCCATTTCGGGAGAAGAGCGGAGATTGGGGAGTATTTGCCTCAATCAAAGAAATTCGAAACCCCAAACTCAAAGAAGTTTCTTTTTCTTTAAAGAAGGGTGAGGTCTCCAAACCTTTTACGGTTCGTCTTCTTGAAAAGAAGCCCGATGGTTCTTTCTCTGCATCAGGAGAAAAAGCTTGGTATATTCTCAAGGTTACTGATATCGAGGAACCCAGGAAACTACCCATCGATGAAGTTCGTGCTCAAATTGAGAAAACAATCGCTACGAACCTCGATCAAAGCGAACAGCGCAAATGGCTGGCTCGGCAAAAGCGGGATGCCTATGTCGACATCAGACTGCCAGCCGAGTAACCAGCGTTCCCTCAAGCATGAGTTCGGATCATGCAAGTTTAAGACTTTCGCTCAAAGATCTTCCTCCGGAAGAACGACCCCAGGAACGACTCGAAAAACTTGGTCCAGGACCCCTGTCCGACCGGGAACTTTTAGCTCTCCTTATACGCTCAGGAACTACCCGGCACGATGTTCTGTCTCTTGCAGATAGCATTATTCGAGAAGCAGGCAACCTCGCAGGTTTAGCGAGATGGGATGTATCTGACTTTCAAAGGATACCGGGTATCGGGAAAGTCAAAGCTCTTCAATTATCTGTATCGATTGAGATTGCTCAGAGAATTGCCCTAGGGGCTGGGCACGAAAACCAGCCGATCGATGAACCAGCGAAGGTATGGAAACTTCTCTACCCCAAAACTATTTCAGAAACTGTTGAGAAGGTATGGGTGCTTTGCCTGGATCGAAAAAACAGAAGAATCCGGACCGAAGAAGTTTCATCCGGGACGGCAACCGGAAGCCTGGTTCACCCAAGAGAGGTTTTTCGACCTGCGATTCGGTGGGGAGCCACCGCAATTATCATCGCCCATAACCATCCAAGTGGTGACCCCACTCCAAGTTCGAGCGACCTTCAAGTAACCAAGAGAATTTTAGAGGCATCCAAGTCTCTCGATATCGATTTTCATGACCATGTGATTATCGGGGATCCAGCAAGGTGCTCAAACGGCTTAGGTTTCTACAGTTTTTCGGACAATGGGATGCTCTAACCCGTTAGTTTTCACTTGCCCTAGTAAGAACTCTCACGCTCCATCGATTCACTGAAAAGGAAAGACTGTAGGGTTGGTCATTGCACTCTTGGCCCATTGCAGTGAAGGTGGTCCCTCCCCCAGCACCCTGACCTGCATAAGCAGGTGAATCGCTGTCCAATAAGACCCCCCAAGTCCCGGAATGCGGACACCCCCAGTTGCGATGCTGTAAGTGATCTGAGAAATTACATGCAATCAGTAAAGTGTCGGCGGGATAATGTCCGAATTTTAAAAAACTTAATGTCTGCCCATCCCCGTCATTACAATCAATCCACCTAAATTTATCGGAGCGGTGATCCATCGCAGACCAGGTTGGGTGCTCTTGATACAATTTATTTAAGTCGGTAATCAATTGCCTCAAACCTTGATGATTAGGGAAATCCAGCAATGCCCAATCCAATTGGTTTTCAAAATCCCACTCCGTCCATTGCCCGAACTCGCACCCCATAAAGAGCGTCTTTTTCCCTGGCCAAAGCCATTGTAAGGCAAAAAGGGCACGAAGATTAGCAATTCGGTCTTCCTGATAAGCAAGATTCATTTTGTTTACCAACGATCCTTTCCCGTGAACCACCTCATCGTGCGAAAAGGCCTGCACAAAATTTTCGGTAAATTGATACATGGCACCAAAGGTCAACTGGTTGTGCTTGTACTTACGGTAAATTGGATCGGTAGAAAAGTAGCCGAGCACATCATGCATCCACCCCATATTCCACTTAAAATCGAAACCGAGTCCACCAGTGTATGGTGGGTTGGTGATTTGAGGGAAAGAGGTCGATTCCTCCGCAATACTGATAACATTTGAGTGCTCTTCATGGATCGAATGATTGAATTGTTTTAAAAAATCAATCGCCTCAAGGTTCTCATTTCCTCCGTAAATATTCGGACACCACTCCCCATCCTTCCTTGCGTAATCGAGGTAGAGCATCGATGCCACCGCATCCACACGGTAACCATCAATCCCAAACCTATCCAGCCAAGCCACCGCACTACCAATTAGAAAGCTCCTTACCTCTGCCCTGCCATAGTTAAAGCATAGGGTGCCCCATTCCGCATGCATTCCTTTCCTTGGGTCCTCATGCTCAAAAAGACAAGTGCCATCAAACTTTGCCAAGGCAAATTCATCTGCAGGGAAATGAGCTGGGACCCAATCCATTATGACTCCAATTCCTGAATCCTGGAGACTCTCAACCAAGACACCAAAGTCCTCTGGCGAACCAAATCGATGGGTTGGTGCGTAATAACCCGTCACCTGATAACCCCAACTCGCCCCAAAAGGGTATTCACTTAAGGGTAAAAACTCCACATGGCTAAACCCGAGAGATTTCAAATACTGGGGCAATTCCCTGGCAAGCTCCAGGTAGCTCAAAGGCTCACCCGACTTAGGATCATACCGCCAAGATCCGAGGTGCATTTCATAAATCGACAAAGGGGCTTCCCTCGCGCCAGTTCCTTGGGGCAGGAGGCTCGATTTTCTTTCCTCTTCTCGATCGCAAATAATGGCAGCATTTCCGGGTAAGCATTCAAAACGCCATCCAAATGGGTCTGTTTTTTCCCGTAATATCCCATCTACTCCAAGGATTCTGAATTTATATTTATCTCCAACCTTCGCTGCAGGAACAAATAATTCCCAGCACCCGGAACTCCCTAAGTTACGCATTGGAAGGGATAGGGTATTCCAATGATTGAAGTCCCCGATCAGATGGACTGCCCTGGCGGATGGGGCCCAAACTACAAAGCTAACTCCATCGGTCTGATCCGAAACCCTTGGGATTGCTCCCAATTTTTCGAAAGGCCTTCGGTCCCAACCTTCATTAAAAGCAGCAAGGTCGTTATTTTGTACCGTGGGTAGGAAAGAATAAGGATCAATCCAGTTGCGAGCCCCCCCTTTATATTCAGAGTGGAACGAATACTTGAAGGGTTCTGCTGTATCTGGGAGAACCAACTCAAATAACCCGCTGGGCTCAATTGACAGCATGGAGTAGGACTCCGAGGTATCAAGTCTGGTTAGAGTCAGTTTTTGAGCTGGCGGATCCCACCCGCGAACCACCACCCCTTCCTCGTCCCCTAGCGTGTGAATGCCTAATAAATGATGCGGGTCATAGATATTCCCTTGGCATATGGATTTGATTTCTTGATTGGATAAGGTCACAACTTAATCACTTAGAGTCGTGTGCAATCAAAAACGCAAGGTTGATTAATCAAAATTAATTATCCTTGTACCTTTGTGGGAATGAAGCATTTTTTTTGAAGTGATTCCTCTTCCTTTGCAAACCATCCTACTTTGTGCCGTACTTTCTCTTTTAGCCTCATCCACTGGGGTTTATGGTGACCAAAATTTGGTACTCGAGTCCGATCAACCCATCACCTACACCGATCAAAATAAAACCATCCATGCGGTGGGCAATGCATCCCTTAAGGGCGATGACTTTTTAGTTTTAGCAGAAGAAATAAGTTGGAACCGAGAAACGGGCGATGCTCTTGCTGTGGGCAAAGTTTCGATCACCCGTGGGGATTCCCGTATTTTAGCAGATCGGGTTCATTTACAAACCAAAACAGGAGATTACCTTGCCATTAATGCAGTTGGCGGAACCCCTCCAAAACATTTCACTGCTAAAACATTGGAGAGCAATG
>Ga0255783_10006003_pt1 | contig 10602 bp, 9 predicted proteins | sample 011ome_22_FD_179981 | JGI IMG/M metagenome (GOLD analysis project Ga0255783, IMG submission 179981) | Coastal salt marsh microbial communities from the Groves Creek Marsh, Skidaway Island, Georgia - 011507BT metaG (version 2) | ecosystem: Environmental > Aquatic > Marine > Intertidal zone > Salt... | reverse complement strand
CCCTTACATCTGTGACTGACAAATCAGGCAACTTCTCAATCACGATTGGCGGTAACCCCACAAGGTTCACTGCCGCTCTAAATGGTCTCAATGTGTGGGACTTCAATGGAAACTATGATCTCACCACCACAGGTGAGGGGGCCGTCACGGACGGATCCGGCAACCACTGGGCCATAGGCGTGTTCCTGGCGGATACAATTAGTGACACCCAGGACAGTTTCTACAGTTTCACGAACAACACCGTGGCGGGCACCAGCAAGAGGGGATACGCTGTGAGCGCCGGTAACGCCAGTGCGTTCAACGGTGAGTTGGACCTGGACGCTTTGAGTTCCAACAGGATATCATCAACCATAGGTAACCTAGAGGCGTTTGACTCGGCAGTCAGCCTTGACGCATTCCACATAGTGGGCACCATATTCAACAAGACCGGCAACCAGATCTCTGCCAGGGTGGACGGCTCAAACGCATTCACTCCCGTCAACGACTATGACAATGCCATCAACCAGAACCAGGACATAAGGGTAATGCGTAACAGGGCCAACGAGAGGCTGGACGGCCAATTGGCTGAATTCTTCGTGGTAGGCGCACTGCCAGGCACGGGTGGTACGGACATAACGGAGTTCGAGAAGGCCGAGGGATACCTGGCGCACAAGTGGGGTTTGACGGCGAATCTGCCCAGTGACCACCCATTCAAGAACGTCTCTCCGTAACCATAAATACCATTAAATTATGGCACAGGAAGTGATAAACATAGGAGCGATCGCGGACGACGGCACGGGCGATACCATCCGGGGTGCGGGCATAAAGATCAACAACAACTTCACGGAGTTGTACGCAGATCCGTTGGCGGCAACCACGCTGGGATTTCTTGAAAACGAGATCAGCAGTACGGCATCCAACGCGGACATAGTGTTGAAACCATCTGGCACTGGTGCTGTGCTTTTCCCCGCGATAAGGATCAACGACAACAACATCGAGGGTACCAGATCCAACGAGGACCTAATATTGAGGGCCAACGGATCGGGATCTTTGGTCGTTGACGGAATAGGAATATCAGGAACTACGATCACTGCAATTGACTCATCCATAGTGAACATCAACGAGAACCTAACCGTGGATGGCACCTTGAGTGCAGGAGCAACAACATTCGCTGGAACGGTACAAATCGGATCCACTTTAGATGTGGCTGGACTGACCACTCTGTCTGACTTGACAGTATCGGGTGCTTCTTCATTCGTGGGAACAACCACTGTGGACAATCTCACGTTTAATGACAATATAATAGGAACCAGTTCAAACGCGGATCTGAATCTTACACCAGGTGGCACGGGAGTGGTCAATGTCAGCAATCTGACCATAGACTCCAGCATCAACCTCACGGACAATGTGGTCAAGGTTACCAGGTCCAATGACGACCTGACTCTGTCAGGCAATGGCACGGGCTCCACACAGATTTCAAACATCGATCTAGATTCAGGCACCATAGACAACACGGTAATAGGCGCCGCCACACCGGCCGCTGGAACCTTCGCCACGGTGTCCTTCACAAACACGCAGATCAACGCTGGTCAGCTCAACATCAAGGACAACCAGATCACTGTCAACACCACCAACGCTGACCTCGAGATCAGTGCCAGTGGATCGGGCAACGTTTCAATAAATGGTTTCAGTTGGCCAAACTCATATGCGGCGGGACAATTCATAAAGACGGATGCATCCAAGAACCTCTCCTTGGCCACCTTCCCAATTCTGTACGTGGAATCAGACGTAGCGGACGGCACGGTCACCATAACAGGTGACTCCTCGACACAGACCATAGATTCATTCAGTGCGTCAACACACAGGAGCGTGAAATATTTGATACAGATGTCGGACAGCACGGCGGACAGGTACGCATTGGTGGAGGCCAACGTCACACACGACGGGACCAACGCCTATATCAGTTCTTTTGCACGTGTAGGAAATGGTCAGGGAGATGGATCAACGGCATATGAATCAATAGTGTTGAGTGCGGACATATCGGGCGGCAACGTTAGGTTGCTAGGAACAGTAAATAACACTAACAACCAAGTAATAAAATTCGTAAAAAGGGTGATAAAAGTATAACATGGCACAACAGACTTTAAATGTAGGTTCAAACGCAAACGACGGCACGGGTGATACTCTGAGAGCCGCCATGCAGAAAGTGAACGACATGTTCACGGAACTTTACCTGTCACCACTCACAGGCGGGGATCTAAGTTTCAGTGGAAATGAGATATCCGCGACGAGATCAAACGAGGACCTGGTATTCTCACCTGCAGGCACTGGTGGCATATCCTTCCCGGCCATAAGGATAAATGACAACAACATCGAAGGCACTAGATCAAATGAAAACATAAATTTACTGCCTAATGGCACTGGTTCTGTGGTGTTTGGTGCAGTGAAATTCAGAGGCACCACATTGAGTTCAGATGACTCTACTGCTATCAACATCAACGATGGATTGATCGTAGATGGAACAATGAACGTTTCTGGGGCGGCAACACTTTCAGGGGCAACAAACCTTAGTTCAACACTTGCAGTGCCATCAGCATTGACAACACTATCTACGTTGAACGTCACAGGAACAACAAGCCTGGCGGGCACTACGACTATAGACAACATCACGTTCAACGACAATATTATAGCAACAAGCTCAAACGCTGACCTGAACCTCACACCGGGCGGTACCGGCACCGTGAACGTCAGCAACCTGACCATAGACTCTAATATCAATATAACCGATAACAACATTACAACCACACAATCCAACTCGGACCTAGTGCTATCAGCGAGCGGATCAGGATCCGTAGTGATGGCCAAAGCGGACATCAACAGTGGTGCGATCGACAACACCGTGATAGGTGCGACCACACCGGTGGCGGCAACATTCACCACATTGTCAACCACTAACGGAATGACCATCGACGGTGTTACCATAACAGACAACACTATCTCGTCAAATGCATCCAACGCCGACCTGGAACTTTCAGGCAATGGCACGGGCACGGTGTCCATCAGCGGTTTCAGTTTCCCAACGTCAGACGGTTCAGCGGACCAAGTGCTGAAGACGGACGGTTCGGGCAACATAGGATTCGTGACCATTTCAAGTGCATCAACACTGAACCACTCAGAGATCGGTGACAACAGTGCAACTGTGGCCACATCTGCCACTACCGTGATCGACAGTTGGTCTAGTGCTTCGTACAGGAGTGCCAAGTACTACATCTCCATATCAGACACCACCAACAGCAGGTTCGAGATGGTGGAGGCCACACTGGTACACGGTCCAAGTGCTGACAGCACCACGGAGGCCTACGTTACCGTGTTCGGCAACACGGGATCATACACGGATCCACTTTGCACGTTCACAGCGGATATTGATGACGGGAACGTGAGACTACTGGCAACCAACATCACCAACGACAGCACCGTGTTCAAATTCCAGAGAGTCATAATAGACCTATAATAATTACATTAGGTTTATAGAATCTACGATAAATACCCATAACAAAAAAGGATTAACATAAAGTATGGCTAGACAGAACATCAACATCGGATCAAGTGCAAACGACGGCACGGGTGATCCACTAAGAACAGCATTTGACAAGATCAACGACAACTTCGTGGAACTTTACGGAAGTGACAACGACATCAACACACTGGACGCGAACCTAGATGTAAGCACTTTCGCTATCACAACAGGTGTCACTAACGGTGACATAACTGTCACACCAAATGGCACAGGTAGCATCAAACTGGGTGCAATGAAATTCGTTGGCACAACTTTGAGTTCAGACGATTCAACAATCATTAACATCAACGAAGGTCTAGTTGTTGATGGTACAGCATCTGTTAGTGGCGCAACCACTTTGAGTGGTACACTGTCAGTAGGGACATCATTGGCATTGGCGACAGGTGCAACAGTCACAGGTATACTTGACGAGGACAACATGGCCTCCGATTCAGCCACACAACTTGCAACTCAACAATCAATCAAAGCATATGTTGACTCGCAGGTCACAGCACAGGATTTAGACCTAGCGGGTGACTCAGGTACAGGTGCGGTTGACTTAGATTCTCAATCATTGACGATTGCAGGCGGAACAGGCTTGACGTCGGTGGCTGGTAGTCAAACAGTAACATTAAATATCGATTCAACCGTAGCGACACTTACTGGTTCACAGACACTTACAAATAAAATTCTAACAGCACCTACAATTAACGCGGCCACAATGACTGGCACGGTGACCGTTGACAGCATTTCAATGGCTGATAACACAATCACAACCAACGCCTCGAACGCTAATCTAGAACTGGACGCTTCAGGAACAGGACAGATCAGAATCATACCAAACGCAACAGTGGTGGGTACACTCAGTACAGCCAACATCATCACAACAGGTGACACCACGATTTCTGGTTCGTTGACCACAGGAACTTTCAACATCGGAGACCTTAACATAGATGCATCAGGAAAAATCACCACTGACACAAATGGTGATGTAAACATCGATCCATCAGGCACTGGTGCCGTTGTGATCAACAGCAACATCACACACACAGGAACACAGACCACGACCGGTGAAGTAAACGTTGACAACCTTAATATAAATGGTAACACAATCACTGCCACCAACACAAATGGCGGTGTGACCATAACTCCAGACGGAAATGGAACAATCACACTGAACGGGAACTTTGTTGCCGTGCCCAATGAACTTTCGGCAGAGAAAATTGCGGTTGCTAACACACTTTTCATGGGAGCGAATGCCAAGATATCAGCAGAAGTCACAGGACAGGACATTGTGCTTGAAACCAACGGTACAGGTTCTGTTGTGGTTGACCAGGTTTCAATCACAGACAACAAGATCACCACACACGTGTCAAACGCTGACCTAGAGATAGACACAGACGGAACTGGTGCTGTTAAAGTAATGGCAAAACTAGTGCTTGATGCATCACAAAACGATGGATCAACTGTAACCATCGATGCCACGAAACCAGTGGCTATATTAGAAGGTAACACAAGTGCTGATGACAACGAGTACACACTAGCCGATGGAACGGTGGCAGGTCAAACGATAATGTTGATCAGAGGCAATAATCCTGACGGCAACGACAGGCAATCTATACACGTGATCTTCAGCAAATTCAACGACGACGGCACGATCTCCACAAATGCAAATAAGGAAATATTTTCACAGTATCAATCAGTGGTGACTTGTATTTGGAATGGTTCGGCTTGGTGTACCGATAAACATCAAAACTAATCTAGGTCGTATTAGATAATAAAAAACACCCCAAGGGAAATGAGGAAACGTTACAACGATCGTAATAGGCATAAGTCAGCACATTCCGAGATCAAACGCTTGGAGGAAGCCATACGACGTGAACAGGACAAGATCACACGAGAAGGACTGCGACAGCACTTGGAACACTGGATTCGTACACAGAATAATAGCCGGTAATCGCAAATAAATACCCTTGTAAGGAGTAAAGTAATGGCAACACCAGTGTGGTCTACCACTGCAGGTAAAATTGCAACCATAGACGAGCAAGTCGCTTATAGTCTCCAATTGGAGGCCAACACCAGCGATTCAACGGCCATCACTTACTCCATGATAGCAGGGAGCCTACCCGCAGGAATGCAGGTCACCACAGACGGGCTCTTGACAGGTACTCCGGCTGAGGTTGCCAAAAGAACTCTTTACACCTTCGTCGTGCGAGCCACGGCCGGTACCGCTATCACAGACAGGACTTTTTCATTGGACGTGCAGGGTGCGGACACACCTACATTTACAACAGCGTCAGGACAACTACAACTGGACGATTCGACCAGTGTTGGACTGTACTGGGTCATAGACGGATCCAGTGTGTCATTGCAGATGCAGGCCACTGATACAGACACCGAAGCAGGACAGTCTCTTGTTTACGAAATCGTTCAAGGCTCATTGCCACCAGGAGTGACCATGAGCAAATCAGGCCTGATATCAGGCATAGTCGAACTCACGGATGACCAAAGATTCGGAGAGCGGGGTGGTTTTGACGCCGACCTAGAAGACTATGACGATGTGGTATTTGATAAGACAGTCACCACAAAAAGTATTAGTAAAAATTTCGATTTCATAGTGCGAGTTTCGGACGGTACTAGTTACGTCGAACAGAACAATTCCATATTTGTATATTCAGCAGATTACTGGAGAGTGTCAAACACTCAAATTACTATAGATGCCACAGAAATAAACAATTCACCTCTAACAATGGACCTAAGTGCCAACAGGAGACCGGTGTTCAGGACCGGATCCGACCTAGGCACTTTCAGGCATGACAACGCCATAGTGGTCAAAATAGATGTGGAGGATTTTGATCCGCTACAGGGTGATCTAGAGTACTCCATACAGTCCGGTTCATTGCCCGCAGGAGTGTCCATAGACATCAACTCTGGAGAACTGTACGGACAGTTGGCCAGACAGTCAGCGGTAGAGACTGATTACACATTCACAGTACGAGCCAACAGAGTGGTCTCAACAGGTGTTAACGTATTCACAGATCAACAGTTCACCATGAAAGTCATAGGAGAGTTGGACATAGGAATAGCATTCACAACACCAACCGTGATAGGAACCTTGACATCCGGTATCCCAAGCCTTCTTTCAGTTGAAGCAGTTGCAGAAGACACGAACAGAGTTTTAACATATTCGGTAACATCCGGATCTTTGCCCACTGGCATCACACTTTCCGAGCAAGGAAATTTTTTAGGAACTATAGATCCTAGTGATTTCACAGACTCAACCAGAGCATTCACATTCACAGTCACAGTGAGTGATCAATACCAGTCGGCGGCTACATCTAAAGAATTCACTTTGAACATCGACATACCATACACCCAGATTGAATATGGCAATATGTCTGGACACGCCACATCATTCATAGATCAGAATATATTCTATAACGTATCACAAGACATATCGATAAATTCTCCAGACTACATATTCAGGCCAGAAGACAGCAATTTTGGTATGAGGGTCAAACCAGACATGCTGATGATGGCGGGACTGGAAGCACAAACATTGACTGCGTTCCAGCAACAAATGGAGCAGAACCATGCACCCAAGACTCTTTATTTTGGCGATATAAAAACTGCCATAGCCAAAGAAGGAACCACAACGAAATACGAAGTGGTGTACATCGAGGTAAAAGATAATCTAGTGAACAAATCAGGATCAGCAATATCATCATCCATAAAATTGAGGAATGAAATAGTCAAACCATTGTTGGGACCTAGGGCGTCCAGCATGAATGCCACAGCAGACTACGTGGACTACGAAATCACAACAGACGGTGGTCTCTCGTTCAGTACCAGTGGTTCTAAAGTGAGATACGCCAACCAACTCAGTGCCGATCTAGGCTTCATCGAAACTGTCTATCCAAACGCAGTGGCCAACATGCGATCCAGAATGAAGAGTCTAGGACATAAGGAATGGGATTACCTGCCATTGTGGATGAAGACAACACAGGCAGGCGACCTAGCACCACTGGGTTACGTGACAGCGGTACCAATCTGCTACTGCAAACCAGGCACATCAGCCTTGATCAAGAAAAGAATAGAAGACAAAGCACTCAATTTCAAGAACATTGCGTTTACCATAGACAGGTATGTTGTCAGTAAATCAAAAGTCGCTACAGAAACTTTCACCGCTGATGGCTCTACCACGGCATTTGAAGTCGACGAGATCGTTCACCAAGAGGACATATTGGTAAGAGAAGGAGCAGAAATTGTTTCACCTGGAGAAGGATGGACGGCATCAGGCTTTGCAGGTCATCTCAACCCCACAGCGGACACAGAATTGAGATCGGCAGACCATGAATACGGTATTTCACTGACCTACAACAGCACCACTAATAAAACCACAATCACTTTTACCAAACAAGTACCGTCTGCAGGCACAATAATAAAGGTGGAAAGAAGCAACGATAAATATCTTAAATTTAGAGACAAAGGAACACAATAATGGCCAGTAACATAGTACCAGGAAACATAGACGGAACATATCCAAAAGCGGGACAAGATAATAGTTCACAAGGATTCAGGGATAATTTCACAGAAATTAAAACAAATTTCACGACAGCCGCTACCGAGATTACTGCATTACAGGACAATAAAGCAAGTCTTAATGCATCCAGTGACTTTTCTAACAACGAAGTTACGAGAGCAAAATTAAAGAATAATTCAGAAACAATCTACGCACACGGATCAGTGTCCAGTGGATCTGTGACACTCAACCACGGGAATGGTCATTATCAAACACTCACAATCACCGCGGACACTACTTTCGCATTTTCAAACTTCCCAACAGGAGCGTTGGGTAGAATCATCTTAGATATCACAGTCGCACCAACATCAACAGGTATATTGACTTTCCCAAGTGCTGTGATCAAAGCGGACAACGTACACGGTAGTGACGGAACATCTGACCAGGTCACAACAGGACTGGGCAGATTCCTTTTTGAATTCATGTCACCAGATGGTGGCACAACTGTGCTGATGCACCAATTGGGCAAACAGTACGCATAATAATCAAGGAGTGTCATGTACTTCCATCCATTACAAGAAGAGATAGGCAACATGTCTGAAGAAGACATATCCAAACGTATTAAAGAATTGAATAGGAAAGTGGCCATCGCGAGGCGTGGACGTAATCCTGAATTACTTTTCAATCTCCAGCAGGCATTACGAACATACCAAGACGCCATAAGACAGAGACGTATCGAGGAATGGCACAAGAACAACAAGAAATTGAGGAACGAACCAGACCTAGGCGACCTGGTCAACATCGACTAGTAAATAGTTTTGATGTCAAACACATTCACTTGGAAGACAAAATTCAAATCGATAATCATAGTTGACGGTGAACTGTTCGCCAACGAGTACAAACTGAACATTTCTCTAACACCACACACTGCCAGCCTCAAAGAACAGACAGATTATTTCGAGAGACTGAAGAATCTCTTCGAACAGGTGTTCGCGAACACAATAACCACATGGAGAGACGAACCACTCTACCACACATTGAAAAAGAGTACCACGAACAGATTCGTTGAATTACCAAAGCCACCCTATGACCAGATCATGGCCGCGGTGTGTTTCTGCAAGGCCAACAGCATCTTGGACAGCAAGATAGTAATCAATCACATAGACCTGAGCTCATGGCAAGGGGATGGTATTACCTACACGGTTGACAAAGACAGCAAAGAGCTTATACTGTTAGATAGACCCGATTGGTTCTCAGCGAAATTCAGCAAATTTGATCCATGGTGGTTAAGGGCGGACACGGCAACATATGACCAAGAACTTGGCAAAGGCATTTACACAGGGCACTTCAGTTGGAACAATCATGAGATTCCTGTTGACAAGAAGCACGAGTACCATGCTAAAATATTTGAGTTCCAACCAAAGGTACTAGATGGCGGCAAAAACAAACACAAAGATAAATGATCACGGTGACGTGATATTCTCGGAAGAGGATGTGATCGAGTTACTGTACACAGATCCCAACTTCGACATATCAAAACTATACATCGACAGCATAGACAAGTATTCGGACAGCCTAAAGCAGTTAGGCATAGACCTGCCCGTGATAAACACGGCACCCAAGAGACCCAAACCCGAGATATTCGACAAGGAGAACTGTGACAACTGGCACATGCCTGACAAGTATTACCAAATAAATGTATTACAATGGCTTTTAGACAAATGCCAAAATGATGAAGAGAAGATGAGGGTGCAGATGGAGTATGATCTGTTTGAGAAAAAGAAATTCATACGTGTGTTACAATTCCTCATATACTTTGTAGACACATTAAGGGCCAACAACATGGTGTGGGGTGTAGGCAGGGGATCCAGCGTGGCCAGTTTCTGTCTTTTCCTGATAGGAGTACACAAGATTAATCCAATGCTGTACAATTTGGACATCACTGAATTTTTGAGATGATAAGTAATAATATAGGAGTTTAACGATATGGTAGCAAGAGCACCCAGAAAACGAATGTACAGGACCATGCAGGGACGTATGGTGGACATAGAAAAACTTAGAGCGGCCAACGAGTCCGTGCAGGCAGTTGGTAACATGAATGTCAACGCCAGGGGCGATGTGTTGGGAGCAGGTGGACAAGTTGTCACACCAAAGGAACAGATAATCAAGAAGTACTACGAACAGCCAAAAGGCATGGTCAGTGACACACCAAGCAGAGGCAAATCAATGCCGGCACCCAAGGCGGAGCCAGTGAAGACTGTCCAGAAGATGACACCGGTTGCGGCCAAACCAGCACCAAAGAAAACGTCGGCACCACAGCCCAAGAAGGTGGAGCCTAAGGTAGAGACGGTTACAAAACCAGTTGAAACGTTCAAACCAAAAACAGAGAGCACGACCAAAAAAGGCATAGACGCGGCTCTTGACGGACTGGAATAAATCTTATATAATAATCCTATAATGGGACAACTAGAAGATTTACAAGCAAAAGGCTTCGGATCACATGGTGGTAAGGAATACACCGTTGAGAACGACATCAAGCCTTTGA
>Ga0255783_10005999_pt1 | contig 10606 bp, 15 predicted proteins | sample 011ome_22_FD_179981 | JGI IMG/M metagenome (GOLD analysis project Ga0255783, IMG submission 179981) | Coastal salt marsh microbial communities from the Groves Creek Marsh, Skidaway Island, Georgia - 011507BT metaG (version 2) | ecosystem: Environmental > Aquatic > Marine > Intertidal zone >... | reverse complement strand
GGCGACGCTCAGCATCCGGGCCGGGTTGCCGATAATGGCGCGCAGTCCCTGCAGTACGAAGGCATAATCGGGGCATCCCGCCGCGCAGATGGTTGTTTCTGGTTCATATAAAAAGCTTGGCAGGCCGGGGTTTTCGGGTGTAAGTTCAAATAAACCACCAGCTGGTTCGTTCTAGTTAGATTAAGCCAGAAATAAGCCGATGAACTTATCGACGAAGACAAGCCGCAGTAAGCTGAAACCCCGATCGGCAGCTTATGTGCACACGCTGGGGCCGGGAAGGGCGCTGCTATATCGCCGGCGGTCTCTATCAAAGCCAGGCACATGGACGCTGCGCATCATGATGGCAGAGGGCTATCGATTTGAGGCGTTAGGCACAGCCGACGACATGGCCGAAGCTGATGGCGTGGCTGTACTGGATTTCAAGGCAGCACTCGCCCTTGCCGCTGGCAAGGAGAATGCGAACCCGGCCAGCATCACGGTGGCTGACGCTGCGGCGGCGTGGGCTAACGACAAGATACTGAAGGGTGTCAGTCCTGACCAGGCGACGAACCTGAGGGGTGAAGCCCGCCGGCTTGCTGAGGCGTTCCCACGGCGTAACCTCAAAACCATAACCGTTGCTGACATCAAGAACTGGCAGGCCGATTTCATTGCTCGCGGCAGAACCCGATCAACGGCCGATCGCCGCCTGGCCATCCTGAAGGCGGCACTAAATCAAGCCGCCGACGAGGCGGGCTATACAGGCCCGCGGGCGTGGAGCATGGTAAAGCCTTTCGGCGGTTCGCATAACCCACGCGTCCGTATCCTGAGCGACGACGAAGAGTGCCGACTGTTGGCTGCGGCGACGGGAGCCACCCACGTATTGCTTGAGGCGCTGCTGATGACGGGGGCGAGGATGGGCGAAATACGAACAGCCACCGTTGGCGACCTGCGCGGCAATCGGCTAACCATGCGCGGCAAAACAGGCACCCGCACCATCGACCTTAGCCCCCGCGTTGCTGCGTTCTTCCATGAACACGCCCGAGCCCGGGAGCAAGATGCACCCTTGATCGCCAGGGATGATGGCACCGCATGGCCGGAAGGCAGGCACCAGAAATCCATCAAGGCTGCCGTCGCGGCAGCGGGGCTGGATGGCGTTACCTCATACACATGCCGTCACACGTTTATCAGTCGGCACATTGCCAGGGGCGTGCCCATCCTGGCGGTCGCTAAACATTGCGGCACGTCGGCGGCGATGATCGAGCGCACATATGCCCACTTCATCCCAACCCAGAATGCAGAGTGGTTCGCGTGATTAAGGGAATTCATTCGACTATCGCCAGCGCCCGTTTGCTGTATCAGGCTGGAGTGCGCGACCATTCAATCGCTATGGTTGAGAAAGTGAACATCCAACCCCCCACTGCCGGATTGCAGCAAACCGACGTCGGGCGGTTGCTGGCGTATATGAGAAACGGCGCAGCCATTCCCGATCACATCTGGCGTTACGCCTCAGATGAGGCAAAAGCAGGTAACCGTGGGAAGGGCCTGGCGGTGGTTAATATGGCGAAAACAGAGATTGTTTCCCGCCGCAAAAAGGCCGTTGCAGAGATGCTCAAGAACGGGCTTGCGATTGACGAAATCGTGGCCACGCTGGTGGTGGGCTCCAAGCGATTCAGTCGTCGCACAATTGAGCGAGATATTTCGGAAATACGCGAAAAACCGCAGAAATTCGCCGAAAAAAAAGTTTAAAAAATCGACCGCCACACGTTTAGTTTGGCGGAACGGGTTTCGGTAGGCTTCTCGACAGTTCGTTAAAAACAACTGTCGAGACACCGAAATGCCCCGCAAATCCGAAGCCGAGAATGTAGTCGATCTCCAGCAGGTTCCACGCCTTCAGCTGTCCATCGAAGAGGCCGCTGCCGCGCTGCGAATGCCGGTCACTACGCTTGACCTGCTGCGAAAAGACCCAGACCCAAACGCCGCGCCGTACTTCTTCATGGTGGGCCGCCGTTGGTACACAACCGTCGAGCTTATCAAGGAATGGCAGGAGACCTTCATTGGCAAGCGGCGCGAGGTGATATCCCGCGCTAATGCTCTCGCCAATCCCGGCGAACAGTCACTCTCCGAATAAGAAAGTCCCGCCGCCGGGGGAAATGGCGACGGGCTTTCGGGGGGAATGTAGGTGTCTGCTCAGACGCCCCTATAGTACCCCAGAACCCGCGCTGGTTTCAACGGTGGCATCGCCGAAAGAGGCCAAGATGCCACGAATTAGAAGGACGAAAGCCGAGGTTGCGAGACTGGACGGCGTGATCTGCGCCATCGTCGCACGCGATCATCCGCTGACAGTCCGGAACTGTTTCTACCAAGTCGTCAGTCAGCCCGAGCCGCTTGTCGAAAAGTCACAGCGCGGCTACGTCGCCGTGCAGCGTCGTCTCGTGGAGCTTCGTAGGTCAGGGCGCATCCCGTATGGCTGCATCGTCGACGCCTCCAGGGCGGGGCATTTTGTATCGTCATTCGATAGCCCCGAAGAAGCGTTGCGCGAGACTGCCGCGTTCTATCGGCGCAACATCTGGAAGCACAACCCGACACACGTTGAAGTCTGGTGCGAAAGCCGAAGCATCGCCGGCAGCATCGTCGGTGAGACCCGCGAAGCCGGGGTGCCATTGTATCCCTGCGGTGGTTTCCCTAGCGACAGCCTGATTTACGAAGCAGGGCAGCATCTCGCCCAAATCGTCGGCCCTGAACGTAAGGCCGCGATTATTTATATTGGCGACTACGACGCAAGCGGCGTGCTGATTGGCGCAGGGCTTGAGGAAAAGCTCCGCGAACACGCGCCGAACGTTGAGATTGCTTTTAATCGAATTGCGGTCACGCCAGACCAGATCAGTTTAATGGGCTTGCCCCATAAACCGGTAAAGGACCGGCGCGGTGGGTTCGACGGCGCGGGGACGGTTGAGGCTGAGGCCATACCGGCACCAGAAATGCGCCGCATCTTAGCCCAGGAAATCGAGGCCTTTATTGATTCCGACGTGTTCGGGGCGGTTCGAGCGGCTGAGGAAAGCGAGCGGCATCTGCTTCACCTATTTGCCGAACGCGCCGCTGAGATTGCTTACGAGGATGGGAATTAATCCTCGATGCTTAACACCAAGGAACTGAACCACCTACTTAAAGGGAATATGCGCGGGCTGTGCGACGCCTTAGGCGTTGTCCCGAATAAGTCTCTTTCAACTCGATCAACAATCAAAGCCGGCACCAATGGCTCGCTGGCAATTGAGGTTGGTGGGCCGAAGGCTGGCAAGTGGTACGACCACGAGGCCCAAAAAGGCGGCTACCCGCTAACTTTAATCCAACACTTCGGTGGTATGGATTGGCGCACAGCGGCAGACTGGGCCAGCGATTATCTCGGAATAACAGATAACACGCCCGCGCCGGTTATTGATTATGCGGCCATCGAAAAGGCGGCTGACGATAAGGCCAAGGAATATTCTAAAAAGGCAGAATGGGCAAAAGAGCTTTACGCTCAGTCTGTGCCGATTGAAGGCACACCAGCAGAAGCGTACTTGCGCAGCCGATCTATCGGATTCTGGCCTGATTGCGTTCGTTACAAGGGACCATCGCAACGGCGTCCCGGCGGATTGATTGTCCCAGCACTGAACGCTGAGGGCTATATTCAGGCCGTACAGATTATCCACCTCACGGCCGAGGGGAAGAAGACCTCAAAGGACGCTAAACGCTCTCACGGGCGCGTCACAGGCGCGGCAGCGCGTTTCCCCGGCAAGCATCCTATTATCTTGGCGGAAGGGCCTGAGACGGCGCTCTCCGTATGGCTGGCGACGGGACGCGAGACCTGGGCTGTGCTTGGTGTCAGTAATTTCGTCAACGCCCCCGTTCCCGAAGGCGTCGATATCACAATCGCTGGCGATGACTATTCGCCCGACACTCCAGCAGAGGCGTCAACGAATAAGGCTATCTCCAAGTTTTTAAAGGCGGGACACCGGGTATCGATTACCAACCTTGAGCCTGGCACGGGTGATTTCAACGATATCCATCAGGCGTATGGCCTCGATGCTGTGCGCGAGATTATCGACGCGGCACATCCGCAAGATATCAGAGAGTATCAGACGCTGTCGGACCGCCTTGATGGCGACCCCTGGAAGATAAAACCAGCCCGACGCAGGCCGACGATGAGCGAGCAGAAAAAGTTCCTCGCCAAGTCAAAAACAGAACGGCAGGCATTCGCTCGATCGCTGGCCGTCGCAATCCGGATGGCAAAGTGGATCCCATCCAAGATTGAGGTGAAGAACGTTATTGCAGAAATAGTCGGTTCTGTGCCGCCTGAGTTTCTATCCGATGACTGGCTCGATATTGTCGTTAAGCGAGTGGAGTTCGTCGTTCAAACCCGCAAGAAAGAGGCGGCAGCTGAGGTGAGCCTTCCACCTTCAGTTTGGCACCAACACAATGTGGTGACGGTTCCCGAGTTCAAGCCAATCCCGGCCGACCGGATGTTTGGCGTTTTTATTATCAGGGGCGGATGGGCTTCCGGCAAAACGCAAATTATGGGCCGAAGCGTTGCCGATTGGGCGAAGGCCGCGAATAAGCGGATGGCCGCCATATGTCATCGTATATCGCTAGTTCTCGAAATGTCAGAGCGGCTAGACATCGCCTGCTACAACGATGATCCCGGCTATGCTCTGAGCATCAACCGAATGGCTATTTGTCTGCCGTCAATTAGTCTTTCAAAATTCGCCAGCTTCCTAGATGGAACCAGCGTCTTATTCGTCGACGAAATATCGCAAGTCCTTCGGTTCTTTGACGCACAGCAGCAGTGCTGCACCCGAGAGGCTGACGCCAGGGCGGTGTTTGAAAAGTTTGTCAGTCTGGTGCGAAATGCGGAAGTGATTGTTGTTGCCGACGCAGTGATTGACGAGCGCACGATTAAATTCCTTGAATACTGCCGCCCAGGCGAAGTTTTCAACATCATCAACCGCGAACAGCCGCCAGCCGACGCAGAGGCTGAGATTTTTTCCGGCGCAACGGCGGCAGCGTCTATTGATGCGATTATTTCGGCAGAGCTTCACGCTGGCGGAGCGGTTTGGCTGGCTGTGGAATCCGTCAAAACGGGACGTTATTTCGAAAAACGCTTCACTGACGCGGGGTTTAAATGCCTGTTTATCCACGCGGGTAACAAGGGCGGCTCAAAACAAGGCCAGTTCCTGGAGAAAATCGAAGACAAATCAAGAAACTATGACCTTGTGATTTCGAGCCCCGTCATATCGTCAGGCATTTCTATCCAACACGAAGGCGAGCCGCACTTCACGCTGACGGCGTTCATTGGTGGTGGCCATGCAATCACGGCGCAAGACGCCGCACAAATGCTCAAGCGTGTCCGTTATGTTAAGCGATTTGTTATCGGCATCTTACCTAACAACATTTTTGGCGGCCAGGACGCAAAAACACTTCACCAGGTCGCGGTTGGATTGTTCGGCACAGAACGGGATGAAGGGCGCGGCACGTTCGATAGCCTGATAGCGCACATCAAGGCGGGTGAAATCAACGCCCGCGCCGATTTCGGAGCACGTCTTTACTGGCAGCTAGAGGCCGCAGGCTGGAACCTGACGAGATCCGCCGAGGACGCTGACAACACATATTTGAAGATGGCCAAGATGAAAGCCGATGCCGAGCTAATTGAGGCATTGATCAAGTCAGACGACATCAGTGACGAAGAATATGAAAAGCTGGAAAACAAGCGCATTCGAACGGACGATGAAAGCACAACGCTCTTCGCGGCCCGGCTGCGCCGTGATTTAAATATCACCGACATAACTGAAGGCGATATCGATTTTTATCTCGATGCAGGGATGAGTAGATTGCGCCGATTCGAGGCCCTGGTGGATGGCGTAGGTGCCCAGGGCGATAATCCAAAAGTACGTTCGGTGTTCGCCGCGCCGCGTCAGAACTTACGCGTTCGGTTCTACAAATACCTCTTTGATGGGTTTGATATATCGCAGCCCAGATGGCTGACCCCGGACGTGGCCGAAGTAATTCTCGACCGGATTATCGCCCGCCGCCACGAACTGGCGTTCCTGAATATGGTGTCGGCAAAGTTTGCGGTTCAGCGCAAGAAAAAGAACGGCAACCCTCTTCCGTTTGCAAGGCCGGTGTATGCCGTCCGCGAGGTGGTGGACATTTTAGGCCGGTGTGGCGTGGATATGATTGATGAACGGATAATGGTTTCTGAGGGCGATATCTACAAATCGAAAGTTGCCCACGATGGCCACATAGTCCCGTTTCAGTATAATATAAACGCGGCATGTGGCAACGGTGGGCAACTTTCGCCGGAAAATGAGCCCGATGAAGATGCCGACGATGGCGTTGATGCATCGCAAATCCGCGTCTATTCGACCGACTTAAAATCCGTCGCGGTGATGGTGGCGAGATCATCACATCTCATGCTTCCTGAACGCGCACCGTTCACCTTTACACCAACCCCTGAGCCTGAGTCTGAGCGGATTGGTGCCGTCGATGAGATGTTGGCTAACGGCGTTGTGGCCCTGTGCCCTGCCGGCATGGCCGCCGTGTTACCTGATCGTTTCAAGACACCGAAGGCTGCGACGCACTACTTACAGCGCAACCCGGATGAGGCTGCAAGGCTCAAGGGTGGCCCATTTGGACAATTGCCTCGGTACTTTGGCACCCAGCGCGTCCGATATGAGGTGACAGGTAACCGCAAGAAGCGGGCGGCAATTATTTACCCCGACAAAATACAACCAACTGAAGCGCCAATCCCTGGGGCGGAGCGGTTGTTTTACGACAAGTTAGTACTGATTGGGCCTGATGATGATTGACGGCCAGGACGAATATGAACCCCGTAACTGAAGGATAATCCAATGCCTAAACACCCCAACACCGGCTACACAGAACACCACCACGGCCGCATAGAAGCGTTCTGCCAACAAGTCCAGGCGGACGATAGGCTCACACTAGAGCAACGGGACTTGGTTACCCGCATTGCTCGTTTTGGCTCACGCACGGCGATCGATGACGCTCAAACGGCGCTGGCCAACATACTGGGCAACCAATAGGCATCCGCGATGTTGCCGTCCAATCACATTAACATCGCGCTGCAATCTATTGATATAAAAAGGGAAAAATTTTTATATCGCTAGGCGGGGATGGGGAGGCCCCTATGGCCGGGGCGGGGGACATCTTGTCCTATTCCCGAGGCCTTGCAACCGGCGGCATCCCTGCGCGATGATGCTAACCCGCCGCAACCCCCCTCCATTTGCAGCGGCTCAAATAGGCACCGATTTGCGCCTGCTACGATTGGCCGCAAACCGCCCACAACCCGCCGGCATCGCGGTTTTCCTCAATCATCCTCGAAAAACCCCCGCATAAACCGGGCCTAAAAATCTTTGCAATGTTATGTTATTACATTACAATTGCCCTTACGCGCCCCCGCCCGCGAGGCGCGATGGGGAACTGGAGGTAGACATCATGGCAAATCGCCGCACCAGGACTGACAGTACCGACGCTGCCGTAAATGCGTTTCAAGCGGTTAAAAACCCTTCTGAGTTAATCTGGCCCGAGGACACCGTCACGCCGATGGCCGACCCCGAAAAGCAAGATCACGCTATGCGGATTGCACGACAGATTTGGACAAGCCGAGCGCCGGCCGATTGGAAAGACTTTGACCGGACGCAGATTGCCCAGCTGGCTATCACGACAGTCGATTTAGACGAGCTTCAGACCATGATATCGAAAGTCGGCTACGTCACCAGGAAGAAGGGCGGAAAGGGGCAGGACGTGATTGCCCGCAATCCGCTTTTAGATCCGATTGTCCAGCTTCAAAACCGACAGATAACGCTGGCGCGCAGCTTGGCTTTGACCGGGGCGCATATTGATGGGCGAACCGCCAGCAATGCGGCCAAGCAGCAGAAAGCCACACTCGCCGTCGTCGAGAACCTCGACGGCGACCTGCTCGCCACCCCTGCGAAGGCGATGTTGTGATGACTGATAAAGAGACCGCGGCAGAACTGATGATGCACCTGAGGCTCCACCAATCCGTCGCCGCCGAAATCTCAGCGCAGTTCGGCGACGACTGTGCGGCTACGCACGTTCTCTTGGCCCGGAGCTACTCCGACAAGCTGCTCGAGATGGGTGTGGACGAGCGGCTTCTTGAGCCCACCAAAACTGTCAATTAGGAGCCCCGCGATGGCGAGTGACGAAGAAGTATTAGACGCCTTAAAGAAGGCCATACAGAAGTCCCGAAATCAGGACAAAAGCAAATGACCGTCGCCAACCCAGGATCGGCCGAAGATATCATCGCCGTGGAGGCGATGAGGGCTGCCGAGGGCGGTAGCGATTTTTATGCGGTAGAAAGCCTGATCCGGGCAGCGATTGTCGCCCAAGTTAGCGCCGCGATTGACGACACAAGAAAGGGCTATCCCGCGTCAGAGCTATGCATCAATGCCGCTCGCTGGGCAGCAGAACTCGGCTTCGAAGTCCGGGAGGACTGCTTGATCGAGGCCGTTGAGGAAGTCGCGGCCGCGCCGAAGCCCAGACGGCGGTCGTCGAAATGATTAGCCTCCAAGCGTGCGTTTTCGATTTCACGATTGAGCCATTCAGAAAAATCCATTTGGACGCCTCTCTTATGTGTGGGATGCCGTCAGAATATCACAGCTCAAACGTTCAGTGCGAGAGTGCTGTGATGAAAGGCCAGCTCGATGCTTGATTTCGAGACGATGGTCGCCGAGGCACACAAAAAAATATCCAGCGAGGCCGAACTCAACGAACGCGCGAAGGCAGTTTCGGCGGAGGTAAGCCGGTTGCTCGAGCCGCTGGCGCAATTGTCCCGCCAGGCCTGTGTTCAATTCCAGGTATCGGACGTCAAAAATCACGTATACGTGTCGATCGGACTGGGGCGTGGCGCGTATATTAAGTTGCGCCTGGAACTCTATCAGACGCACGCGATCGCGCGGCTTGACGATGGCCCGGCCCGCTCGCTGGCTCATTACGAAAATAACGCTGAGCTTGCCGAGGTTTTCCTCGACGGATTTCGCGACAAGATAGCTTTCGCAGTGAGAAAACTCGTAGCACGAACCGCCCAGCACCGCTGAGAGGGGCCAATTGGCCCATCTACCCAATCCTTACGTTGGCCCTGCGGCTGACGTTCATCTTCTCCGCTGCTTCCGGCTGAGAGGTGGATGCGCCAATTGGCGCTTTGAAATCTTTGGAACGCCGGTCCCCGCCTTTCGGCATATCCGCGATCCGCGCCGCGACCGTTTGAGGGCAAGTACGGCCTGTTCCATCGCCGCCTCGGGGCTTTCCTGGTCGACCCCGTCCAGTTCGGGGAGGGCCTCGGTCAGGGCGATGTCCAGCTCGTGCTCCACCACGGCCCGGTCGACGACCGCGCCGCGGGCGGCGACGGTCACGGCGGTTCCCGACGCATAGCCCGACCGCAGCGCCGAGCGCAGCCGGGCGGATGCCGCCTCCCTGTCGTTAACCAGCCCGATACCGGACAGTTCGTCGACGATCTTCGGGATCATCTCGGCAAAGGCCGCGCGTTCTTCCGAATCCGCGACCTCGCGGTAGAGACGTTTGTTGAGGTGGTCGCTCAGTTTGCCGCCGGAAACCAGGTAGCGCTGGCAGTAGTAGACCGCGATATTCCGCAGCCGCTTTTCGGTCATCTTCCGCGGTGGCTTGCGCTCGGGTCGCGTCATGGCGCTGCCGGATCAGTCCCCGAATAACAGGCTGTAGAACACATAGCCGAAAAACAACAGGCCGACGGCCAGGTAGAATTTCTCCATCCACGGGTTCTTCTCCTTGCGCGTCGCAAGGCCGAAGAGATCGATCTTGTGCTTTTCCTGCGGGAACCACTTCATGGCATTCTTTCCGTTGTGACCGGCGGGCAACCCCTATTGATATAGATCAAGGCCAACCGAAAGACGACACCCGAAGATTCATCCTGAAAACCAACATAAATGGAGGATGAAATGCAACCGACAGATATGTACGTCGTCATCGCCGTGGTCGCGGCGTTCTCGCTTTTCGCGCTGGTTCTGGCCTGGGTATCGCGCGGCTCCCACAACAAAAGCAGCGGGGCTGCGCCGACGACGAAAAAATAATGGTGCCGGCTAGAGGATTCGAACCCCTGACCCCCTGATTACAAATCGGCTGTTCGCGGGTAACATCGAATTATACGCCGTCTCGTAATTAGTAAAAAACCTATATTTTCTGTGGATTTTTCTTTACCTGCGCTTGCGCCGGGTTGCATCAAAGTGCATGGTCTTTGTAACCCTTATGTAACCCACGAGACCAATGCCCAAACTCGTCTCCGCAGCACTCACCGACATGGTCGTGCGAAAAGCTCGCCCGAGAGATAATCGCTACGATCTCTATGACGCGGCTCTGAGGGGCTTTGGTGTGCGTGTTTCCACGTCTGGAACGAAGGTGTGGTTTGTCATGCGCCGCGTGAACGGGAGGATGGTCCGCTATTCGATTGGTTGTCTAGCCCCCAAGTTCAGTGCCATTTGTGATTAGAGTTTCTGGCACAGGTGGTCGCATGTTTAAGGCCTGATGTGGTCGCACGTGGTTGTACTGTCTGAGCCACTGGTTGATGACGATCTGAGCC
>Ga0255783_10005997_pt1 | contig 10607 bp, 10 predicted proteins | sample 011ome_22_FD_179981 | JGI IMG/M metagenome (GOLD analysis project Ga0255783, IMG submission 179981) | Coastal salt marsh microbial communities from the Groves Creek Marsh, Skidaway Island, Georgia - 011507BT metaG (version 2) | ecosystem: Environmental > Aquatic > Marine > Intertidal zone >... | reverse complement strand
CCCTTCTAGCGCTGTCGCAAAATGGTTGGAGTAGCTCTCGCGACAGGCTTCGCCATCGGTGATGATGTCGAGTCCGGCGGCGACCTGGTCGCTGACGGCCAGCCGAGTCGCATCCAGCAGGGCTTCGTTAAGGTTTTCTGGGGGGATTCTCCAGAGCTCAGCCGCTCGCGTGCGAGGTGGAAATCGGCCTTTGAGCTTCTGTTTATCTATCAGCCAATCGGGCTGCGGGTAGCTGCCGACGAGAGATGTCGGGAACAGGGGTAGAGATGCCATCACGTTAACTCCTTCTGGACGCGCCCTGAGTGTATCGCGATACACAGAGTTTCGGTCTTTTATGGCATCTTTTTGCTCAGGTTCTCTTTAATCGCGTGCCTCAGGCCACCGCCTTGGAATAATCCACCAACTTGGATTTATAGGTTTCCCGCGGCAGCGTGCCATGAGCGACAAGATGAATCTCTGTAGTCACCAAGAGTCGATTTTTGATTGCTTGTTTGATGCGCTCAGCGAGCGCGCGATTGTCCGGGCTGGCGCCGGGTGAAACTTCGATTGCTATGGGTAATGGTGGATCTTGAAGCACCCCTCGAGTTGCGGGCTGAATATTAAACATGCCTGAAGTTTCTTCACTGAAATCTTCCAGCACGTTCCTTACCGCGGTGGGGAAAAGGTTAACGCCTCGAACAATGAGCATGTCATCCGTTCGACCAATGCATCGAATCCGCGGCCCGGTCCGCCCGGTGGGGTTGTCGCGCAGACTGACGACAACATGATCCCGGCTTCTAAAACGAAATAGGGGCATCGCTTCGCGCTTGAGAGCGGTATAGACGAGTTCGCCCTGCGCGCCGTCTTCCCAAGGAATTGTGCGCCCTGACTGTGGGTCAATGAGCTCTACGTGAACAAATTCCCTGGCCATAAAGTGCATGCCAGCTTCGTCGGCGTCTTCTGCCCAGACCGAGAGCGAAATATCGCCGATACCCATCGACTCGCGGATTGTGCATCCAAAGGCTTCGTTGATAGTGGATCGGATCAGCGGGTCGCCACCACCCGGCTCGCCTGCGGTAATCATATTTTTGAGGCCCAGAGCGCGAGTATCAATATTGCGCTCTCGGCACCAGTCGATGAGATAGAGTCCGTAGGAGGGCGTGCAGCTCACGCCAGTCGCTCCCAAATTCTGTATCGCGCCAACCATGCGCTCGGTGTTCCCTGTTCCCACTGGAATCACACTAGCGCCGATCTTATCGAAGCCATAATAGACAGCACCCGCTACGAATGGGCCCGCGTTAAACCCCACCACCAAGCGTTGTCCGGGTTTGAAGCCGGCTGCGGTATAGCCCCGCGCAACGTTGGTCGCGTACATGCCCAGATCGTTAGCGGTCAGTCCCAGATAGCAGGGCACGCCCGTAGTCCCGCTGGTGCTGAAAATACGCCGTAAAGCCTCTGCGGGCGCAGCGACATGGTTGCCAAAGGGTGGGTAGTCCGCCTGAGACTGCCTGATCTCGTCTTTTTCGGTGAAGGGGAGCGCGGCGATATCGTCCAAGTCTCCCACCTGTTCCGGCGTCGAGAAGCCGGCTTCCGCAAATTTTTTCTGATAAAAATCAGAGTGCGAGAACAGATATTTTACCTGCTCTCTATAGCTGGCCCTGTCCAGAGAAAACTGCTCCTCTACCGGGCGCGTCTCTGCGGCCGAGTCGAAAATGGCGTGATCCTTCATTAGTGCTGCCAGCGAAGTGCCGCCCGCGCGACCCGTGCGCCAAATAACCGGGCTGTCTCGCGATCAGCTTCCGGCGGTGCGACGTCGCCACTCTGGTCGACATTGGCTTGAGACATACAGCCAATAGATGCTCCGAGCCGGTTGGTGTCGCTCTCAGAGCCGCCGGAGTGATTATTGCCTGGCATTTGTCCGAGACCCACCCAGGCCATGCCGTGTTGCATAGAAAAGGTGAAAAATTCGATCAACGTGTTTTGTTTGTCACCGTTCATGGACCCTGAGTTGGTAAAGCCTGCAGCCAGCTTGTCGGCCCATTTTTGTTCCATCCAGCGGGTCGACGTGGCTTCCATAAAGGTTTTGAACACCGCTGAGGCGGAGCCCATATAAGTCGGTGCGCCAAAGATCATCGCATCGGCGCTGTCGAGTTGCGTGAGTCCAGCCGAATCCGGCGTTTCGATTTCGCCGGCCGTAACAACCGATACGGTGACGCCTTCGACGCTTCGGGCTCCCTCAGCGACGGCCTCTGCAATAACTTCCGTGTGGCCGTACCCCGAGTGGTAGACCACGGCAATAGATGTTGGCATCAGTTTTCCTCAGTGATTATCGATGGAATTGTTCGTTGTTGGGCGTATGGTCTCCGCCCAGCCACTTGCGCAGATCTTCATGGGCATTTGCCGCTTTGTCGGCATTGATTTGCTCCACGTCCTCGTGATCAACGGTCCATTCCACTAGCAGTCCGGAGGGGTCAAAGCAGTAAAGCGACCAGCAGTAGCCGTGATTCAGAGGATAGGCTTGGCCGCTTTCAAAATACCCAGCTGCGTCGAGCCTTTCCTTGATGGCATCCTGCGTCGCCTGATCTACCTTCATCGCCAAGTGCCGGAAGCCGCTGGGCTGAAGTTCAGGGCCAAACTCTGCAGCATCGTCGGCGTCGGCAAATTGAAAGAAGGCGAGGGAGGAGCCGTCGCCTATGTCAAAAAAACAATGAGCATAGGTGCGCACTTTGCCAAAGAGATCGGTTCGCTCGGCCCACGTCGCCACAAGACGGTAGCCAATGATCTCCTCGTAAAACTGACGCATTTCCTCCAAATCTTTGCAGACATAGGCGTTGTGGTGTAGCCGAGATTTGATTTGTGCGATGGCATTCATTCCGTGTTTCTCTCCGCGTCAATAAAGATTTAGAACCACTTGGTCAGTTCGATACCGTAGCGAACACCTTGCGCTGGCCACAGGAAGTTGAACTGGGGTTTCACGCCGGGAATGCCGAGAATAAATGCCGCGTCAGGGCCCGGAGAATACTCGGTGTTGTACTCTTCGTCGGTCGCATTTTTAACCCACACAGTGACTGCCCAATTATCGGCTGACTCGAGCCCAGCTCGGAGGTCAAGGAGGTCCACTGCGCTTCGAGAGGAGTAGTTGTTGGGTTCCCACCAGGTCTCCCCAAGATGTTGCCAATCGGCACGGGCGAAGAATTCCATATCGCCACCGCCCACGGGAGCGCGGAACTGAAGTCCAACATTGCCCGTGACTTCGCTGACCAGCGGGGCTTGATTGCCAAGCCAGTCGGCTGTAGGCGCCTCGGTGATCTCGCTATCAGTAAGTCCTAGGCCAAAGTTGAGTGTGAAGTACTCACCCAGCAAAGCGGTGCCCTCAAGTTCCACGCCGGTGTATTCCGCCTCTGGCACGCTGCCAAGGTTTTGGGTGTTGGTGTTGGGGTCGTAAAAGAAGAAGTAGGCACCCTCGAGTTCGTTGTAGAAGAGCGCGGCCGAAAGGCGGAGTCTGCCATCTAGCAGGTCACCTTTGGCGCCGACCTCGAAGTTAGTCGAGATTTGCTCGTCAAAGATATCGTCGATCCCGGGATATAAAATGGCTGTGCCTACCCCAGTTTGATTAAAGCCCCCGCTACGGAAGCCGCGGCTAATATCACCGTAGACCACCCAGTTGTCGTTCGGGCGCCACCGCAGAGTTGCTTTGGGCTGAAAAGCGTCCCAGCTTTCCTTGCGCTTTTCACCATAAACAATACCCAGTCCTGTGGTGTCATAGAGCGGAGGCGTTAGAGCGGTGTTCTCCCGCTCGTCGTGGTCGTAACGGGCGGCGAGACTGAGTTCGAGGTCATCCGTGATGTCAAATGCCACCTGACCAAATACGGCCCAGGCAAAGTTGTCTTGCTCGTCTGCCAATATTCCGAGCTGTGGGCTTGGGTCAGCGGGGTTCACAAAAACCGAGTCGCGGAAGTCTTTTTGTACGTTGAAAACCCCGAGGCCACGATCAATCTGTGACCCAGTCGAAATATAGCGGTCAGTGGCAATGAAGTAGGCGCCTGCGATCCACTGTGCCCCTGATTCGTTATTGCCGGTGAGGCGAATTTCCTGGCTCACCGACTCTACCTCGAGATATTGGTTCTGGGAGAGGTCGGTGTACTCGTCACCGGTCAAGAACTTGATAAAGCCGCCAAAGGCGTCGTTATTAAAGTAATTGTAGGGATGCTCCCTCGGTAAAAAGTTAAATTGATCGCCACTCGAGGTTTCTTCGAGATCGTCATAGGCTGTGACGCCGCTGAGTGTCGCGAAGCCCAAGTCGTAGTCAAACTTGAAACTGGCGCTCAAAAATTCCCGCTCGTTGTAGCCAGGGTTGTTTACCTGAACGGGATTATCTGTGTCGTCAGCTTCCACATCGATGATGAAGTAGAAAGCCTGCGTTTCGAGCTTTGAGTAGCTGACACGGAAGTCCGTGCTCAGACGGTCGCTCACATCCCAATTGAGGCGCGCGCGCATTGAGGTGTCTTTGTAGGGGTCAGCTTCTTCCCCCAAATACGCATTGTCGATGTAACCATCATTATCCATGTAGCTTCCCGCGAGGCGGTACTTGACGGATCCATCGTCAGACAATGGGCCTCCCACATATCCTTTAACGCTCCAGCCCGGCGCGGATTCGGCGCCGATGCGAATTTCGCCCTCGTGCTCGTCGCCGGGGGCTTTGGTAGTGATGGTGATGGCCCCGCCAATCGCATTTCGGCCGTAGATGGCGCCTTGAGGTCCGCGCAAGACTTCTACCTGCTCAATATCGAATAACTGTTGGTTGAGCTGGGAGGGATTCGAGAGCAGGACACCGTCGATCACAACGGCAGCCGCGAGCTCTGAGTTCCGAGCAGAGGAGATGCCCCGAATGTTCAGAAATGAGTTACCCGTGCTCTGCGTTTGTACCAGCGTGACATTGGGGGTGAGATCAACGAAATCCTGCGGGGTCTGAATGCCGCTTGAGCGAATATCGGATTCGGTGAAAGCCTTTACCGACACCGGACTCTCGGCCAGAGATTCGGATCTCATACGAGCAGTCACAACCACTTCCTCGAGTGTGGCCTGGGCGCCCACTTCTGCAGCGGCGACTGCAGCCACAACGGCTACCATCATGCGTTGACGGGTAAACATCATTGAAGGTCCTCTCATGCAATTCAGAATTATTGTGGTTTTTCGATATGCGAAAGAATATCCGCATTTCGAAACTGCGAATGATACTGTATCTTCCCCCCCCCCGGATCACCCCGTTACTCCGAAAAAAATACTTTCTAAGGGATAAAAGCTATGGCCGCCTCAGAAACCCCAAGCCCTCAGACCGCGATTTGCGGCTTCGACGCGGATACCATTTTAATTCGGGGTCAGAACCTCGTTGACGACGTCATGGGTCAGCATTCGCTCACCAGCGCTTTTTTACTCCAGTCGCTGGGAAAGATGCCTACTGCGAGACAGGTTGAGTTAGTTGATCTGGTGTTGGTGACCATCATGGAGCACGGGCTTACACCGAGCGCGGTCGCCTCCCGACTGACGCTACACGGCGCGCCCGAATCGCTACAGGGGGCGGTCGCGGCAGGCTTGCTGGGAGTGGGTGATCGCTATGCGGGTACCGCGGCGCTGTGCGGCAGTATCTTGGAGTCATTGCTCGCCGAGGATGACAAAACCGCCGCAGCGCGGGCATTGGTGGCGGATTACCGAGAACGTCGTGAGCCGGTGCCGGGCTTTGGACACCCCATTCACACTGGGAAAGATCCCCGGGTCGAGAAAATGCTGGGCTACGTTGACGAGGATAGTGCCCCCTTGGCCGCGGCAAAGGCATTGGAGGCGGCGTTGTCTGAGGCGCTGGGTCGAGCGCTGGTGATGAATGTGAGCACTGTGCTCGCTGTGCTGATGCTGGATGCGGGCTTGCCCGCGACAATGATGCGCGGCGTTATCCTCATAGCCCGTTGCGCTGGTCTGGTCGGGCACCTGCTGGAGGAAATTGAGCGGCCGGTGGGTAACGCGCTATGGCGCGGCGCCGAGGGCGCTGTGGCATATCAACCTGACTGAATGATCGATGGCGCTGCGCTACGAAGAGGTGCCATTAGCTGACGGCGCGTTGCCCGTCACCCTGTGGGAGCCTACATCACCAACCTCGACTCTGGTTTGTGTGCACGGGTGGACGCTGGATCACCGCTCGTTCTCTGGTCAGGCGGCGCTGGCAGAGAGGGGTATCAGAGTGGTGGCCTTTGACCGACGGGGCTTTGGTGTCAATACACTGCCCTCAGGACTCAGTAGGGAGCTGGAGGATCTCAGGTGCTTGCTGAAGCATCAATCAGGCCCGGTCTACGCTTTTGGCGTCTCCCAGGGAGCCCGTTTGCTCTTGCGCTACGCTGCGCAGTATCCGGCGACCTTGGATGGGATTATTTTGCAGGGGGGTCTCGTCGATGGCTTGCCATTTGATGCCACAGAGATCCCATACGACTATTATCGAGAGTTGTTGAGGGCGGGTGATCGCACCGCTTTTTCCGAAGCATGGTTAGCTCATCCGCTGATGCAAATAGGTGTCCCCCCCGACAAGCGGGCGGCAGTCGCCGAGTTAATTAGCAGCTACGAGGGTCGGGACCTTCTCGAATCGTCTTCAGACGGAAAGCGCGATGACCTTTCGGCCTTGTTACCTGAAGTGTTCTCCCGCCAAAAATTGCCCCTTTGGGCCATCGTTGCGGAGCAAGAGTCTGCAATACGCCGAGCCCACACCGATTTTTTAATTCAGCAATGTGGCGCTGAAGCAGTGCCGATGCCCGGTGGTCATTTATGCCACTTCACCCATGCGGATACGTTTAATGAGCGCTTAGAGCGCTCACTGGCTGCGCTGGGCCATTGAGCGAATGGCTGCAAGTAGATCCGGGGCCGTTTTGAGTCTTCTCCCGATTTTTTCAGCGGTGCGCTGGAGTTCATCGAGGCGCTCCTGCACGAATTCCGCAACATCAATTTGACTGGTTGTGGCCGAACTGTTGACTGCGCCCACAACACCATAACCTGACACGTGAACAGGTACGGCGAGAGAGGTGATGCCGTATTCAAGTTCATCGCTGATGAACGCATAGCCTTGTTGTCGGGCTGCAAGGATGGTCGAAAAAATAGCGTCCGGCGCAGTAACGGTGTTAGTTGTCATCGCCGCGACGGGGTACCGATTAATGAACTGTCGAATTTCGTGGTCTTGCCAGGTAGATAAAATACTGCGCCCGGTGGAGGTCAGTAGGGCTGGGAATCGCGTCCCCGTGTTCGCCTGCAGACGAAGCACACGTTGCGTTGAGATGTGAGCGATATAGAGCACGTCGCCCCCTGTGATCACCGTAAAGGAAGCGCTGTGATCGGTCTTGCTTCGGAGTTCCTGAAGGGCGGGGCGAATTGTGTTGTCCAGGTCAAATGTTTCGTTGAAGAGCGTGGCAAAGACCAGCACTTCAGGCCTGAGGGTGAAGCGCCCCTCTAGTTTTCCGACGTAGCCAAGATCGCACAGCGTGAGCAAGCATCGACGCGCGACGGCGGCGTTCAATCCCGTTTTTTTGGCTACCTCCGAGAGCGTCATGCTGGGTGTCTCGCGAGAAAAGCTCGTGAGCACACACAATCCCTTTGCGAGGGTGGTTAAATGTTCTGACGAGCGCTCGACGCCAATAGCCTCGGGCTTTGAGAGCGCTTGCGGGTCATTCTCCGGCAAGGGCCATGCCCTCCATTTCGCTCAGCGCTTGTTCGAGTTGGTCCACCAGATCATCAAACACTTCGATGGTTGCTTCAATGGGGGCAGCCGTTGTCATGTCGATTCCCGCTTTCTTCAGAAGCTCAATGGGATAGTCGTTAGAGCCTGACTTCAACATGGTTAGATAACGCTCTCGGGCGGGCTCACCTTCTTCGAGGATTTGTTTCGCTAGAGCGGTGGCCGCGACAAACGAGGTTGAGTATTGATAAACGTAAAAATTGTCGCTGCGCAGAAAGTGAGGGATGCGGCTCCACTCGATCTGGTTGAGTTCGTCGGCGTGAACAGCGTCACCGTAGTAGGCGGCGAACACTTCTGCGTAAATATTATTGAGTACCTCCGCAGTCAGCGCTGCGCCCGATTCTACCTGCTCATGGGCTCTGGCTTCAAAATCTGCGAAGGACGCCTGACGGTAGAAGCCACCGCGAAATTCATCTAGGTAGGAGCTGAGGAGGTATGCACGCTCAGCCGCTGAATCGGCTTCTTTGAGCATTTTTTGCATCAAAATCGCCTCGTTGGTCATCGACGCGATCTCGGCGATAAAGGTTCGGTAGTCACCATAAACCTGAGGTTGAGTTTTTCGTGTGAGATAGCTGTGGATGGAATGACCGTACTCATGTGCCAGCGTGGAGACGTTGTTCAGTGTTCCCTCGTAGTTCATCGAGAGGTAGGGTTTAGAGGTGTAGGTCCCCCAGCTGTAGGCGCCGCCGCGTTTGCCACGATTTGCCATGGCGTCGACCCAGCCCTCGTCGAAGCCCCTCCAGTAAACATCCAAGTATTCCTCTCCTAGCGGGGTCAGCGCCTCGGCAACGATTTGCTTGGCGTCCTCGAAATCGATGTTCTCGATCGTAGGCGGCACTATCGGCGCATACATGTCCCATATCTCCAGCCGCTCTACCCCCAGAGCTTTTTGGCGTAGTCGCAGGTAGCGTTGCAGTGGCGCACTGCCTTGTCGCGCAGTAGAAATCAGATTCTCAAAAACGGCGATTGGAATGGCGTTACTGTAGGTGGCGTGATGAAGTCGCGATTCGAATCCTCTAGCGCGAGCGAAAAAGACGCGGCTTTTGACGTGCCCTTCGTAGTTGGCTGCGAGGGTGTGATTGAGCCCTAAATAGCCAGTAAATAACCCTTTCCAGGCCGCCTCACGCACTCGCCGGTCCGACGAGTGGAGAAACGCACCATAGCGAGAGTCTGTCAGTTCGACCTCATCCCCTTGTTCGTCTCGAATCGTGCCAAACCTCAAGTCAGCGCTGTCTATTGCGGTGAAGACGCTGTCGAACTTATCCAGTGGGTCCGACGCCATCGCCAGCAACTTCTCCTCCTTCTCCGAGAGGGTGTAGGGGCGCATGCGTGCCATTTCATCCAAATAGTGCGCATAGGTCTCCAGCCCCGGTGTGCTCTCGATAAATCGCCTCAGCGTGTCGTCGGAAATTGCGAGGAGCTCGGGTGAGAAATAAGACAAGGCCTGCTGGTATTGCGAGTAAAGACCCTGTGCTTCTGATAGGCGCGCGCCGTTCTCAGAGATACGTGTGTCCTCATAACTCTTCAGTCCTGCGTAAACATATAGATTGGCGATGACCGCTTCGACACGCTGAATGCTCTCAATTGCCGCTAGCAGCCGACTTCCGCTCTCCGATAGAGAGCCCTTGTGACGCGTGATTTCGGGGAGCAGTGCAAGAAAGCGCGTCTTATCGGCTTGCCAAGCGTCGGCGTCTGCATACATGTCGGTCAAATCCCATTTGTACGCCTCAGGAATGGCCTCTCGCTCGGGTACTTCGGTGGCAAATACGGTTGCGCCTATCGTAGTGAGCATCAGCAGTGCGAGGGCGCGAAACCCATGGGACGTTGATAGGTTCATCTCGGAATTCCTTGGTGTTGTTAGCATCTGTGCGGAGCTTGTGTGTCATCGGTAGCAATACAAGTGGCCGGCGAGATCTTAACCTAGCCCAGCCCCGCGACGGTTACGAGTCTTGCGGCGGTTCACAGGGACTCAGGTGCCCGATGCACCTCCGCAGCGGCAAATCGCTGACGTGTCGCCGGGAGTAAATAAGTGTCCAGCCCGGACACGGCCAAGACGTTCATTTTCATGAGATCCAGACTGCTGTCACTGCGCTGCGCATCCGGCGGAAAACTTAAATGAATGATTTCGCCAATCAGTAAGTGGGTGCCATTGATATTCAGCACTTGATGTTCGCGGAGTTCGCAGCCAACGCATAGCGCTGCGCCATCTACAAACGGCGCCGCAATTCCCTCGATCCATTGGGTCTCGAAATGGCAGGCATCGAACTCTGATTCATCACGGGGGTAGGCGGCCGACGTTTGGTGAGCCATTGCGGCTTCGTCTAACGTGAAGCTGTTCAGTGTCCAGTAGCGGGTTTCGAGAATGTTATCCAGCGTATGCCGCTCACTGCGGCCGGAGGATGGCCTGACAATCAGCGCGAGTAACGGGGGGTTGGATCCAAGATGGAAGTGAGAGCTGATGATTGTGAGGTTGGTCTGACCCGCGTCGCCGCATGTGCCAACCAGCATCGCAGGCTTGTAACCGGGCAGGCTGTTGATGAGCATGGCACGAGGTGCGCGATCCATAGTTGCGATGTCGGCGCTCGACAAGACGCACCTCACCCCCGGGGTGGGCAGGCTTTGTTCAATCATAATTGGGGTATCGATTGGCGAAACGCCGCTTTGCCCAGAATTGATAAAGCCAGGCAGCGGCCGGCTTGACGATGGGCCATGAAAGCCAGCGCCAGAGAACGCCGATTCGTGTGTATTGCCAAGCCGCGATATTGGCATCGAGTCCCACGGTCCACGAATCTCCCCTGCGAAGGTGGAGTGACCTCAAGAGCGTGTGCTTGTCTGGCGTGTGCGCATCGGGTTCCAGCTC
>Ga0255783_10005995_pt1 | contig 10607 bp, 9 predicted proteins | sample 011ome_22_FD_179981 | JGI IMG/M metagenome (GOLD analysis project Ga0255783, IMG submission 179981) | Coastal salt marsh microbial communities from the Groves Creek Marsh, Skidaway Island, Georgia - 011507BT metaG (version 2) | ecosystem: Environmental > Aquatic > Marine > Intertidal zone > Salt... | reverse complement strand
GTGCGCGCAAAGAGAAAAGAGAGTAAAAAGAGAGGAGAAGAAAAGAGAAGAGAGAAAACTCTTTGAAAAAAAATTTTCTTTCTTCTTCTTCTTTCTCTTCTCTTTTTTCTGGAAAGACCAAAACGAGAGAGACCTCCTCTGTTTTTTTGCAAGAAGAAAAAAGAAAAAAAGAGTCGAGTCACTCATCAAAACCAAAGAAAGAAGAAAGAAAAGAAAACCATAATAAAATATATTCCTCGCGCGCGAGTAGAAATGTCGAAGCGGCTTCAAGTGCAGAGAAGAAAACGCCCACGAGGAGGATACACAAAGCGCGTTCGTCGTCTGTTTTGATGATCGGTTTTTATATCGCACGTCTGCGCGACTTTTACTGCGCAGACAGAACACGTATTTTTTCTCTTTTTGTTGTGTTCGAAGGAAGAGAAGAAAATTTGTCCTCTCGCGCGTCTCTCTCTTTCTCTTGTTCTTGAAAACCACCCAGCAAAAACGAGAGGAAAAGAGAAGAAATGAAAATGAGAAAAAACTCATCAAAAAAAATATTATAAAAAATGTCGCGGCTCGTGCGCTTCGTAAAACGTCAGTACTCTCGTTCAGAGTTCACCACGCGAGGGATATATTCGTAATGAATCGATGACGATCCAGCGTGTTCTTCATTTGAACCAGAATGTATCTCTACATCACCGTTTATCCTCCTCTCCTTTTTTGTTTATGTTTTTTTTCTTCTTCTTCTTCTTCTTGTTTTTTTGGGACTCTTGCAAAGGAGGTTTTTGCCTTTTCGATCAAAAAAAGAGAAAGAAAGAGAAGAGCTTTTTTTTGCGTTTCTCGTCCCTCTCTTTTCTCGTCCTTTCCGGCGCCTTTGAAAGAGACAAAAAAAAAGAGAGCTCTTTTTTTTCTTCTACTATCTGACGCGAACAAACGAACGAACGCGAATGCGTCGCTGAGATTGAAAAGTACGACAGGAGGAAGAGTCCAAAAAGACGACGCTCGATTGAAGAAGGTACTTTTCCTTTTTTGTTGTGTCGTTTTGTGTTCTTGTTTTTGATCAGGATGTTGTTTCGTTTCGAGAGGAGAGAGAGAAAAGGGAACCACCAAAAAAGCAGGCCAAAAAAGGAAAGAAAAAAATTCTCTCGTCGGTCCAAAAAATTCGGGTTCCTCTTCTTCTTCTTCTTTTTTCTGTTCCAAAAACGCGAGCCGCCAAAGAACGAAGGGGGTTACAAAATAAATTCTGGATCGTGTCGAAAACTTTTATCGCTCAATTATAATTGGGCAATTCAAATTCCAATTGGCGTCATAAATTTAAACACACGTACACATACCTTATATATAAATATGCCAGCTAAAGCCGCCAAGAAAGCCGCCCCGAAGAAGAAGCCAGCCGCCAAGAAGGCCGGCGCGAAGAAAGTTGCGAAGAAAGCCACCAAGAAGGTAGCGAAGAAGGCTGCGCCGAAAAAGAAGGCAGCGAAGAAGAAGGCCCCGGCCAAGAAGAAGGCTGCCAAGAAGAAGGCGCCGAAGAAGAAGGCTGCCAAGAAGGCTGCCCCGAAGAAGAAGTAAGCGTCGTAAACTACAAAATGCACTTCAATACGGACACTTTACAAATGGAAGGATGGATGGAATCCGGTCGTGTATCTCACCCGGCGACAGGATGTTTTTAAAAAATCAAAATTAGATCGTTGGAAAAATAACAAGATTCAAATTCTCGAATTTGAACCGCGATGTTTTTCTTTTGTAATAACAATCTAAACCAGAAAAATATATACATGTCAGGATATCTAAAGAACCACCACAACATACACTATCGATCTATCACGTTTTTGTTCTCTTTTATTGAATTCTATGGGCCTTCTAAAAATTTCGCGCTTTGACTAAAAATTTGTTCGAATTTGAAATGCCTTCTCTTCGAAAACTCGCCGCGATGAAAAAGACACAATCGAGAAAAACAAAAATATTACATAACGAGCGTGAACGCGTATGGAAAGATGCTCTGACGTATTCGCATCATCTCAAACGACGTAAGGATATACTTTCTATCATCTCTAGAAGTTTCAAGTCATTTAAATCAAAATTAGTTCTTAAAAGCGACGCAGAGTTCTTTACGCGGGTCAAACGCGAGAAACCGAGCGAGACGGCTCGCTCGGAGCTCGCTTATTTGTCCCCAAAAATCACCAAGTTGGAACAATCTTTATGAAGCGAAATCCACGTTCTGGTGACAAAAAACAAACTAGGATCGATATCCTGCGCTCTTTTTTGGCGTTTTAGAGGTTTCCTTTCCGAAACTATCGGTCCGGAGTTTCCGCGCTCGTTCGAACGACGCGGGTTTTATCGTTGCGACGAAACCGCGCGTTCATATCAAATTTTCGTCGTTTACTCGCGCAGAACGACGGAGATGTCCTCGAGTGACAAATATGCGACTCGTTTTCTGCTTTTATGCGCGTTCTTTCACCGAAAATCAACCGCAGAATCGCACTTCAATTTTTTTTCAAGCGCGACTTTTCTCGTCTTCCTCGTTCTAAAATCGATCCAGCAACACTCAAAAGAAGAAGAAGCGATAAGAATTTCACTCAGAATCGCCAACTTTACACAACAATGCTCATCCTATTGATGATCATATCGCACAAACGAAAGCACATTCGAAAAATCTAACTTAGCGCTCGCTTTTTTGTTCTTAGTCCGGACATTGTTAAGCGGTCTAAGGATGTCTATTTTTCGGTTGAAAACCCGACAATTCAATTTGAAATCGAACGCGATTCAATCGAAAGAAAAAAAAAATTGTTCTTCATCGATCGAGTTTGTTTTTTTTTCTCTCTGTCCTCGTCACTCACTCAGCCAAAAACAGCCTGTTCAAACACGAGAAGAAATTTCTTCTTCTTCTTCTCTTTTCCTTGATTGTAAAACAACCTTTTCCTCCAAAAAGAAAAAAAAAACTCCGAGTTTTCCATCGAAGAAAGAATCAATCACGCGCGCTTGAAAATCAAAACCTTACGCACGCATCGCCCGCGTTAACACCGTTTTCGCGTTCCGTGCCTTCTTTCATCTGTTTTCTTGTACACGTTCCGGGAGTGGGAGCAAAGTTTATGAGCGGTTTTTTTTTCTTTTTGTGTTTTTTCTCGTGTCTTTTTCTCTCGAGAAAAAATTGTTCCTCTTTTCTTCTCTTTCTTCTTCTTTTCTTTCTTCTTCTTTCTCGAGAAACTCTCTTTTCTGGGGGTGAGAAAAAGAAGAGAAAAAATATATCTCTCGAAAGAAGCGCGCGTTTTCGTCCAGAGAGAGAGAAGAATATTCGCACCACCACTTACGCTCGAGAGGTACAGAAGGAAAGGAAACTCTCGCCGTTATTACTTCTTCCTTCTCTCTTTTTGTCGTTGTTGTGTTGTTCGTTTCGCGGCGGGGAACAAAGTGTGTCATCAGTTTGTGACAAAAAAGGGGTGCTGGAATATTTTCGGGACGACCGACCAAAAAGAGAAAGAAGTGAGGAAAAGCGAAAAAGAGGGGGGAGCGGATTCAGCTGAAACTGCCCAAAGCCCAAAGGGAGAAAAAAGATTCAAAACACTTGTCTCCACACAAAATTATTTATAACATATACGCGATGCTGTGCTTACCATCAACCAGCGGCAGACCAAACGTATTATCGTTGTCTCGGGGCAATAATAATGTTTATTCTTCTTTTTCTTCTTCGTTGAGAAAGAGCAGGGGCCGAGAAGGAATAAAAGCTTCATCAGCGAGTTCAAAATCATCATCGGCAAAGATGAGGGGAACACAAAAAACTTCTTTCACCTCTTCTTCTTCTTCTTCTCTTTCTTCTTCTTCTCGAAAGAGCTTCGACACTTCGATGGGTAGTAGCAAAAGTAAGAAGAGAGAAGACGGAATCAAAACGTCGTTTTCAGCCAGCGCTTCTGGGTTCTTCAGCGCCGCGAATAACGAAGTGAACAACGTGAAAAAGCTCGACCAGTCCGTGAGCTTATACGAAAAGCTCGAGCGAGAAATTCGAACTTCGGACGGGAAATCGTTATCGCTTTCCGACTGCGTGATAAAGCTCGCGCTGAACGAACCATCGGTAACGTTGAGAGACCGAGTTATGGTGAGTTTGTGCGCTGAAGCTATGTCAATTATCCCAGAGTGTGGATTAGAGAACGCGTCATTGGTGATATCCATGGCTTTAAAGCACGCTTTGGTTGAAAACGGCATCGACGAGAGCACAGTTGAAGTGAAAGTTGGCTACGTGAAATCTACGAAAAAAAACGACGGAGGCGTCCGATGTGATGCGCACGTTTGGTTGGAGGTGGACCAAAGAATAATAGATTTGAGCGTAGATGGGGTTCAAATCGTGGAAATGGCCAGGAAAGCGGGCATTTCGTACGAGGATGTCGGGAAAATGGCCGAGCACTTTTCGCCGGAAATCGCCAAGGAAGTGAACAAAGATATTCGACCGGCTACGGTTTTAGGCATACCAATCGTATTAAACGAGTGCAGAAAGAACAGACTGATGTTAAAAGAACCACCCTTGACGGTGGAAGGTGCAGCAAACGCTATTGAAACGGCAAAGAAGTATCAGCAAGCGATTCAGACCATGTCTGTGAGCGATATCGAGAAGAATTTAGAGAACAAGGCGGATTTGAAGAACGCGTTTTTACGGCTATCTGGGATTAAAATTGAACGCGTTTCATCCGCAAAGAACAAATTCCACGCTTTTGAAGACGCCGCTGAAAAGATGGACAAAGCGCTCCAGACGCTCGATCGTTTGAAGGGAGCAGGACCGCGGTAGTAACTTCTCGCGACGACAAGTACTTGTATTCTTATAATAGAAGGCTTTCGCGGCAAAAAAAAGGAGAGACCGCCGAAAGCACCTTATGTAAACTATAATCGAAAATACTTCATCTTATATATAATAATAATTATTAAAAACTGTTGTCGCGATCACCTTCGTTCTCTTTTCTTTTTATTCTTATACGTGCCGTTGTTTTATACTTTCCAGACAAAAGCTTGGCTTGCTTTTTTAAGCCGTCGTTTCTTTGTCTTTGTGTTGCTGCTGCTGCCGTTGCTGCTCCTCCTCCCCCTCCTCCTCCTCTCCTGTTTCACTCGTCGATCCTCTCGCAGTAAATTTGCTACTGCTACTGCTATTACTATTGTTTGCGGTGTCCGAAGTATCCGCGCTATTACTATTTTTCGATGATGACGAAGACGAAGTACTTGTTGTATCCTTGCTAGCGTTCTTTTCCGCTTCAATCTCAGCGTATCGTCTCAACAACTGTTCTTGTTCTTCATTCATATCGACCGTTTTCGGCACTTTGACTTTAAACCTGACGTACATGTCTCCCTTATACATGCCTAAACCATCGAGTACTGTAGGTAAACCTCTCCCTCTCAACCGGACGCGATCGTTGTGTTGAGTTCCGGGCTTTACTTTCACTCTCAAAATATCCTCGCCTGGGGTTGTAGTTTTCACTTCGCCACCAAAAATAGCCTCCGTGAGATTTAACGAAACCGAAGTGACGATATCAGCACCTACTCGATCAAACTTCGGATCCTCTAATACTCGAACGGTAACGTATAAACTTCCTGGTTGTCGTCCTTGCACTTCCGGATCGATACCTTGTCCGTGCAATCTCAATCTCTGTCCGTCTTCAATCCCGGGTGGGATATCAACCACAACGTCCCTGCCTTTCACTGTTTTCCTCTTTCCATCCTTATCTTGAACGATAGTATCTGGCACTCTCAAAGTCTTTTTCGCTCCAAAATAGACTTCTTTTAGAGTAATCGTCGTTTGACCTTGCACATCGAACGATTGACGCCCAAACGGAGACTGTCCTTGCCCGCCGCCAAACATCTGCCCAAAGAGAGACTCGAAAGGATCTCCGTCGCCCATATCACCCTCGTAATGCACTCTAAATCCTCCCCCAGGTCCTCCAAAACCTTGAAATCCTTGGAAACCACCGCCTTGACCGTATGCACTTTGTCCCCCTCCTCCTCCACCACCACCACCTCCTCCATTTTGCATTTGTTCGTACGTGTCGTGCCCCACCGCGTCGTACGTCTGTCGCTGGTTTTGGTCTTTCAAACACTCGTACGCCTTCTGCACTTCTTGAAACTTCTTCTCCGTGGCATCATCTTTCGCTTTTCCGGAAGAGTCTGGGTGGTATTTCTTCGCTAATTTATAATACGCCTTCTTAATCTCGCCTTGAGAGGCGCTTTTTGGAACATCTAGAGTATCGTAATACGTCTTCGCGAACAGAGACGTAGAGGACGAAACGAAGGTTCTTCCTCCTCCTCTTCTACTTCCAAAAGAATTTTTTTCTCTTCTTCCTCTCGATACGTCGTGTGTGTCGTTCAATAATACTCCACCTCTTCCAGAGTAGCAGCGTTGGCTTTGGTGATGGTATCTTCGTCGACTACTGCTGCTGTTATTACTCGCAGCGCTCCAACTCCTCGTCTTTCCGTCGCGAAAGTCAGGCAAAGAAGATGATTGTTCTTCTTCCACCAGCTTGCCGCCAAAAGAAGAAAAAGACTGCCGAATTATCGTCGTCATCTTTTGAGAAGAAGACATCTCCGTCGTCGAGGCGACCATCTTCGTGAACAACGCGGTGTGCGCGCACCTCCGCATGATGATGATGATGATGATTACGAAGACTCTTCTTACTCTCTTTCACTCAACGCGCGCGTGTGTATCCCGATTATTATTCTTGTGGAAAAATTTATCTCTAAATTCTGTCTTCTTGACAAAAGTCCTTCTTAACGATGAGAGTCTCGAGTCTCGAGGGATGAGTTCTCCCTGCTCCTCTCTCTACCTGTCTACTCATAGTCTCTCTCTCTTATTATATCACCTCTGGATAAAGTGTTCTGCTTAAAAAAAGTTTACCTCAAATCAAAAGAGGAGAAGCACGCACGCACTCCTTCGCACTGCGTTCTTCTGTCTCTATAATACACGCACAGACACCACACACGCGCGCACGATCCTTTTTCTCTTCGAGAACGAACGAAGAGTCATCTTCATAAAGGACGCAGAGAGAGCACAACAAATAAAAAATGATGTCGGCGACTTGTTTGACGGCATTACCAACAACACCATCGGCAACGTCGTCTTCTACTTTAAGCATGAAGCGTTCGTCGACGATGACGACGACGACGAGAACGACGACGAGAACACAACAACAGAACAACAGAGCAGGAAATACTCCGAAAAGAGATACGAGGGTATACATGGGCAGAAAAGCCGCGAAGGTTGCACAAACGAAGAACAAAAACGATGCCATTCGAACAAAGTTGTATGGGAAGTTTGGGAAAGAAATCGCGCGGGCGGCGAAAGAAGGCGGGACGGGGACGGATAACGTGCGTTTGCAAGGCATTTTAAAAGATGCGAAAAGAATGTCTGTGCCAGCGGATTTAATCGAGAGAAACTTGAAGAAGGCGGGCGAGGCAAAAGGCGGCGATTTCATGGAGTTGACGTACGAGTGTTACGGACACGGCGGCGTCGGCATCGTCATGGAAGTGTTATCAGATAACGTGAATCGATGCGCCGGAGACATCCCAGCGGCGGTTAAGAAAGGTGGCGGGAAAATGGCCGAGTCCGGTTCGGTGTTGTTTAACTTCGAACGAAAAGGTCTCGTGTATTTGAAATCCGGGGACGAAGATGCGATTTTTGAAGCAGCCATTGAGGCTGGCGCAGACGATGTGAAGGAGAACGACGAATTTTCCGAGGATGGTTACGTTGTTATCGCGGAATACCAGTCATTTGCGAGCGTGAGAGATTCGTTGATTGATGGTGGATTTGATGTAGACGCCGAGAACTCTGGATTAAAGTTGTTACCATTAGCAAACGTAGAAGTTTCTGAGGAAGATGCGGAAGCCAACGAAGTCCTGTTGGATAAAATTTTGGAAATTGAAGACGTCGATGCCGTGTTCACGCAAATGGATAGCATACTTTAAATCAGTTTTTGTTGAAGTTGAAACTACATATATACAGTATATATAGATTGACATTACAAACGAGCTTGCGCGCAACTCTCACTCACTGCCTGAATTAACTCTAAATTTAATACAGCACGCAAAAATAACCACCGTGAATAAAACAGCGCTTTTACTTTCCTAAGAGGCCTTCTCTGACTCCTTCTTCGTCAGGAACGATACCTAAAACCCTTCGAGGTATGCAAGGCAATATTGTTTTTGGGTTGAAGCCGGTCTCCCCCGGTCGTAACTGCGCCTGCTCGTAAAAAATACCACTCGCCATGATCAAGCACACCGCCCCCGCGCCTTCCAGTGAGGCATGGTTTTTCCAGATGAAAAAGTTCACAACCTCGGCGAGAAACTTGTTGCACGTCGCAACAACCGCACACGAAGTTGCACTCAACGCATCTCTGATGAGCATGGTAAAAAGACCCATCCCAACGCCAAAAAAACACGAGCACACCAACGCAATAAGTCCTCGGTTTCCAAATTTCAACGCGTTTCCGTTCGCGTCCATGCCATTTTTCACGTTTTCAGCTTCACCGGTAAGGAGAGACAAAACGATACCGACCGGTATCGACAAAGTGTTCACCAAAAATGTTCTCGACCACGAGTTCATTTGATATCTATTAATCGTATCTTTTGCAACCCCCCCTTCGATGCACGCCATGAAAACAAAAACTGCGCAGTACAGGTATGCAATTTTTTCCGATTTAACATCGCCAGATACGTACCAAACCGCCCCGCCGGTGATACCAGCCATCGCACAGAGTGACTTCAAGCTTGGAAATGTTCTCCCCATGAACATATAATCTAACATTGACAAGACAATGGGTGTCGTCGACTTGAACGCGATAAACGTCTCTAAAGGAGCGACTTTCATCACCCACATACCCGAGCTCAAAAGAGCAAAGAAACACGCCACGAACGGTAAAAATCCAATACACGTTCTCATGTTGATATTCTCCAACTTAATCATTCCAAACATGTGCGCTAAGCCGAGCAAAAACGACGCCGTCGCGAATTGAATGACCAAAATAACATTAGGGACAGGGATATCGGTGACGGCAATTTTATTCACCACGGAAAGTTGCGACCCGATGATGCAATCTGTTGTTTTAATACACACGAGAGAGAAAGAGAGAGAGAGAGAGAGAGATCAAAGTTGTAATTTAGCGTAAGAAACAACATCGCGTTGAAGGTGCGAACGAACGATGCGTAAACGCGACGATGTTTTACAAACGAACGAGAGAGAGAAGAGGAGAGAAAAAGAGATCCCTCTCAAAATCCTCCTCTAAAATCTTCCCGCGGCAAATCCAAGGGACGTGCGGTGCGCACACGACGCATACTTACAGCAAGTGATGATACCCAAAACCTTCATGTTTCGCCACAGATACGTGGTATCGCCGTAGTAATCGGCACCATCGACGTATTTCTTCCCTGGTTCCGCCATTTTGTGTGATGATTGATGTACAAACACACACGCTCGCGCGGAAACGAGAGGAGGAGAGAATGGGGAAAAGGCTGGATGAAAATTTTTGGTGTTGTTTTGGTCTCGTTTTTTGGGAGCTCAGAAACAAAAAAGGGAGCAAAGAAAAGCAAAGAGAGAGAGGAAGACGGAGGAGTAAAATACTTATTTGTTGTAATATATCTCAATATAAAACACACTGACAACCAGGCTACTAGATAAAGCTAAAAACGACTATAACTGCTGTGATGTGAGGAGTCGATGGCCCGCACCGCGCGATTCGTGAAAGAGTTTTTTCTCTCTAAGCGCTCTCGAATAAAGGTAGACGAGAAACGGATGTAGCGAGAGAAAAGTTTAGGAATACGAATCGCGAGCGGAGCACAACGCGCCCCCGATATACACGACAACGTGATTGATGATAAGAATAAATCTTACACAAACACGCGTCAATTAACCGTGGACACCACCCTTACTCTTTGAGTCCCCACCGATTTCAAACGTCTTGCAACGTTTGATTTTGTGCATGCACGAGCGCTTGCACGTGTTGCAGGTAAGTTTCAAGACGATCTTCTTCGTGGTCTTTGCTTTTTTGTGAAACACTGGTTTGGTTTGACCCCCGTAACCAGATTGTTTTCTGTCGTAACGGCGTTTACCTGCAGATGATAAAATAGAGAAGTCGTGTGAGTAAAAAAGAATATTAAACGCGTGCGTGCGCTTCGTTCCAATCGCGCGAGCGAGACTTTGTTTCCTCCTCGAAAGGGAGAGTTTCTGCGTTTTTGACCCTCTTCGGTGAAAAATCTCACCAACGCGTACGCGCTAGGAAAGCACCCAAACCGCTAAGGCGTGCACTCTTTTCATTTCATTGCACGCACAAAAGTCTGCACTTTGCCATTCGTCGACTTTTTCAAACTCTAGACCTTCGCGTCACCGTCTATTCCCGGTCGAATTTCACTCGCGCGCGCGCGTTTTACACAACGACGCAAAAAAATGGGAGAAATTTTGCGTACCTTGCGCGTACAAAGACGCCTTCCCGGTTTTGTACTGCGTCACTTTTTGGATCGCGTGCTTCTTGCATCCCTTGCAATACGTTCGTCGAGTTTTTGGAATCTGTGTATGATGTTCGGAAGAGACCGCGTGGGGTTAGTTTCCGGAAATTTCTCGCTAAACTACCACTGATGATTCAAAGTCGTTTCGCGGAGGTGGAAAAATT
>Ga0255783_10005990_pt1 | contig 10614 bp, 7 predicted proteins | sample 011ome_22_FD_179981 | JGI IMG/M metagenome (GOLD analysis project Ga0255783, IMG submission 179981) | Coastal salt marsh microbial communities from the Groves Creek Marsh, Skidaway Island, Georgia - 011507BT metaG (version 2) | ecosystem: Environmental > Aquatic > Marine > Intertidal zone > Salt... | reverse complement strand
ACCAATTCTTGGCCATCTTCGCTGTACATCTTTTTGTCTTTGGTATTGATTTTGAAAACGGTGCCGGTTTCAACTGAATATTTTTGTTCCAAGACGGGGTTGCCGTCATTGTTCAAAATCGGCTTGCCATCTTCGCCCAGTTTTTTGACCCAGTTTTTCAGGTCAATACCGATACCGCCTGTTACGCCGACAGTGGTCAGGAAAATTGGTGAAATACCATTTGTACCTGCAACGATTGGCGCAATATTGACGAATGGGATATAGGGGCTGGCCTGTTTTCCGGTCCACAATGCGACGTTGTTGACGCCAGACATCCGCGATGACCCCACGCCCATGGTACCCTTTTCGGCGACCAGCATAACGCGTTTGTCGGGGTGCTGGATTTTCAGCGCTTGAATTTCTTGCTGGGCGCGTTCGGAAATCATGCATTTGCCGTGCAATTCGCGGTCTGATCGCGAATGCGCCTGATTGCCGGGTGACAACAGGTCGGTGGAAATATCACCTTCGGCAGCGATGTAGCTGACGACTTTGATTTCTTCTTCTGGTTCTGGCAGCTTGGTGAAAAATTCAGCCGCGGCATAGCTTTCCAATAAACCCTTGGCGATTGCGTTGCCAGCCTCATAGGCGGCCTTGATGCGGTCGGTGTCGGCCTCATAGAGGAACACTTGGGTTTTCAAAACCTCTGCCGCGGGTTTTGCGACGGCGTCATCAGTGCCCAAGGCCAGATCCAACAATACGCGAACAGACGGGCCACCTTTCATGTGTGACAGCTGTTCGAAAGCAAATTCCGCATCAATTTCAGCAACATTTTCCGTGCCTAGAATAATGTCTTTCAAAAACTCGGCCTTGACCTCGGCTGCGGATGTGGTGCCGGGCAGGGTGTTGTAAATAAAATAATGCAGAGAGTCTGCACGATGGGTGTGCCCTGTATCTTTGATTTGCTCAATAATTTCAGCCAGCAGCGCGCCGTCGTCGATTGGCTTGGGGCTTAGGCCCTGTTCTTTGCGGGCTGCGATTTCTTCTAGATATGTGGTGTATAAACTCATCGGTTTCTCTAGCTTTTATTACGGTTTCCATGGGGCGCCCACGCGAAAATACGATGTGAATCACATGGGCTTTTTAATTTGTATACAAATGTACACCAAGTTTTCTATATGGGCAAGAACCTAACTATTAGATGGGTCCACTTGTGTCAAATTGCCAGTGTTTCAAAGTGGCAGTCATAAATCCACGGGCAATCCATGTATCATGCCTGCACGGTATGTTTCGGTGATCAACATGCAAGAATTGTTTTCAATTTCCAACACATATGTTCGGGCTGCACTGGGGTCGGGCGCGCCACAGCGCGAAAATAACCGCTCTAGCACATCATCAGGGCAGGGCACGGCCCGTTTGCGCGTCAGTTTAACGTCAAAAATATAGCCGATGGGGTATAGCCCCTGTTCCAGATGAAATCGAACGTCACTATCCAACTGTTCCAATGAAATATAGGTCAGGTTATCCATCATCACCTGACCGGCATGGGAAATGGTGACTTGGCGTTCGATAAAATCCTGCCCCGTTAAATGGGTTCTCACGGATGCGGGCACCTGGGTTGTTTTTTCTTGATATAACACATCCAGCTGAATGGGCCCCTGCGCCAATGTTTCACAGATCAATGTGGCCGATCCGTCCTGTGTCAACAGCTGTTGTTTCCACATATTGGCCCAAGACCGAAAAGGCGATGGATCCGCAATCGCGTCATCAAAACGGACGCGGGCCAGTTTGTCCATGGGCACGGTCATTATACTTGGGCCTTTCGTATAGCTAAGGCCATCCGGCCACGGACCTGTGGTTAACATCATATCGGATTTAACGAAAGGATCAAAACGTTCCCAAGGCGGGCTGATTCCAGTGCTTAAAGCTGACCTAGGGGCACTTGGTATAATCCAAGTGCCTTATTTTACTGCAATTTTCAAAAAGAACAAAAACGAACATAAAATTATTGCAAAAACGAACAATAAGGGTCATAAAAACAACATTACCGCACTTTAGGAGGATCTGCGTGACACACTCTGACGAGCCCAAGACATTCGATTTGTTCATCATAGGTGGCGGCATAAACGGCTGTGGTATCGCACGGGATGCGTCGGGCCGTGGATTGTCTGTGGGCTTGGCTGAAATGAATGATCTGGCATCGGCCACGTCGTCGGCCTCGACCAAGTTGTTTCATGGCGGATTGCGGTATCTGGAATATTTTGAATTCCGTCTGGTTCGCGAGGCGTTGATCGAACGCGAAGTGTTGTTAAAGGCGATGCCCCATATCAGTTGGCCCATGCGCTTTGTTCTGCCTTATCATGCGGATATGCGGTTTGAATCCGACACGCCGACATCGCGTTTATTGTCCGTGATCATGCCATGGATGAAGGGGCGCCGCCCCGCATGGTTGATCCGGCTGGGGCTGTTTTTATACGACACCTTGGGCGGGCGCAAAATCCTGCCCGGCACGACAACGCTGGATCTGACCACATCCGCCGAAGGCGCGCCGCTGCAATCGCGATTTGCACGGGCCTATGAATATTCAGATTGCTGGATCGAAGATTCCCGTTTGGTTGTCCTGAATGCCCGTGACGCCGAGGCGCGCGGCGCCCGTATCATGACCCGAACACGCGTTGTATCTGCCCAATGTGACAACGGTCTGTGGCGCATTGAAACGCAAAACACCGAAACCGGCGAAACCGCGACGCATCACGCGCGCATGCTGGTTAATGCGGGCGGCCCTTGGGTGGGCGATATCATCCAAACCAAAATGCGTCTGAATTCCCGCGAAGGTGTACGTTTGGTCCGCGGCAGTCATATCGTGACGCGCAAGCTATACGACCATGACAAATGTTATTTTTTCCAAGGGACCGATGGGCGGATTATTTTTGCCATTCCCTATGAAACCGATTTTACCCTGATTGGGACCACGGATGCCGAACATACAGATCCGTCACAAAAACCGGTCTGCACGCCGCAGGAACAATCTTATTTGCTGGATTTTGCCAATCAGTATTTCGACCAGCAGCTTGGCGATGATGATGTGGTTTGGTCCTATTCTGGTGTGCGCCCGCTTTATGACGACGGGGCCAGCAGTGCGACGGCAGCGACGCGCGATTATACGCTAAAGGTTGATACAAGCACGGGCGCGCCCGTTTTGAATATCTTTGGCGGGAAAATTACCACCTATCGCCGTTTGGCCGAGACAGCGTTGGAAAAAATCGGGGCCCATTTGCCAATGGGCAAGGGGCCATGGACAGCGGGCGTTCCATTGCCCGGCGGGGATTTTGCAGTGGATGGATTTGACGATTTGGTTGCCCAGCTGCGCATGGATTTTCCGTTCTTGGATGAATTCTGGGCCCGACGTTTGGTTCGGGCCTATGGGACACAGGCCGCGGAAATTCTGGGTGATGCGACAACGGTCGCTGATTTGGGCCAAGATTTTGGTGCCACGCTCAGCGAGGCTGAAGTGCGCTGGTTGATCACACATGAATACGCGCAGACTGCAACAGACATCGTCTGGCGGCGCACGAAATTGGGGCTGCGGTTGACACCCGAACAAATATCGCATTTGGACACATGGATGGACCAACACCGCCATGCGATGACCAAAGCCGCTGAATAAGCAGCAATCACCCTTTCCCCAGAATTTAGGGGGTGAATTCTGGATAATGGATCACGACAACAGAAAAGGCTGTTGTTAGGGCGCCCTATTGGTCAGGCCAGCACTTAGTCATTCGATGAATGGGATCCGCGTGAACAAATGCGCCGCGTCAGCGTAACTGCCGTGGGTTTTTTTAACGCCCGCGGTTAGCGATGCGTTCATGCATTTGAATGATCAGATTGCTGGCTGTTTTTTCAAAGAAACATGGGGTGATCGCGTGGACCAATGCGGCGAAACCGGCGCCCAACAGCCGTGATGCAAACCACAGGGCAAAGACAAAGTGTTCTAGGTAACTTTCGTCGACGGACTGTGGGTGATTGACAAAAATACGTTTCCAAATCTGGGTCATTGCGCTTTCCTTTCCCTTTTTGAAAAAACTAGCGCAAGATATGGGTGAATTTGTCCCAAATTAACAATTGATTTGCGGCGGGATGTGGATAATATCCCACAGATGACACTAGATATCGACATTATTGACCGCCAAATCCTGATGCTGTTGCAAAATGATGCATCGCTTAGCGTTGATGCCTTGGCAGATCGTATCAATCTGTCGCGCAATGCCTGCTGGCGGCGTGTGAAACGGTTGGACAGTTCGGGGATCATTCGCAAACGCGTGGCGATTTTGGATCCGGACCGCGTTGGGTTGGGGTTATTGGCCGTGGTGATGATCCGTACCAATGATCACAGCGCGGATTGGTTGGCTAAATTTCGTCGTGCTGTGCGCGAAATGCCCGAAATTATTGATGCGCAGCGGATGACAGGGGATTTGGATTATATTTTGCGGGTTCGTGTGGCGGATGTGCCGGCCTATGATCATTTTTATCAACGCTTTATCGCCAAGGTCCATGTGGCGGACGTGTCAGCCAGCTTTGTCATGGAACACATCAAGGAAACAACAGCCTTGCCTGTGTGAATGGTCAAAACAGCACATATTTATACCCTAAACTTAAACTAATATGGGTGGTTGGCGTCTTTTATCTGTACTTTGGTGCTGTGTTCGTGTATCCGCCGGCCTATGCTGTAATCGCTGTGCGACCAGCACCCATTTCCTAAGGCCAGACATCAGACACGACCTGCGGCCTGCATATACGACGAGACAATCTTGAAAAACGCACTAAAGATCGCGCTAGATAAGCGTGAATACACCACGTTGACCCCCGTTCAACAACAGGTGTCCAATCCAGAATATGACACTGCCGATTTGTTGGTTTCGGCCCAAACGGGGTCGGGTAAAACCGTTGGGTTTGGCCTGGCCATTGCTCCCAATCTGTTGGGCGAGGCCGAAGAATTTGACCGTGCCGATACGCCTTTGGGCTTGGTGATCGCACCGACCCGCGAATTGGCGATGCAGGTCAAACGCGAACTTAGCTGGCTCTATGCCGAGGCCGGCGTTGTGATGGCGTCTTGTGTGGGCGGCATGGATATGCGCGACGAACGCCGCGCATTGGAACGTGGGGCGCATATTGTTGTGGCCACGCCCGGTCGTTTGCGCGATCACATCATGCGCAATTCGATCGATCTGTCGGCCATTCGCGTCGTCGTTTTGGACGAAGCAGACGAAATGTTGGATTTGGGATTTTCCGAAGATCTGGAAATGATCTTGGATGCCACGCCTGAAACGCGCCGCACCTTGATGTTTTCGGCCACAGTGTCCAAAGGTATCGCGCAACTGGCAAAGAAATATCAAACCGATGCGCAACGGATCACGACCCTTGCTGACAAAGACCAGCATGCTGATATTGAATATCATGCCATTCAGGTCAATCAACACGATGCTGAAAATGCAATTATCAATACCCTGCGCTATCACGAAGCACCCAATGCTATCGTTTTTGCCAATACACGGGCCACGGTTGCACGGCTGACCACACGTTTGTCAAACCGTGGGTTTTCGGTTGTCTGTTTGTCCGGTGAATTGTCGCAATCCGAACGCTCGCATGCCTTGCAGGCGATGCGCGATGGGCGTGCACGCATTTGCGTGGCCACCGATGTGGCCGCCCGTGGCATTGATTTGCCGAAATTGGATTTGGTTGTTCATGCGGAATTGCCGTCAAATCACGAAACTTTGTTGCACCGTTCTGGTCGTACAGGGCGGGCAGGGCGCAAAGGTACATCCGTACTGATCGTGCCGCCCAATGCCTATCGCAAAGCGACGCGTATTTTGGGGTCGGCCAAACTGAATGCAGATTGGCGTCCAGCCCCCACCGCAGACGAAGTATTGTCCAAAGATCATGAGCGTATGCTGCATGATGATATTTGGACCAACGAAATTAATCCAAATCATGCTGACATGGTTGAAACCTTGCTAACGCAGTTTGGCGCAGAACGTGTCGCGGCGGCGTTTTTGGAAACCTATTCCAAACATATGTCCGCACCTGAGGATATCAGTGAATTCAGCGCCAAGCCATCCAAGCGTGATGGCAAACGCGAACCAAAATCCCATGCGGATTTTGGCCCAAGCACATGGTTTAAGCTGGCCAAAGGGCGTAACGATGGCGTGTCACCGGGGCAGATCGTGCCAATGCTATGCAAAGCGGGTGGTATTACCAAATCAGATATCGGCGCCATTCGTATCCAGGACAAACACACATTTTTAGAACTGCGCCAAGAAGCGCAAGATGGCTTTATGTCGACCCTTGGATCTGATCCCAAGGTCGAAGGTGCGCCTATTGCAGCCCTTGATGCGGCACCCGACCTGCCGCCACCGCCACCGCGTGGCGCCAGCGGGGGCAAACCACATCGCGGATCGGGTGGTGGCCGTGGATTTGGTGGAAAATCAGACGGGCCACGTCGATCTGATCGGGGTGACAAGCCCGCGCGCGGGGATAAATTTCACCCCATTGGCGCACCAAACGATGCGCCCAAGCCCGAGCGTGCCAAAGACCGCCCCAAGCGGTTTGACAAACCAACATCGCCCTCGAACCCTGTCAAAGAGCGCCCAGAGGGCGTCGTGACCCCAATCAAGAAAAAACCGCGCAAATCTGCGGGACCAGATGGCGGGTTCGATCCCAAATCACCCCAATCGTCAAAACGCGCAGGCGCCAGAAAACCTGCGGGCACCGGTTTGGCACCCAAGGTGGGCAAATTCAACAGCAAGAAAAACAAAGCGCGCCGCACCGATGGGGCGCCATCTGGCAAGGGTGGTTTTTCTGCGCCAAAGCGGACCAAATAGTTCGACAACATAGGGGCGGCTGCGCAATCAGCCGCCCCTATTTTATTCAGCAAGCTAGGTCAGTTCGCTGTGCGAACAGGCCTAGCGGGCCGTGTTTCATCCGCATAGGTTCCAAGGGAATTGTTCCGCCAAATCGGCACCTGAACCGCTGTTGCAAATTATACCCTGCGCACGTGTATTCCCTGTATTTAACAAAATTAATCCGCCATATTTTCCCGCATTTGGGGGAATAGGCGTAGTTTTAATGTATAAAAAAATATATTTAACAATAACTTACATCTAAAAATTAACCAATTTTTTCATTTACACAGGCTTTCCTTTTTTTTGCCACAAATGGCTGGTTATAAAGGTGTCACAGATGGATGTGCGAGTTGTGTTGATGACTCGGCTTTTGCATGGCTGAAACCGGTCGGCGAAGCTTTTGGGTAGTATATAGGGGGTTACATGTGTAATTTAGCGCGTGTTGCGGTGTGGAAATGTGTTTCTGCGCTGGTTTTGCAGTGTTGTCATGGTTTCAATCATGCAAGGTCGGTCGTTTTTGCGGCGATATTTTGCTCTGCTGGGGACATCAGCAGTCGCAAACACGTTCAAGTGTTGATGAAACAACGGTTGAACGCTGGGGTCTGTCGTGGGCTACTACCTATGCGCAAGGCGATGCAGAACGCGCTGGCCTGCGTTTGGAATACGCCCAAGATCAATCAACGGATACACAATCCGCAAATGATCGCCGTAACTATGCAGTATCGGCCTATTGGGATCGTCGCGTCTCGGCTGATTGGCGGTGGCTGGCCAATTTGGACGCCATGGTGTCACAGTCGGATCAGACATCATTCCGTGATGGCGAATTTGCTGAATTGACCTTTGGATATGCCTATCGTCCTGTCGACAATGACCGCACAAACGGACTGATTAGTTTGACAGCCCTGCATGATTTACCAGGTGCTGATCAGGCCAACCGTGATGGCAACATCAATGGCGCAAAACAGCAAAGCGTGATTGCGAATGTATCAATCAGCCATGAGCTAAGCGATACATTCACCATCGGCGGTAAATACGGCTATCGCCTGCGCCGCATGGCAGAACGCGACAGCGATGATTTCGCCAAATCGCGGACCCATTTGGGGATTGTGCGTTTGGATTACCACGTTGTCCACAATTGGGATGTCATGGGTGAATTGCGCATGAACCGGTTTGTGGAAACAAAGACATCACAATATGGCGCAAACCTTGGTGTGTATCGTCACTTTGGCGATAACCTTAAGGCGGGCTTGGGATACACTTGGGGCAAGGTGTCTGATGATCTGCGCACCATCGAGGGTGCACGCGAAGGCGTCTTTTTCAATATGATCGCCAAGTTCTAATGGAACGCCAAATATTTTAATACCTTAGGGGCGCTTTATCAGCGCCCCTTGTGGTTTCTAGCACATAAAAAAACGCTAAAATACAGACCGCAGTGCAGTGACCAATGCGTGGTGCAAGGAACCCGCAGCCGAACGTGGCCCCATGACTGCGATATGGTTTGGATCAAAAATCAGCACAAAACAGCCCAGATGGTCGATGGTGGTCCGCACAGCCGTGCCATTGGATTTGGCGCGAACGTTGACAGGGCATAATCGTTCAAACACATCCGCCAACTGCGCACCAGACAGATCAAACCGACACCAGGCATCTGTTTGTTCGGTCACACTGAAATTGCCCTGCGCCTGCTGCGCCAATTCAGCAGCAATTGTTTCATGGGTCGCAAAATCTGCAATGATCATCCATTGATCTGGCCCCATCCAAAACGCCAGTTGTGTGGTGCCAGAAATCTGTTCAACATCGGGCAGGGGCGTTCCCAGAAAATCCGCCAAACTGGCCATTGCGTCAGGTCCTGTGTGCAACCGCGCTGCAACGCTGGCATAGGCGCGATCGACGACCTCGCTCAGGGTGACAGGACCATGTTGTTCGGTGATCGGTTGGGCATTTCCCAATGGGGTGATGGGGGCTAAATCAGGCACGCAGACGGTCTCCCTCTGGATCAATGAAATGGGCGGATACAATTTCGACATCATGTTCGACACCGGTCAGGGGGCTGACCAGCCGGACAACTTCGCCCAGTCTTGTGTCACCCGATTTGACAAAGGCCAGTGCAATGTGGTGGCCCAGATTTGGCGAATAACAGGCCGATGTCACATATCCCTGATCATGGGCGGCATCCACTGGGTCGCCCTTGGTGACAATGTGCGATCCGGCGGGCACCGGTTTGGTGTGATCCACAGGACGCAGACCCACCAGTTTCAGCGCGTCCGGGTCATTCATTCCGTCACGGGTCGACAGGGTGGCGCCGATGCTGTCTTTCTTGGTGGACACCATTCGGCCCATACCCAAATTCAACGCGGTGGTGGTACCGTTTAATTCGTTGCCTGCGGCGTGGCCTTTTTCGATGCGCATCACGCCTAAGGCTTCGGTTCCGTAAACAACTGCATCAAATTCTTGCCCTGCCTCAACCAGTCGCCGGATCAGAGCATCGCCATATCGCGTTGGCACCGCAATTTCAAAGGCCAATTCGCCCGAAAACGAAATGCGGAACAGACGTGCGCGCAACCCACCGCAAACGGTGATTTCACCACAGGCCATATAGGGGAACGCTTCGTTGGAAATATCACATTCGGGATCCACGATTTTTTGCAGCAATTTCCGCGCATTGGGACCGGCCACCGAATATTGTGCCCAAGCTTCGGTTGTGGAAATCAGTTGCACATCCATATCGGGGAACAGGCATTGGCGCACAAATTCCATGTGGCGATAGACACTGACCGCATTGGCCGTGGTAGTGGTGACCACGAATTGATCCTCGGCCAACCGCGCGGCGGTACCGTCATCCATGGCAATGCCGTCTTCGCGCAGCATCAGGCCATAGCGTGTTTTGCCGACCGGTAACTTGGCAAATCCGTTGCAGTAGATTGTGTTCAAAAATGCAGCGGCATCGCGGCCTTGGACGTCGATTTTGCCCAATGTTGTGACATCACAGATCCCCACGGATTTGCGTGTCTGCAATACTTCGCGGTCGACCGATTGACGCCAATGGGTTTCGCCCGGTTTTGGGAACCATTGCGCGCGCAGCCACATGCCAACTTCGACGAAAACGGCGCCCTGTTCGCTGGCCCATGTGTGGCTGGGTGTTTTACGATAGGGGCGGAAATCGCGATCGCGCGAGCGCCCGGCCAAGGCGCCCAGTGCCACAGGCGTATAGGGTGGGCGGAACATGGTTGTGCCCACCTCGGGGATGGATTTGCCCGCAATTTCGGCCATGATGGCCAGACCCGACATATTGGATGTTTTGCCCTGATCTGTCGCCATGCCCAATGTGGTATAGCGTTTCAAATGTTCGACCGAGACAAAGTTTTCCTGATGCGCCAGTTTGACGTCCTTGGCGGTGACATCATTTTGTTGATCGACCCACGCGCGTTTTGCGCTTGCGACATGCCAAAATGGGGTCAGGTTTACAGGGGCGTCCTGCGTTTGTGGAATGTCAATCAAGGCCGATCCATAGCCCAGTTCTGATAGGGCATTTTGCGCCGCTTGCATGCCTGTTTCCAGCGCGCCTTGTGTGGTCATCTGGCCATTGGCTGCCCCCGCCACGGTCATACCCGCAGGCAATGTCCCCGCAGGAACAAAGGCGTGTAGCGTTTCATCCCAAGCGGGGCGCCCCCGTTGGTGGCAGGTCAAATGTACATTTGGATTCCAACCACCACTGACCCCCAAGGCACCAACATTGATT
>Ga0255783_10005978_pt1 | contig 10630 bp, 7 predicted proteins | sample 011ome_22_FD_179981 | JGI IMG/M metagenome (GOLD analysis project Ga0255783, IMG submission 179981) | Coastal salt marsh microbial communities from the Groves Creek Marsh, Skidaway Island, Georgia - 011507BT metaG (version 2) | ecosystem: Environmental > Aquatic > Marine > Intertidal zone > Salt... | reverse complement strand
CGAAACACATCTCTCCAGGTCACCGAAGAATGCCTTCTTGACCTTTTGAAGTCCGCCTCGGTTACGCAAGATCACCGAATTCAACGCACCCGTTAGCATTTTTGAACGTTGCTTATTGTGCTCAACGAGGTATGTTATCACGTTGTCGCGCAAGTACTTTTGTAGTTTTCGCGACAGCGGGACAGCGGGAGTAAAATCTCTACCAGTTAATCATGTGATAATCATATTTTCTTGAATATTTCGCTCACTAACATGTTGATTTTTTTATTATGTATGCAAATAAAAATGGACTCCAACGTAGGGCAAATTAAATTTGTGGAAATCGCCCACGAAAACCATTGAGCACGTGCGCGCACCCAGCTTACGCCGCATAGAAAGTTATCCACGTGACGTATTTGTATCAAAGTTATTCCCTGACGAAGCGCTGTTGGACTCAACCTTGGCTCGTACCTCGCTTGTTTAGTAAAGTTGGGGGAGAAACTTCTTATGCAACAGGACAGTAAAGTTGCGGCAGCCGTCGGCGTTGCTTACAATTGCGGAGGTGGGATCATTTGAGACTTCAAAACATACTGTTCTTATGCCAAACACCAATCTTCAGACTGTGGCTCCGAAGTACTACTCAGACCAGGGGACGTAATTATCTGCCGCGAGTGTGGGTATCGGATTCTTTACAAGAAACGTACTAGACAAGGTAAGACTTTGACAATCGCTTCACTATTAACTATTTCATTACAATACTACGTAGTTGTGCAATTTGAGGCGAGGTAGGCTATGAGCAAACGCGAAGCGGAACTCGGAGTGCGTGCTGAAGTCCACTGTAATTAAATCTAACGTAATAAACTCTCAACTTTCCAAGTTGTCATTTTATTCTGTAGCTGCGCCCGTATCTTTCCATTTGTTCCCGCAACTTACGCACTGAAAGAAGAGGGACATGCCTTCTGTAGTTGTTTGCGAAAAAAATACGGCTTCGCGCGTCTCACAAACTGAACACTGTACATCCTTTGAGCGTGGAAGTGTGGGGTCTGTGCGTACATCATGTATGACGGTCGTTGCCTCCGAAGCGGAATGAAAAATTTTCCTCCTGTGCACACATGGCTCACTTGTTACCACAGTGTAGTCGCAGTTTCTACAGAAATAGACCAGTCGCTTGTTTTGGCGGTCCTCTTTAGGATACAGCAGGTCATTGCTATTCGGACAAAACCTTAGCGGGATAGTCCCTGGCTGAGCACTGGGCTTGCTCATACACTTAACTGCAGGAATTACTCCAGCTTTTGATATTTACGCACAGATTACTCCGAGTATGACGTCCCTAACACCTTGGAGCACGTGTGCTGCTGTCGCGAAAGCGACGTGTTTTCGTCTGTTCGAGTAAACAGGCTTTCGAACTACAAAACGAAACGCCAATATAATTATATTTGGTTGCTGATTTATCATCATATGTAACTCGCGCAAAATTTATCAATTGAAAATGTTATGACATAAACTGGTAAAAATACGTTGGTCGTAAATGATTACTACCGGCAAACTAATCGAACAGTGCTCGAGGAGCTCAGCTCGAGGTACGTGTACTAGGGCCCGGTCCCGTGCGGGGGCTTGGACATAATAGAAGCTTTGACAGCGCAGAACGGGCTCATAGTCAGCTAGCTCATCTGTGAATATTTCTTACGATTTCAAATATATGAGTAAAACTTTTTCTCAGCACAAGTTTTCGAATTACACACAAACAACTTTTCATAAACTAGAGCGCTACTTCTGGGCAACCTGTCTTGTTTTCATAGTTTCTTATGGGGATGGGAACGATTCCCTTATCAAAATCTCGATTGAACAGGACAAGAGGTATGAGAACGCCTGTGAAAAAACAGTAAAACTTCACGCCGAAAATTGTAGAGCATTCTGTGCGACTTTCTGTGCATTTCTTTGCAGCAGTGTTCAAATAATGCCCACAGAAGCGTGTAACTTTAGGAGCGTTAGTACAAGGAGCTTCGCGACGATTCTTGGGTTCCTAGTCACCGTATTAAGTGGAATATGGTACGCGAGATTAAGTGTCATTTGTTGCTTTCTTTTGTAGCTGACTTGTTCCACATAGCTTGTCTTTCTTTCTACGGAGTGTCTACGGCATCTGGTTCCCAGTTATTCAGGTGGTGGTGATGTTGCGTGTTTAATCTTTTACTGAAGCACGATATCTTAAGCTCTCTATCTATTTTGGGATAAGCTCTTCGCTTGGAATAGTATGTCGGCGTACTAGCTGCGTTAGGCAAAAATAGGCCCAAATCTTTTTAGCGTTCAAGTGGCTTACGAAAAATTCAACAGAAGGTAGACGCTTTAGGGCACGGCAATGAAATAGACGATATGATTCACTTTGTATTCGATAGTACGTTTCTATCCGTTCCTCGAACTAAGTTCAGCACAGCGTTGTTATATGTTAGCTTGCACGACTCATTTTTCAAAGAGTTTTAAGAGTAATAAGGTAGCACCTGTGTCAGCACGTATGACCATGCGACTCCTGAAAGTCCACCAACAAGCCATCCCGAAGTGAAAGAAGCCCAACCTTCAGTTGATTGAAGCGGATCTTTGGCGACAGCGCGTCCACTCAAAGTTTTCAATCCGACCACGTCATCACGCTGAAACGCAGTTGCACCATAGATGCTGAGGCAGGCAGTAAGAATGAGGACAAGGCCAGCTCCGGACAAGCATCCCGCAAGTTCAGCCGCATCCGTTGAGCGAAGTGGGCCAAGCTTAATGAAAGGTCCCGTCACGAAAAAACCATGAGCGAGGCCGACTTCAACGCCCCGTAGAAGAGGAGCGACGCCAGTTCGGTAGGCAGGCAGATTTGACAAGAAGTTCGCAACATCGGGCGAAGACGTAACTGGTGTCTCAAGCATACCAATGAACGGGTCGCCATTAATTGGCTTAATTATTTGTACTTTCTCAGCCGAAGCCGAGATAGCAGAGCTGTTTCTGTTTGCACCCACATGAACAAGAAAGGTTCTTAGTCAGTCGTCGTCTAGTCAACTCGGCGGAGTAGCGTCGCGAAAATTTAACGCAGTGAAGAGAATTTGAAACCAATAAAAATTACTGTTCGTGATCACTTACCGAGAGTTCTTCGAGAAGCTCGTGGTGCAACGGAAGTTGAGCTTCTTCGATCGCGAGCCCTGCGCGGTTACGCAAAAAGTGCGGGGTCAGAATCATTTCATCGATGCGCGTGTCACGTGTGATCATGTGCAGAGAGCGAATTAAATACCTTGACAAAAGCAGAGGACGGCGCGGCAAGCGACACGTTGACGCAGTGCATGATCGCAAAAGTAGACGGGTGGAAATGGCGCGCAGGCAATAGATACGCTCGTTTCCAAATCTCCATGTTCATAACGTCTTCTATTTTTTCGATTTACAATACATATGTAATACTGTGTATGTTTTATATAAAATAAGGAGTTAGTTAATTGCGAATCAAAAATAAAATTTCAAAACTTTCCTCCGACATCCCACGTACTGTATATAGTTTATCCAATATATTTGTCTCTGTGTCTCTCTACCTTCTATGCGACACCCATAGTTTGTTTACATATACCATCATTCGCCGATTTTCAACGCTGCCGACACTGTGGCCGAGTGGTCTAAGGCGCCAGGTTCAGGTCCTGGTCCGCAAGGGCGTGGGTTCAAATCCCACCGGTGTCACGTTTTGTTCTAAATATTTTGTTTGTTTCCATTGCGAAAGCTAATGAAGGTGATGAAGGTTTTCTGCTAAATCCAGCTGACTGAGCGAGCACACTGCGACGAGTTACAAACCGTGTTAGTATCGTGTTAGTATCGTTATCGTCGACTGTTCAAGGAGAAAACCGATTTTCGTGGACAAAAATCGTAGTGAGCCGGGCCCCCTCTCAAGTGAATACCTACCACACAGCGCGAACTGATGTTCGGTTTCCCACACGCGCGGCTCGTCGAAGACGTTGTGAAGAACACGCGCGATCAATCTGTGTCCGTTGCGAACAGATTTTTAGACTCCGAGATCCGCCCATGCAAGCTCCTGAATCCCACGACGGCTTTGTTAAATTTAGCTACCGAGAATCTGCGCAAGAAAGAAAACGAACTTATTGTGCTACAAGGTGCTTGTTCAAGTCAGTCATGCGGTGCACAAAAGGCTCGATGCACTCTCGAGTGCGTCGTGGCATACACTTGTTCAAGACAGGGACCAGTTGGGTGTTCAAAGATGACCAAAGAGTCTTTTGAAAGACCTCTAGAGTATCTCAAAGAGATAGCGCGACAACATGCGAGGGAAATATCTCTTTGTGAAGTAACTTTGGACGAACTTTTCAGTCGACAGATCACGAGTGATACAGAAGAAAATATGAATCGAGGAACAGCGCTGCGCTATCTGATCGCAGCATCTTCGCAAACACTCTCGAACGCGAACTGTAGATGGACGGTCTTGACTAACTTGCTTCGGCAAAAAATTGATAAAGATTCTGTGAGATAACAAAGACGGGATGAATAACTCAGAAACTAAAATGTAACAACGTGCGATTGGCGATTCTGCTCGATTCAAAATTTTGGCACTGACTTTGGCCTAACTGGACGCATCATATCAACGCCAAGGGGAGTGCATTTTCCACCAGGAACGTTACAGGCTTCAATTTCTCGATATTCTTCCACGACCTATCATGAAGATGTGAGACATGAAATTAAGATGCTACGAGTTCATCTTCAACCTTTTGCCAGATATGATTTGAAAGAAGTTTGACCTTGTCAGCATCTGGTTCGGCGCCACTTAGCCAGTCACCCTGCTCAGATACATCCACTTCTGCTCCAAGAGATAAGCCAGCTCCCTGTCATGATATTGGACGACATGCTCACTAAAGATTTTGAACGACTTACCGTGTAGTTCACGATTCGCTTTTCGCCAATCTCTTTTTCAGTTGTAGCCGGTGGAGGCATGATGTCATATGTAGCCTATTTTAATAGTTGAAACAAAGCATAAAAAGTCTTCACCGGCTCACCATCGCGAGTGGGTAGAAGTGTGTAGGTGCGGCAGACTTCTTGGTGCCTAGTTTACGCATCATTTCAACCGCCTGAGGATCAAATTCATCCGGTATTAAAGTCCCATCTGGTTTACGCCGATCTCTACCACCGGCTGGAGCAATCCATATCAAAGCGCCTCCCTTATTTAGTAAAGTTTGCATTTCTTTCAGTGTTGCCAAATTTTGCTTCATAGAGGCGGCCTTCTCGCTTGGATCTTCACCCTAAGGTAGAAACATTAAATTTCATCTACAGAGTTGGCGTTCGACAAACCATATGCTTCTTTGAGACAACACAAAGCAGATTCTTTCCCATACTGAAAGGTTTGGCCAGAATGTCGCTGACAACACGTCCACCAGCAACATAAATCACCTTATGAAATTCTAAGCTTGCTATACGTAGGCTATAATTATGTGAACCTTTTCGCCAAGGCCGGGATGAGACACTTCAGTCAAGAGAGGTATGAATGCTGCGTCACCCTATAGAAAACTCTACTGAAGATTGAGTAGCGAGCACGTGCGTGTACATACCTCACTCTGGTGATTACCGAGAAGGATGACATTTTCACCAGCCTAAAAAGACCTTAACGTGTAAATAAATTATGAGCGATGGCAAAATCACCTGCAGCTGTGCCTGGATGACTGACCATCTAGAATAATTTCGTAGGATAGAGCGGTCAAAATCAATCAGTGACCCTATGTAAGCATTGGCCATCTACTTAGGACGTGAAAAAATGAGAGAGCAGCAACGCAACTGACTCACCTGATAGTAGTCGAAAGGAGCACGGATAGCGCGATGGTATGAGGGGAAAGAATATGGAGTGCCCAGCAGCTGTTCGGCATACGCCTTGATCATATCCTGTGTGTTTCATAGTTTCTTCATCACAAGAACACAAGTTTCATGCAAACAGTGTACCTTAAATATACTTGTGACGGCTTTAGAGGCTCGATCTTCATCACCTAGAGCGAGCACTAGTTGTGCCTGATAAATGGATAATGAGAATGTCAGAACGACTCTTGCTCGACATACTTTATAGCTCGAAAGTAGACCAGTAAACGTCTCTTGAATCTTGCCTGGGAATGCTCGAGAGAGAAAGCGCAGCCCCTGCTCCCCAGGAGCTAAATCTACGACGATTTTCGCGAGCTGAACTTTGAAATCCTACCAATCAATCAAGGTCAGTATTTTAATGTATGAAATGTTCATTCGGCCACCGTTAATTTAGAGTTTTCTTGAACTGCAAGTTCAGCACTGACATTCCCAACTGATTTTCGCTGAAAGCCCGTGAACACACGCACCCGGGATCGCTACAGATACACAGTTAGAAATTGTAGTAAAGACTTGGGAAGCAGGCTACCCGACAATCCTTTACGCCAGCAAAACTTGCACTGCGGAACTGAAGATTCGTAGAAAGTACTGGACTGCGGAGCATGTGGAATTCTGGTAAAATAGAGCCCTCGGTTTAGAAATCCGGACTATGTCGCCTCTGTAACCTCCACAGCTCAAGTGAAGTGAATGACGCAACTTGTCTCACGATGCGGCACACGTATTCTACTGTGAAAGAGTACGTTGCGAGTTTGCCACAACGTCCGCCAAGAGCGGAGGGGAGAAGATAACATGACAATATCCGCTTTTAGCTTCGCTTCTTCACATCATTTAATTTGTACGATTGATACTTATTAGTAAGGTTTATACGATACCGGTACTAAGAGAGGGTTCCAGGAGAATTCAGGATTCCGCAGACAAATTTTCACTTTTGACAAATTTTCACGTGAAAATTTGTCAAAACTTAATATAGAGGTCTTAGTTACAAAATATTGAGCTTTACTTTTATCTTCGCAACTCGCGCCGCGCAACGGAATAGTACTTTTCTATGTAAAATACGTACTTATCGACGGTTCATGACTCGTCAGTCATGGAGGGACTCTCTGAACCCGTGGTAAATAAATTTATCCCGCGCGACGACGGTGGCGAAAAAACGCGACGATTTTCGTGCACGTTATTCGACGCAGCGGAGTCGTGCGATGGAGTTTGACCACGCGAGTCCGTGTACACGCTCGTGATCTATGTTTCATTCGTTCTATTCACTGCATATAATAGCATGGCTCCGAAATCACTGCTATGGCGCAGTCTAAGCGCCACGTGTGGAAGGCATGATTTAGACCAGATTCTCATACAGTTGCTGCTCATCGTCGACCGCGTCGGCGAACTCAAAAATCTGTAAAATATTTTTGTAACTACAAACGTCTTTAAACCCAAACATCACTCGTCATGAAAATTTGTCTACGGAATTCTTTATCGACCTTGAACCCCCTCAACTAAGTAGAGTTCAAATGTTTGAAAATATATTTTTTCCAGAAGAAATCAGTAGACGGGTAGGAAAAGTAAGTTGGAACACGTGGTACTACTACGCCTTTATTGCAAATCTAAGAAGGGGTTCGCCGAACTGCCAGCGAATTAATTTGAACATAATTATGCCTAATTATCAACCGAGCTATCTTTTTCATGTCCAAAACCATGCAGCACTCCAGCAAACTGGAACATATCAGTACTACTGAAATGTGACCTCTGCAACTTGAAGAAAGTATGGGCAGTTAACAAACTATCGCTTCCCGCCTGATGCTGTGGTCCTATTCTTGATACGCCGAGATGCTCCGCTAGTTTGTTCAGTCCCCCATGCATGTTGCTCACAAACTGCATCAGGTGCTTTATGTCAAAAATACATGGAAAATAGCAGTGAAGAAGGTTGAAAAACTCGGCCTCAGTATCTGGTAACGGTGAGTTTGTCAATAGTTTCAACAGATAGCCAAAATCATATCCGCTATGGAATGTGAGCCACCTGATGTCGTCATTCAAGACAACTCCGCTGACCATCAATCGTTCACTAAATTGCACTACATCAATCCCACGTTCCTCTAGAAGTGGGAAATCAATTCCACTTTGCTTCAGCAACTCGATTGAATCTTGCGCGTAAAGCTCATCCTTTAAATTGAATTCTTTGAAATTGAATTGCCATATACAGTAATGACCATCCACGAGGGGCAGATTTCCGGCTGCATCCGTAAAAGTCAAACCAAGTTGAATCAACTTCAACATGTCAACGTTGCACCGCAGTGTCTGATAGTGAAACTCAGCCTGGTGCTTGAACGAACCGACTGGGCGGGCAACCTAAATGATATAATCAATGTTTTTCGAATAACGAGACTGAGTAAACGTACTACTCCGGGAAACTCCGTATCCATTGCTATGTATGGGTACTTACGAACGACTTCTCTAACTAGAGCGCATTCTTCGTCCAAGTTGTGTGCCCAAACATCACGCATGCGCAAACTTGCTGCGCTGAGAGCTGCAGTCATTATTTCAGTTGAATTTACCTGCATCATGAAAAAAAACGTATCAGTCTTGAGGTCAGCAACTCTTATTTTTGCTACCGTGATCTAAGCAGTCGTTTTGCGAAACGCACAGGCCTCAATCCGTGTATATACACGCGTAGGTGATGGATGCTAATCGAAGTACGCTGGAACAAGCGAGCTCGGAGACAATGATAGCAGACAACGTACAATGAGCTGCACTGTGACGATGCGCCGAGGTGGTGTCACAGGTACAGCAGAGACGAGCCACTTAACCCTAGATTACATTTAACACCGCACTGCATGTTTCCATCTTAGAAGTAAGCTAGTCTTTTTTTGTGACGTGGAGAACGAGTGATAAAAGGCTATTGGTATTCGAAAGAAAATTGAGTGTGACGACTGCAGACATTTACAAAGGCATCTCAAATAGGAAAAAGTGATTGAGTACTTACAAGTGTGTATGTGTGTGTGCCCTTACTAACAATAACAAGTTCACGGCGCAAGATTTTAGCACAAATCTCGCATATTTTCTAGTCCGAATCATATATAGAATCACCTCTCGGAGTGGACAACAGTCCGGCGTCTGTGGTGCCATACCGCAAGTCGGAGCTGAACAGGTCTTCATCAAATTCAGGTATCAGAGACTCTGGAGGTGCCTCTTTGAACTCAACGCACGGAGCACTCTCTACACTTGAGAGATTTCTGCTCACTTGGTATTTTATAGAGTCAAGATACTTACTGGTGTTCAAGTTTTCAATATGCGTTCTTGATTGAATGCGAAGCTGGTAGTCTGCGTCAGAGTAGTATTCGTAGTAATAATCATGGAATGGTATCTCCTTCGGAAGCGGCTTATCCAAAATTACAGCTGTTTCATTTGCCCAGCAACGCGCTACGTTGGATTTGGTGTATCCGCCGCCTCCAGTCACCAGAATCGGAACTTTGAAACTTTTCATAAAGTTCACGCACTCTGCGTGCCCATCTAAAGATAAGTTGAAACAACCAATTCTATCCGCTGCGAGAGAATCCGCACCACATTGCAACACGATGGCACTTGGTTGATAATTTACCATGACTTTTTGCATGACGAATTTAAAAAGCTCAGTGAAACTTGTGTCATCGATACCATCATGCAGAGGAACATTTACACTGTAGTATCTGCCTGTGTTATTGCCTATATCCTCAATTGCTCCAGTTCCAGGGAAAAACATGTCGCCAAATTTGTGGAAACTGACTGTCATGACTCGATCTGTCATGTAAAATGCCTCCTCTACTCCATCACCATGATGAATATCTATATCAATATATACAATGCGAGGATGAATCTTTAGTAACTCAAGAATGGCCAACACTAAGTCGTTGATATAGCAGAATCCAGAGGCCTCGGCTTTCTTGGCATGATGTAATCCTCCAGACCAATTTATGGCGATATCAGACAAACAATTATTCAAACGGACGGCACCATCTATAGATCCGCCTGTATAACTCCGACAAAACTCGAAAAGTCCATCAAAAATAGGGCAGTCTTCTCCCAAGTTGAAGCGTTGCATTTGACTAATATACTGTTGTTGTTTATCCGGGGTGATGCTAGACAAAAACTTCACGTAATCTTCTGCGTGAAATTGCAGGAAATCGTTCGCGGTTGCCTTTCTCGGCCTAAACATTTGTAAGTGTCTGTGCAAACCGTAGGCTAATACTAGATGGTGTGTCATGCACAATCTATGAGGTTTCATCGGGTGATTCGGCCCATAATAACTAGTTCCTACTTCCGAATCGTAAAAGTAACATACACGTTCTTTTGAGACCGGCATTTTTCCTAGCGTTCGCGATGTGCGGCTGATTTCACTAAGTTCCCAACGGCGAGTGCAAGGAGCTCGTTTTTTCCTCTCAGGGCGACATGGAGGGGGTGGGGTTCCAGGAGAATTCAGGATTCCGTAGACAAATTTTCGCCTCTTTTGACAAATTTTCACTTTTGACAAATTTTCACGTGAAAATTTGTTAAAACTTAATATAGAGGTCTTAGTTACAAAATATTAAGCTTTACTTTTATCTTCGCAACGGAAAGCAACATTGGGAAAGATTTATATAACGCGGGTTGGGAGGAGTCCCCCCGAGCTCGACCAGTCATGAACGGTCAAATATCACAATACATTGTGTCTTTTAGCGCTATCATATCATTACACCCCATTTGCTACCGGGTGTTTTCACCTTGTGAAAATTCGTGAAAAACGTGATGCTTCAGAGTTGCATGATTTGAAGCGAAACAGACGACG
>Ga0255783_10005977_pt1 | contig 10630 bp, 7 predicted proteins | sample 011ome_22_FD_179981 | JGI IMG/M metagenome (GOLD analysis project Ga0255783, IMG submission 179981) | Coastal salt marsh microbial communities from the Groves Creek Marsh, Skidaway Island, Georgia - 011507BT metaG (version 2) | ecosystem: Environmental > Aquatic > Marine > Intertidal zone > Salt... | reverse complement strand
GTGGCACGATGTCGCCGGAGAAATCAACCCACCCGACAGCCATTATGCACGAACATCGCTGGTGTGTGTGGAGGACACCTGCAACAGAGGCGGTGGTGCTGTTTGGTCCCTGGATTCGCTGCAAGAAATCAAGGATGGCTGCAAAAAAACGGGCTTACCGCTGCATCTTGATGGTGCACGTTGTTGGAATGCGATGATTGCGCGTGGAAATGGCAGCGTTCCTGAAAGCCAAGCATGGAGCGATTACGGGCAACTCTTCGACTCTATTTCGGTTTGCTTTTCGAAGGGATTGGGCGCTCCCGCAGGAAGTGTACTCATCGGATCCAAATCATTCATTGCTGAAGCGCATCGGGTCCGAAAAGTGTTCGGGGGTGGGATGCGGCAAATCGGCGTGCTCACCGCTGCTTGCAACCATGCCCTCGATGTTGAACTGCCTCGATTGCACGAAGACCACCTTCACGCTCAACAGCTCGGCAGGGCGCTCGTCGGGTTACCCGGGGTAAAAGCCGTGGATCCCGTCGAAACGAACATTGTCATATTTGAACTCCACACCGGCCTTTCAGCTGCGGAATTCGTTGATTGGGCTCAAAATGCCGGGATCTCGTGCTTCGCGTTTGGACCCCAGCGCGTGCGCATGGTGACCCATCGGGACCTCAGTTCAGACCAAATTTCTGAAACGTGCGAACGCTTAGCGACCTCCGTGCTGAACCGATAGCTGACGTGTGATCGCGCTTTCGGCGCTCTGGAATTTCAAGACGTACTGCCCCTCAGGCCAATCCGACACATTGAAAATGGGAGACCCCGGGTCAACCCAATTGGTTTGTGCAACGATTCGACCCGCCATATCCAACGCCTCTACACGCCAACCCGTGCCCAGGGGCATGGCTTCGAAAAACACAGACTCGTTCGCTGGATTCGGGTAAATCGCCGCGTCCGCGAGCCCAATTTCGCCGAGGCCCACTGAACATTCGTGGACAGTCAAAATCAATGCATCCGCGAAAGTGCACCCCGTTTCTGTGGTGCCGCTCAAGACAATGCTGTACGTACCCGGAGCAAAATCACCGGGCTGAACATAGAAAAACTGATTATTCGAACCGTCCTGCCATTCGTACGAATAGCCAATGGGTCCGTAAATCAGGAGCGGTTCATCTTCACAAATGATGGTGTCGTTTCCGATGGTAAAATCAGACGCCTCTACTTCGGGCACAAAAGCCGTGACGGGATAGCTGCATCCATTTTCATCCGTTATATTCAGTTGGTAGGTGCCGGGGAGCAACATCTCCAAATCCTCCATATCCGAAGTGAAATCATTCGGTCCCGTCCACTCAAAGGTGTAGGGATCGTTGGCTCCCGAAACCGCAATCTCGACAGCGCCATCCGCTGAATCTTCGCAACTTGCTTCGGTCACCGTCGTTTGGACAGACCAAGACTCAGGCGCCGTAATCGTGCGCTCAATGCTGAACTGCGTGCCACAAGTCGTCGTGATATCGGCCGTATAAACACCGGGCGACAAATCAAAAATCCAAGATTCCTCCGAACTGTAGCCGTTAGGACCACTCCAAACGCATGAAAAATCGGAACCGCCCGCATTGACGAATGGCAAGATGAACCCATTGGGTGCGGTGTCTTTATCCAACGGACACGTGACGTTTCGGACTTGCGCATCGGCGGAGGTATCATAGGCCTCGGTGGTGAAAACACTCACATCCGCATTGCCTGTTTGGCCTGCCCAACCGTCCACTTGGATATAATAACTCACCCCGACTTCCAGGCAACTTGTGTACATGGTTGAACGGTAGCCTGCGCACTGGTCGTCATTGGAGCCCACCAATTCGTATGTGGCAAAATCCCCGCAATCTTCGACCCGGTATAATGCCAACTGCGTGTCAAAAGACGAAGAGTCCGAACACGTCGTGATGGTCACAGGTGCTGTGGTTTCAGGCGTAAAAGTGAGCCAAACTGAGCTCGACACGTTTCCATCCGAACCGCACCACGAACCTGAGAGGCCGCATGAACCGCTGGGCGCTGCAGGTGGAGAAACCTCACCCGCTTGGACGGATCCACCACTTGAACTGACGATGACGGAAGCGCCGTCCACTTCAATCGGTGCCGCAGCACATGGCACATCGAAGTCAATGAACAAACTCTCACCCGCAGTGAATGTCCAAAGATTTCCGTAACCCGTTCCATTGAAGATGCCCGACAACAATCCGTCCATGTACAAATCGAAGCGTGTTCCCCCGTCTCCGTAACTATCGACGTGCACAAAATCCAACGCCGCGCCGGCCGTTACGCAAAAAGGTCCTTCCATATAGACGCCATTGTTGCCATAAGTCGTTCCACCATTTCCACCCCCACCATTTCCGTCGCATCCTACCTCGGGGTTACCTCCACTTGCTAGGAACAATTCACTACCACATGCCTCACCGGAGGGAAGCAATTCCCAGTACATTTCATATCCCCAGTTGTCTGTGTCGACGACAAAATCAATGGCCACCTCACCGGCTTCGCATTGACTCCGTGTCGTGGATGAGTAAAACAAAAATGAAAATCCAAGAATGAACGGCATGACTGCGCGCAAGTTGAAATCCAGAAAGCGCATGGCAAAAATTTCTTAAAGGTTAGGCTTCGAATATACGCGAATTGGATTGCCCCTGAGCAAGCCCTAGCTTTGTCGTCTTCATGTTAGTGATTCTGTCTCCTTCCAAAACCATGGCCTTCGATGAGGCGCTCGATCGAAGCGACGGAACGGAACCGGTTTTTAAGGAGTCCGCTGCTCGGCTGATGAAACGATTGAAGCCATTGAGAAGCGCCGATTTGGAAGCGCTCATGAGCATCAATTCAGCGCTAGCAGCACTTACTGCCGAACGCATCAAGCGATGGACCGAACATCCGAAATCAGGTCTGGCGAAGCCGGCGGTCAATTGCTTTAAAGGTGCCGTTTACACAGGGCTTGATGCGGCCAATTGGTCAAACGAAGATTTCAACTTTGCGCAAGATCACTTGCGTATTCTGTCAGGTTTGTATGGCGTTTTACGCCCACTGGATCGCATCCAACCGTATCGCTTAGAAATGGGCTTGAAATGGTCTCCGGATGAAAACACACCCCATTTGTACGCTTATTGGTCGAACAAAATCCAATCGGACATTGCCGAGGCAGCTGGCGGTTTGGTGATCAACCTCGCAAGCAAGGAATACGCCAAGGCCGCACTTTCGAAACAATCAAACCTTCGCGTCATCACCCCCGAATTCAAGGAGCGTGTGGGCGATACGTACAAGGCTAAAATGACTTATGCGAAGGAAGCCCGCGGTTCTATGGCCAAATTCATCATCCAACAACGCATCACACAACCCCGATTCCTTCAGTCGTTTCAAGGGATGGGCTACGCCTACAATGAGCAGCTCTCTGTGGATGACCAATGGGTCTTCACGCGGGAATCCACCAAAGAATGACCCGAAAATAATTTTATTCATGAATCACTTTTTCAAGGCCGCAGGGCTTTTCACTCTAATCTTATTGCTCGCCGCTCCCGGTCGAGCTCAAAACTCATCGCCTTCCATGGAAGAAATCAGCTACGCTCTCGGCATTCTTTTTGCCAAAAACTTGCAAGACCAAGGCCTCAGTGAAATATCATCTGACGAAATGGCAAAAGGCTTAGCCGATCAGATGAACGGATCTGCATCCGTAACGCCTGAAAATGCCAATGCAATGGTTGGCCAATTTTTCCAAGCGAAAAAAGAAGCTGCTGGAGCTGCGGCACGCGCTGAAGGAGAGGCATTCCTCGCTTCCAATGCAAAAAACGACGGCGTGCAAGTCACGGCTTCAGGCCTGCAGTACATCCATGAAACCGTCGGTGAAGGAGACAACCCAACTGCCGCATCTACTGTCACCGTTCACTACCGAGGCACCTTAATCGACGGAACCGAATTCGATTCCTCTTACAAGCGAGGTGAACCCATCTCCTTCCCGTTGAGCGGTGTCATCAAAGGATGGACAGAGGGCCTTCAGTTGATGAAGCCCGGAGGCAAGACCAAATTCTTCATCCCACAGGAATTGGCGTACGGTGCGAATCCCAATCCAAATGGACCCATCCCACCTTATGCTGCTTTGGTATTTGAAGTCGAATTGATTTCCATTCAATGATTCAAAAGACTCGAACAACCTCACTCGAAAAACCCCGGCTTTGACCGGGGTTTTTTGTTAGTTTGCAGACCATGAATGCATTGATCACCAACGACGCGGTCGTACTTGGCTTGTTGATTGCCACCCTTGCCCTGGTATTCCACAGCAGTACCCTTGCCCGCTTCAAAAAATTCTACACCATCATTCCAACGTTGTTGGTGTGTTATTTCATGCCAGCGATGTACAATTCGTTTGGGTTGGTGGACGGTGAAGCTTCAAATTTATATTTCGTCGCGTCGCGCTATTTGTTGCCCGCGAGCTTGGTGCTATTGTGCTTGAGCATTGATCTGAAGGGAATTTGGAATTTAGGCCCCAAGGCACTCATCATGTTCTTCACTGCAACTGTGGGCATCATCATCGGCGGTCCGCTTGCCCTCTGGATAGTGAGCTTTATTGAACCCAGCGTCCTGGGTGGAGACGCGCCAGACGCATTTTGGAGGGGGCTTTCCACGGTGGCAGGCAGCTGGATTGGTGGTGGCGCTAACCAAGCAGCGTTGAAGGAGATTTCCCAGACGTTGGACGATCAATTCTCCGCCATGCTCATTGTCGATGTCTTTGTGGCCAATTTGTGGATGCCGTTCTTGCTCGTTGGAGCGGGCATGAGTGCCGCATTGGATCGAAGGTTGAAGGCGGACGCCACCGCAGTGGACGAGCTGAAATCCAAAGTTGAGCAATTCCAATTGGGCATCGCACGCATTCCTTCGTTCACCGATTTCATGGTGATTGGTGGCATTGCATTTGGGTCTGTTGCCATTGCACACGTATCCGCTGACACGTTGGGTCCAGCATTCAAATCCCTTTTCGCCGGAATGCTGGAATCAAATCCCGGAAGTTTTGTGCAATACTTAAGCAGCTTAGAACAAGGATTCTTTTGGATTGTGGTGACGGCCACGGCACTCGGCATTTTGCTCAGCTTTACAGGGCTACGCAACTACGAAGGAGCGGGCGCAAGCAAATTGGGGTCTGTGTTCCTGTATGTCTTGGTGGCGACCATCGGAATGAAAATGGATGTGGTGGAATTGTACCACAATTGGGACGTTTACTGGTCGGTCATTCTCATCGGATTGATTTGGATGCTCACGCACATCGTCGTGCTGCTCACGGTGGCAAAAATCATCAAAGCGCCATTCTTTTTCGTCGCCGTTGGTTCTCAAGCCAACGTTGGCGGTGCAGCAAGTGCTCCCATTGTAGCCAGTGCATTCTCACCGGCATTGGCGCCTGTTGGGGTGTTGTTGGCCGTATTGGGCTACGCGGTGGGTACGGTTGGCGCCATTGTCTGCATGGAGCTCATGCACGCCATCTCGCTTTAGTCGAGCCAATGCCCCATCAACGTTTTTTTCACTTCCAAATAAGCCGCATTCTCGGCTAATGGAGCAATCACTAAGGGCTCGCGTTTTACGACCGTTATATCGTTCGCTTCCAATTCGTTTACCTTCTCAGGATTGTTGGTGAGCAAGCGCACCTCGGCCAGGTTCAGTGCCTTCAAAATAGCCGCAGCAGCTTCGAAAGTTCTAGCGTCAGCAGGATGCCCCAAGGCTTCGTTCGCCTGGATGGTGTCTAGGCCATCGTCTTGCAGGTTGTAAGCTTTCAATTTCTCCACCAATCCGATTCCCCGTCCCTCTTGTCGGAGATAAATCAAACACCCCCCCTCCTTTCCGATCCGGACGAGCGCCTGATCCAACTGCGCGCCACAATCACATCGCGTTGACCCAAATACATCGCCTGTCATGCACTCGCTGTGAATGCGAACGAGCGGTGCACGCTCTTTGGACTTTGTGTCCGAGATCAGAGCCAAGTGCGGATGTAAATCCCCCTCCGTTCCGAAAGCTGCCACTTGATACCCTCCAGCATCCAGAGGAAGTCGTGCCTCAACGAGTTTTTTCACAATTCAAAGGTAGGTATTTATATCAGCTCCGGGGCATTGTTCCAGACGACGAAACAACAAAAAGGCCGGTCCCAATGGAACCGGCCTTTTCATCAAATGTTCTGTATAATGCTTATTCGCACGTCGTTCCGAAGACAGACAAGAACGAAAGCAAGTCAGGCGTGGCTACCAAGCCGTCACCGTCGAGATCGCCTGGGCATGCGTTGATTGCAAATTCGCAAGAGCCATCGTCTGTGTTCGCTGCGGCATTGTAGTTTTCGGCTGCTTCGTAGATGCAACCGAATACAACTGGCGTAGCGCAAGAGCCATCGTCTTCCGTCGCGTTCAAGTCAAATTCTGCATAGAATGGATCCGTGCAACCAGGAAGTGGGCAAGTTGCCGCGCAGCTGCCGGCGCAGTATGCAACCACCAATCCATCTGCCGCAGTCGCGATGTAGTTTCCACCACCGGCACCGATTGGCAAACCTGGGTTGGCTTCACACTCGGTTGGAGCGTTGAAGATCGAGCCCCATCCTGACCATCCATCTGCCGCACCCGTCGCAGCAATCACGAATTCAAACGTAGTGCCTTCTTCCAAAGTCAAAGTACCAGAGAAAATGCCGTCGCCGTCAGCGTCAGCGAGCTCAACGCCCCACGCTCCCCATGAGTTCCAGCTTCCGTTGATGACTACGCTACCATAATCGTCATTCGGGAACCCAGTGTAGTTCATATCGATGGCGAAAGCCACGTCCACAAACACAGGTGGGTTCACTTCGTCACATGTCAAGCATGTTCCGTACGTGTCCGCAGTTGTGATGCCCGAATCAACCAAGCGGTTTGCGTAGCTCGATCCGTCAGTGACTGGAGCACACGTTGCACCGTTGTTCACATCGTCGATGAGGTCTTCTTGATGAGCCCAGTAGTCGACCATGTACTTGTATTCGATTTGCGGACCGGGAACGTCCATGGTGATGGTGTAAACGCCATCGGCATCATCATCAGACATGAGGATGTCTGCTGTCCAATTCCAAACTGGGCCTGTGATGTGTACTGTAGAGAAATCTACTCCTGCACAATTCATGTCCACATTGAACGTGGTAGAGTACAAGCAAGAGCCATCGTCTGTATTCGCCTCAGCGCTGAAGTTTACCGCTGAGTCATCCGTGCAACCGAATACGTCGCCTTCGTTCAATTCACAGTCTTCACAAGACTCCCAGCAAACAACATCCAAAACCATATCCACACCACCTTCAACAATGACGAGACGATTGGTGAAGGCCCCTGTTGTCAAGGTACAAGCAGCATCAAGTGAATCGAGGGTTTCGTCCGTGCCACTGTTCACAAATTTATACTCATGGCCTCCTTCAGGTAAGACTGCTGTGTACGTGTAAATGCCATCTCCATCATCATCGTTCATGATTTCACCAGGGAAGCCCCATCCATTCAATGAACCACCAAAAATCGTAACGTTCCCAGGGACGGCTACGGAGTTCATGTTGACTTGGAAAGTAACGGAAGCTTCAGAGACTGATGCACATGTTCCATCTGTGCTGCATTGTCCAAAGCAAGTAGAAATGGTTGTTGGCCCTGTAATCGTTGGCAGAAAGCGATCATTGTAGTTATCAGGATCGCCGCAAGGCAGGCCGGCAAGGTTTTCCTTGCATGACCAATCTCCACAAGCACCGTTGGTGAATGTGTAGTGGCTCGAAAACCCTTCATCCAACATCAACGTGATGCTATAAATGCCGTCCCCGTCAGGATCTGTCATCTCATTATCGCCTGGGTTTCCGAAGTTGCCGCCACCCGCGAGGTAAACACCAGTTTCTGCGACAGTCTCGTTGGCCATGTTCACATTGAATGTGACTTCATGCTCTGGAATTTCCACGTCGCACGAAACGCATTCCCCGTAGCAAACCAAATTCGTGGTTGCGCTCTCTGATCCCATCAGAAATGAACGGTTTCCATATTCAGGCGTCGCACAAGCTGAAGGCACGGTTTCTTCGTATCCCCATCCCGGTCCGTTCATATACTTCCACTGCACCAGTGTGCCAGGAACAACACCCATCGCTGTGTACGTGTAAATGCCGTCACCATCATCATCCGACATGGCTGTGAAATCCCAAGCGATGAAATCACCTGCGATGTAAACCCCAGCCGGATTGGCTCCAACCGTATTCATATCCACTTGGAAGGTCAAATCGACCGGAGTTCCTGGATCGGAACAAGTCTCATCACATCCAAGCGGGCACATATTGATCGTCATATCATCCGCTCCTACGGTGAAATGCCAATTGTTCGTTCCAGGCAAAGCGCAAGGCAAGCCTGCAGCGTTCCAAACCGTACCCCAACCGCCATAGCCGTCAGCTGGACCTGAACCTGCAACAACGTACTCAATTGCAGCTCCTTCAGCCAACTCAATTGAACCTGTCCAAACGTTATCTCCATCATCGTCTGCCAAAGGCACACCCCACGCTCCCCATGAATTCCAGTTACCGTTAACTGTAGCTGCGTCGAAGTCAGCATTGGGGAAGCCGGTGTAGTTCAAATCAACATTGAATGTCACCAATGACGTTTGTGCTTGTGCTGTAAAAACCACAAGGCATGTAGTAATGAAAGCTAAAAATTGTCTCATTTTAGTTGAAATTATTCTACGAAACCCGCTTAACTTCCATTGAGTTCGGGATTTTCGTCGGCAGAAATATACGGAACAAATTGTGTATTCCCAACACGATTGGCTAAAATCGTCGTTTGGAAGTACCTAAAAAGCACGATTGGGGTAACAGTATTTTAATCTCATTCTAACGACCCATCAATGCACACTCCGATCAACAATTACGAGTGAAAGAGCGGCCAAAACACAGCTCAATCCGGCAATTAGCATGGTATACGCCGGTACACCTCCAAAAAAGAAACCATTCAAAAAATTGATTCCACCCACGGCCGCAATGATTTGCGGAATGACGATGAACATATTGAAGATGCCCATGTAAATGCCCATCTTATCGGATGGAACCGAACTTGATAGCATGGCGTATGGCATGGACAAAATGGAGCCCCAAGAAATGCCAATCAAAGCAAAACACCATTTCAGGGTACTGGCGGTATCCGGACCCAATTGCAACATCCAAGCAAATCCAACTCCACCCAACAACAAAGACACTCCATGCACCAATCGTCGATTGATTGTGAATCGGTTAGTGTAAAACGCCAACAAGAGCGCAAAGGCCATCGAGCTCAACCCATACACCCCCATCGCACTTGAAACGGAATTCGCTGCCTCGTTATATGCAGCGTTTGCCGCTGCAAAACCCTCAGCTCCAGGCAATGGATTCGGGGCAGCAAAAACATGCTCTGTCAATGCTGGCGTTGCAAATGACCACATCGTGAAGAAAGCGAACCAACTAAAAAATTGAACCAAACCCAGTTGCGCCATGACTTTGGGCATGCCGACAATGGACTTAAAAATTTCTTGGATGCCTGCCACAAATCCTTTCGAAGCCTCACGTTCTCGCTGAAATGCCTCCAAATCATCCGGAGGATCTTCATCGGTGGTCCAAACCGTGATGGCGATGGTAACGAGGAAAACTGCAGCGCCAATGGCAAAAGAGTAAAAGACTGAATCAGGAATTTCGCCGGCTGGCGCTTCATTCTTCGCCCCGAGCTGGGTCACCATCCACGGCAGATTCGACGCCACCCACGTTCCGATGCCGATGATAAGTGTTTGTAGGACAAAACCAAAGTTCCGCTGATCCTCAGGTAATTTATCCGCAACCAAGGCTCGGAACGGTTCCATGCTGATGTTGATCGACGCGTCCAATACCCATAACAAACCTGCAGCCATCCACAGAGCGCTGCTGTGTGGCATGATGAATAAAGCAGCAGAACTCAGGATGGCACCGATCATGAAATAAGGCCGACGTCGCCCCCATCGCGGACTCCACGTGCGGTCACTCCAATAACCAATGATCGGCTGAACCAACAGACCGGTAAGTGGCGCGGCTATCCACAAACCCGGCAATTCTTCCGGGGTGGCTCCCAGGGTTTGGAAAATTCTGGACATGTTACCCCCTTGCAATGCAAATCCGAATTGAATTCCGAGAAATCCAAAACTCATGTTCCAGATTTGCCAAAATGAAAGCCGTTTTTGATGGGTACCCATGTCTTCTGATTTTGACTCTAAAATACTACTTCGTGTCAAAGTAACACCTTCAGATTTATGAACAAAAAAAAGCACCGAGCGTGAACCCGGTGCTTTTCTTCGTTTTCAAAAATTCGTTATTCTGGGCAAGGGTAGCTATACGCAGCCAAGAATTCAAGCAAATCACCTGAACCAATCAGACCGTTGCCATCCGCGTCAAATGGACAATTGTCCTCTGCCGTGATTTCACAGGAGCCATCGTCCACGGTTGCGTTCGGTGCATAATTCGATGCCTCCGGATACGTACAACCCAATACATCATAGACGCACGATGCGTCGTCCACCAATGCCAGCGGGCAGTAATTGCTGGCCGATTCATCGGTACAACCTTCGAACGAGCAGCTTCCGTCATCAAATGATGCCAATGGATTATAGTTCGCTGCAT
>Ga0255783_10005971_pt1 | contig 10639 bp, 17 predicted proteins | sample 011ome_22_FD_179981 | JGI IMG/M metagenome (GOLD analysis project Ga0255783, IMG submission 179981) | Coastal salt marsh microbial communities from the Groves Creek Marsh, Skidaway Island, Georgia - 011507BT metaG (version 2) | ecosystem: Environmental > Aquatic > Marine > Intertidal zone >... | reverse complement strand
TTTTGCTTTCTTTTCTATTTCTTCTTTAGCGTCAGCTAGTTTGGTGAGTTGTGGCCCCATTTCACCGACACTTTGGATGTGTCCGGCAAACTCCTTGATAGCCCCGATAGCTTCGTTAGCTATCTTGATGGCGGCTATGGCCTCAAAGATCATGACCGTGTTTCTATGAGTCGGTCAATCTTAGCGTCGAGAGCATCCAAGCGGTCCATGAGTCGTTCCATGTCTTCCCTGACTTCGTCTTTCCGTGCGTACTTCTCTGCGATGCTTAACTGGCACTGCACGATTTCTTCACGGGTTTTGTTGAGGAGGATGGATAGGCGATGCAACTCCGTGTGCATCTGTACACCAAACCAGCCTACCAGTGTGATGAGTGCGGATAGAACAATGTTCCAGATCATCATGTCCATCAGTCATCCGCATCCTGTATGGTTAGCTCATCCGCCTCAACCTGACGCATGATTTCTGCGTAGTGGCGGTTGGCAGGGTCTAGTGGGACTGACATTGTTTCACCGTCAATAACTACCTGAACACTTATGTTAGTGCCTTCAGGAGCGTTGTACTGAGCCGATGTAATATTTAGCTGTTCCATTTATAACTCCGCATCCAAATCTAATCTAGAGCTTGTGCTAGCGGCACACGCAATATGCCCACAGTCTCCCTGAGAAGCCCCACTTGATCCCGTTGTTTGAGTAAAACGCAAGACGTTTATAGGAACTCCTTCATTGGGAGTAGAACTGTTTATTGCAGTGCCAGTTCCTGAGTAATAACCTACACCTCCTCTAAGAACTTGCAGTGAGGAAAATGATAATGTAGGTACAGCCCGCATTGACGTTGGTAAATTGATAATAAACGCACTATCTGTTGAACTGGAGAACGCAACAGTAGCTAGAAAATGCCTATTTGAAGAGGAACCTTGCCCATATCTTTGAAAGTACCTCTGACACAACGCAAGCTCCTCCCCGAATGAGCGATGTTCAAACGGGGTCGCAACAGAGCCGACTTCTAGTTGGACTCCGGTAATTTGCCATGTGGCGTTTAGTGTCGCAAGTAAGTTTGTAGCACCGACTGCATGGTTTGCGTTTGTGTTAGCTTCCCACGTTGTTGCTAGTGTTCCACTTGTGTAGTTGCTTCCTGCACACAAAATGTACACAACACGAAACGCTAGGCTGTTGTCATTGGTAAACCCACTGCCGCCTGTGTCTGCATCATAAGTGATGGTTTTATATTCCCAAGTATTAGCGGCATTGACAGTGTAGAGTTTAGACGTTGTACGCTGATTGTCTTGATCCCGTAGCATTACAGCATAATCGCCGGTAACACTTGCCTTAACCCAAAATGATAGCGTGACTTGTTGGGCATTAGATGTGCCAAATTTTAGGCGCTGTACGTCCTGCCCTTCAAATCGTGTATCGTACAACAAGCTATCCCCTGCACCCGGAGACGTATATTGAGTTGTCGCTGTAATTTTAAGTGACTTAGCAAACCCATCTGGCCCATCAGATGCTTGTTCTACCTTGTGAGATAAACCCGTAGCTGAGTGACTTGTACGCCATCTATCAACAGTGTGATACCCATTGGTTGTAACTCCAGTAGCACTCGTCCCACGCTGTGCCACCTGCATCGCACCGTTGATGATGAGATTCCTGCGCCCACCGATCTGGCCGATGTTCAAGCTGTCGGCAGTGATACCACCAGAGACAATGCCGTCACTGTCAATCTTACTCAGAGCCATTGTCGGCCTCCTCAATGGTCAATGTGCCAGCTTCCACTTGGCGGAGTATTTCGGCGTAGTGGCGGTTTGCGGGATTTATCGGTATCAAAGTATACACACCATTGATTTTTGTAGAAATGCAAGATACTTCACCGTCTAAGTAACAATATTTAGTTTCTGTGAAAATCATAGCTCTGCATCCGCTCCTATATAATCCCCAGCGTCATAGGTAAAAAATATTGTACCGTTACCCGCAGTAGTTGTATCTGCACCACTAGTAGAATATAAAACAAAGCCATATGGACCTTCGCCAGTAAACGCTAGCGTCCCGACATCTCCTGTACTTGTACCGGCTCTTTCAAAACGTATGTTTCCTGCGACTTCAACTGATGGATTAGTTCTCATAACTACAGGGTTTTGAATAAAACATCTTGGATCATTTGTTTGATACATCATTCCAGAACCTATGGAATAACGATCCGTACTTGGTTGTGTTATTCTCCAATAATACCTCTGACACAACGCAAGTTCTTCACCATAGCTTCTGTGTTCAAAGGGCGTGGCGACGTTGCCGACTTCTACCTGAAACCCAGAGATATAAACAGTTGCGCTAGTGGCAAACGTCAAGATGACAGCCACAGAGTTTCCAGTTAAAGAAGAAAAGGGTGCAGTAAATGTGTGTGTGATGCGTTCCCAAGTGTCCGCCGCACTAAGTGTCTGCGCCCCACCGTCAGGCCTTCCACCGGAACCGCCTTCATCGTTCAGTTCTAGTTTAGTGATAGCATTGACGTTAGATGATCTAGCGTAAAAACTAACTGTGATGTCTTGGTTTACGATATGCCCGCATACTTGTGGGCGTTCCATTTTTTGTAACAACAAAGGTGTACCAGAGCCATTGGCGACTACCTTCATTGAATATTGGAAGTTATCAGGGACAATACTTGTTTCTTGGGTAAAGGTAGCGTCATTCTGTTGCCATCTGTCAGCAGTGTTTACGCCATTACTAGAAGACGTTGTAGCTCTTTGCCAAATAGTATACGCACCGTTAATAATCAGATTACGCCGTCCACTGGGATAGCGAGCATCTACTGCGTTATCATATGCACGACTCATCTTTTATTCCCTTACGGTTTTGTAGGCCAAGTTACATCATCTAAAGATGTTGCGTTGTCTGTGATATCCCGCAGTGCCTGACGGTATGCAGTCTGTTCAGCAGTCATTGTGAGATCAGATGATGCCCACCAGTCAGTAGCGGCAATCAAACGATCACGCTCTGCACGGAGTGCCTTCATCGGCTCTGCCGCAGTAAGTTCTGCTTGCTTGGCTGATACCTGAGTCCACGTTACGCCCCAGTCTGCTGAGTTAGCTGACTCAATGGCTGAACCATTGGCGTCTGCTCCAGTGACCTTGCGGAACATAGAGTTGAACTCTGCCTCTGTTGTAGGTTCTCCACGGAGAACCCATTCTGTGATGTTAAGCTCTGAGAGAGCCTGTGATACGCTTGCCATGTGTTTCTCCTTTGGTTAAGCGATTTCCATAATATGGATAGTTGACCTGTTTAAGGTGTCTGCAAAAAACTCTACTTGGGTGGCTCTGCCATCTGTGTGTGCCTGAACCTTTATTTGAATCTGAGAACCTGTTGTATTTGAATGTTCGTACTGCTGTACATGACTAAAGTTATGCCAAATACCACCTGATCCGTAATCATAGACACCTTGTTGATCCACGAGCCAGACCTTAGTTCCATCTATTGTCATGCGGTAAGTGAATCTAGCATCTTGAGACGATTCTTTACTCGCATTAAGTATTAAACTAGAGGTTATTAATAGGGTACTTGTTGTTTGAACAGGCGTGTAATTTACTGTGCAAAAATCAGCAAACGTACTTGTTGTATTTGTAATTCCGCTTCCCGGAGTGACATTAAACAGTTGTGTATTGACAACGCCCCCACTAATCCCAAGATCACCCGCAGTTGGTGTCGAGCCATCAGCCAGTTGGATTTGATCGACTTTGATTATACTGCTCATCCTGCGATCTCCATTACTGTAATTGTTGATGTGCCAATAGCCGTGCTAGGAACAATCTGTCTAGTGTTTAGAGTTACTTGCCCACCGCCAGATGAAGCTAACGCTACCCTATAAGTGATTGCAGACGTAGTAGCAGGACTATCTAAATACATCATACTTGCTGAATGGTAATGTCTATTTTGATCTGGGCTAACGGGAATATTTACTTGTTCTCCAAAAGTTTGTCCACTGGCTAAGTTGATACCTGTGCCGTCTTTTTCTAATCTTACATTCAATCCATTACCAGTGGCGGAGCCACCCTTTCCTTCAAATATAATTAATATTTTATTTGCAGTAGAATTTGGGGTTATAGACACCGATAATCCATCAGGAGAAACATAGCTAGTGCTTGTTGTACTATACGCCGTGTTTCTTGTTGAACTAACAACCTGCAACACACTCCCACTAGGAAGCTGAAGGTTAGGCGCACTGACCTTACTCTGGAGATTCGGGGCGATGTTGTCTACATAGAGTGTTGTCATCAGGTATCTCCTAACCGAATAAACATAAATGACGTTTCAGCCGTGGTGCTACTGCCCCTAAGTGTAACGGTGGTGTTTGTTATATCAGTTGAGAACTTTATTTTAGTCGTACTTGTATCGGTCACATCAACGATGTATTCGGCAGTAGCCGTAGCCAGAGTAGTGTTACTGTTGTTTCTTGTAATAGAAGACGTTCCTTTTGCCGCTTGACCATACGAACTTCCGCTATCTATAGAAACCTGAATAACAATTTCTGCGGCACGGGTATCTCCGTCTTTATGAAAGTTACCTCTAGCTTTTACTAACCAAATCCCTGTGGATGGAAAGGTAAAAATACCGCTAGCTTGGGACATTCCACTATTAATACTTCCCGTTCCGCTACGACCATATAGGGACAAATTTGATGTTATATCAACTATTGTTGCGGAACTTAATGAGCTACTTGAAGTAAGAACCCATTGCTCCGCAACCTTAATTTCATTAACACCTGAAGTGCTACCTGCAAGATCCAACGTCTGCCCAGACGGGATAATCACCTTGTTCGCATTGGCCCCGCTAGTTGGCCCTTTGAGTGTTTGTACTATGATTTCACTTGCCATTCTATACCACCGTCAGTGTGCCGTTGACCGTCACTGTTCCGGTCAGAGTAACTGGGCCAACCAGCATTGCATTCTTGCCTGAAGCCACTGTAAAGTCCTCAGAGAAGCTATCCGCATTCTGGTAGCGGTCAGCCTCAATGCCACCAAAGAACTCGCCACCTGTGGACGCTGGGACAGTATCAACGACATTGAATACATCGTAGCTGATCACCTCTACGACATCTGAAGCTGAGAGGGCAGTGAGGCCAGTAATTGTGTTGGCACCTAAGCTGTAGTCATCCCCCTGTACGAGTAAGACACCATTTAAGTACACATCTGTGTATGCACCATCTGTGAAGGCGAGTGTCTTACCGTTGTCGTCAGACCCAGTGAGGGATGTTTCGCCACCTGAAGCTGTGAAGTTGTAGCGGGTGCGAACCCCAAAGTCTGATGAACGTCCGATGTATGGCATCGTTTCTTACTCCGGTTTAGGATACTTGTCTTTGACAGCTTGGATTGCATCAGCCCAAGTTGTCGTTCCGTTGATTTTGTCGTGGTATTGCATATCAAGTTGCTCTGCGATGGATGGGTAGGCGGCTTGGCGGTTCAATACATACTCAGCATTACGGCTGTCCCATAGTGCTTGCATTTCTGCTAATTTTGCATTGACCTCTGCCTCAGTAGGCTTGATCACAGAATCGTCAACAACAATTAGATTTGCGTATACACGATCAGATTTATCTGACCAGTCCCACCACTTACCATTTGCAAACTCGCAAAGGATTTCTTCAATGTTTGATGGTCTACTAATCATTACGCATCCCCCAAACGTGTGAAAACTACGTTACTTCTTGTTTCAGTTGAGCTACCATTAATTCTCCCGTTAGTATTATCGGAGGTCTGAACTATTATCCTGAACCTGTAAGTACTAATATCGCTAACATGAAGTATCATGGAAACAGAACCTTGCTGGTGCGCACCTGAGGTATGTGCAGAATTTAACGTATCCCCCGCAAGAGTCGTAAAAGAAGACCCTGAGTCTGTGGAAAACTCATGTTTGAATCCCATATACACGATGCCTCCTGCATTGGAGTAAGTGGTGTAGCTAGAAGTAGCTAACCACGTTCCTGTCACTGGGAACGAAAATAAACCGCTAGATACACTGACTGCCGTGCCTATTCCATTGTAGTTTCTATCAGGCAATTCCCAGTTTGTAATTACAGCATCGTTTACTGTTGAAACTACGGCATCCAACTTGTACTGCGTCATGTGGGTAATGCCCACAGCAGAGTCCAGATTAGCGACAGGGATAGATGACGCACTCGTCAGTACCGTACCAGTCTCCGCAGGAACCGTGATGCTACCCGTGCCGTCAGCTTTCTTGATTGTGTTTACAAGGATTTCGCTCATGTTAAGAATCCGTCATATAAAAGAAGTTTAAGGCGCACTGAAATCCTGAAGTTACTTCAGCAGAAGTTAGATCTGTAACGCCTCCAGTATCGTCATATAAACGTAGTTCAACGTAACTGACATTCTCAACAATAACTCCAAATAAACTTTCTCCCGCAGTTATTGACAACCCTTTAGCATCTATACCAAAGCCAGTGTAATAACCAAAATCAGTGGAGTCCGTAGCTGAAGTGTAAGGTAGGTTAGTTATTCTTACTTTATTCCCTGACGTCAAAGCCGCCGCTGAAGTAATTTCTAGCTTACCTGTACAAAAAACAACATTACCTATTTTGGTGTAAGCTCCCCGTGTATACCCAGATCGGATTGTACAGGCGTTCCCAAGACTATCTTCTAATCCCCATGTCCAGAATCCTGTTGCATAAGATTGTGGGACACTACTCGCACTCGTCAACACCGTCCCCGCCTCATCTGGCAGAGTCAGTGTGCGGTCTGTGTTGCTGTTGGGTGCGGCAATGGTGAACGTGCCTGAGCCGGAAGCATTGGGTGTGAGGGCTATCTTGCTCATCCGGCGATCTCCATTAGGGTGATATTAGATGCATTTGTTTTGCTTGTTGAGTTATTCAATCGCACTCGCCCGTCACTAGCAGTAGTTCCTGCGGCAATTTGCAACGTATACGTCACTGAACTTGTTGTTGCCGGGGAATCTAAAACTTGCACAGCAATATTGTTAGCAACTTTGTTTTCGCCGATAGCATCTGTTCCTGCACTAATATTTCCAAAATAATCAGATTCCCAAACAAGATTTGAAGTAGAGTCTCTATATACACGAGCATTGCCCCAAATACTCTGTGCCGCCCTAATCATGGTCATATTTCCGGTCACAACAACCAATATTTTGCTTGATGTGCTTGATGGTGTGATTGAGGCTGTTGTTGCTGTGTCTGTGTAAGTTGTAGAAGTTACTTCTTGGTAGTTGTTGTTGGCTACACTAACAACCTGCAACACACTTCCCGCAGGAAGATTCGCATCGGTAATTACACCGTCCTGTACTAATGAAACACCCGTAGTGCCGTCTAATACTACTGCCATCTTACACCACCACCAATCTTGATCCTGTCGGTACAGTCACTGTAACGCCACTAGATACAGTCAACGGTCCAGCCGCCATTGCGTTATACCCTGCATCCACTTCTAAGTCTTCTTGAATCAGCTTGTTGTTCTGGAAGATTGTCGCAGTCTGCTTAACCACGTAATCACTCTCCAGTAAGTTCGCCTTACCCCGGTGTACAACGTAGATGTTGCTCGTACCAGAAGGAGGTGCTGATGTAAACGTGAGAGTCTTACCTGCAATTGAGTACGCAGATGTAGGCTCCTGCTGTACATTCTCCACAAACACTTCACAGTCATTCGTACCGGATGCAACAGACAATGTGAAGTCTACAGTAGACGCATCACCTGAGAAGGTATCCTTCGTGACATTCTGGAAGTTAAATGCAGGTTTATTACCTAAGTACGCCATTGGTCACCTCTTAGGTTGAAATATCATCGACAGTCGATACCCACACATCCAGTGAGGACGCTGTATCTGAGATCACCTTGAGTGCATCACCACTTTGCACAACAAACTTCGCACCACCGTCTAGCACCTGTAGAGATGAACCGGCGGGGATAGGAGCATTGTTCACGAGATAGATATCGTTAACCCCGTCGTTGATGTAGCAGGAGACGATGATCTGTGAAGCTGTTACGTTGGAAAGAGAGATACCTACGACTGTATCAAAAGAGTCGGCAGTGAACAGCGTTGCCGCTGAGGTGCCTACGTTGTTGGATGTGTACCGTCTAAAGTTCTGTGCCATATTTCACCTTTATAGTGCGATTGCCATTGCGATGGCAAACCCTGCTGTCGCTCCTGCGCTTGGTAAGTTAGTTAATTGAGAGCCATCGACTGCGGGTAGTCTGGCTGATCCATCAAGCTGTACAAGCTGATTGCCACTTGTGCCTACATCTAAACGAGCAGTTGCGACTGATCCAGTTAACTGACTGCCATCAATGCTCTTGTTAGTTAAGGTTTGTGTTGTACTTGCGTAGTATGTATCTAGAAGATCAACATCAAAGTAACCAATAGATGGACCAGATGCATCATACATTGCAATCGCATCACTAGATGTAATTGCAGTCGAAGTGTCTGGTGTGATTGCTGATACGTCAGCTACAGCATTTAACTCAGCACCTGTCGCTGTCAATCCAGTCACATTGTTTGCAGTGCCGTTGACTGCCTGAATGCGAGCCTCTACGGACTGCTGTGTTGGAATGAGTGTGGCACTGTTGGATGACATATCGTCTTCATCAACAAAGCCTGTAATGGTAATCGTACCATCTGAGATGCTACCAAACTGAACAGTACCTGAAGCAGTTACGGTTGTACCACTCACGTTACCAGTCAAATCACCAGTTACGTTACCTGTCACATCTCCTGTTACATCGCCTGAGAGATTACCGGTTACATCACCTGTCACATTGCCTGTGACATCACCTTCAATATCAGCGACAAGAGTACCAGTGGTAATTGTTAAGTCGCCAGTAGAAGCACCTGTGAATGTACCAGTACCAACAGTGAACTTGTCAGCACTTTCATCATAACCAATGAAGGCATTATTTTCAGAACCACGCTCAATGACGATACCGGAGTCATTAATAGGTGTGCCAGTAGTACCGTTACCTAACTCCATCAGAGTATCAGACACAGTAGTGTTGGTAGTGCTAAGTGTAGTCGTTGTTCCGTTAACTGTCAAGTCGCCGCCGATGGTAGCGTTACCTGATGTAGTCAGCGTACCGAATGAACTTGTACCAGTAGAAGTGACATCCCCTGTTAGTGGGCCGGAGAAGGCAGTAGCAGTGGCAGTTCCAGTAACTTCTACCCCTGAGCTTGTTGTCTCAATCTTTTTAGAGTTGGCATGATACAGTTCGACTGCGCCATCGGTAATAAACTTAGCCATTCTGTCTGTGGACAGATGCTTAAAGAATTCAATGTTTGCATTAGTGCCTAGATAAAGATTACCAGTCCCACGCTCAGAGATGTAAGAGTTAGATGCGTCATGGTAGATTTGTAAATCGCCACCTGCACCAAACGCCGCTACATCGTTGTCTGCAAACTGGATATCGTAACTATTAGTCGATAAGTTACCGCCAAGCTGTGGTGTGGTATCCTCAACAACATTTAAAATGCCAGTATCTGTTGAGTTGATTGTTAAAGTGTTAGCGGCATCATCGTAGGTAAGAGATACATTCCCACCTGCAACTAAAAGATTGTTTACCCTGTCATCGACTCGCTCATCTGTGTAGTAAAGGTTAGTCGATCCTTCGGAAAGAGCATCTGTATCGTGGTTAGAAATATCGGAAACAGTACCAGTTACGTTTCCTAAAACATTGCCTGTAACATTGCCAGTTAAATTACCAGTAACATTTCCTGTAACATCACCGGTCAAATCCGATGTTAAGGTTCCCGTTACTGTAACATTGTTAAACGTAGATAAACCGGGTGAAGAGGTTACATTACCAGTAAGGTTACCGACTACGTTGCCTGTCACACCACCAGTTAAGTTGCCAGTGACGTTGCCCGTAACATCGCCCGTAAGGTTGCCTGTAACATCACCAGTTACATTTCCGGTCACGTTGCCCGTAAGGTTGCCTGTTACATCCCCAGTTAAGTCGCCGGTAACATCGCCTGTTAAGTCGCCGGTGATACCACCAGAAGATGAAACAGTTGTGAATGAACCTGCGGCTGGCGTAGTGCCACCGATAACAGTACCGTCAATAGTGCCACCAGTCAGCGTGACAGCCGCTGAGACAAGCGCATCAATGTTTGCAGTACCATCTATCCAGAGATTCTTAAACTCCGCTCCTGAAGCTCCTAGATCAATGTCATCGTCAGTGACAGGTACGATAGCACCGTCTTGGATGCGAATCTGCTCTACAGGAGAACTAGAGACTTCAGTGTAGATAGAAACACGGTTGTTTGATGTGTCTACAACAACCTTATTGTTACCATCCGTGTCAGCAATCAGACCGACGTATGAACCTTCCGTGCCTGAACCATCGTGGTTATGTCCACCTGCAAATGCAAACGCATCACGGAGCGCATTGAATTCAGCATTTAGAGGTGCGGCTTTGACTACCTCACCTGAGATAATGTCCGCAACGGATTGTCTGCTATATCCCGCCATTTATCTGCGATCTCCATATCCGAACAGTAGAACAAAACCTTGGATGGCATGACTAGCGTTCGTGTCGTTAGTTACATATTTAATTGCAATTGATGTACCTGAGCCTGAAAACGATGTCTTAGCGACAGGTGATGGGTTACCGTCAAAGATAGCCCCTGAGTCATACGTA
>Ga0255783_10005932_pt1 | contig 10678 bp, 9 predicted proteins | sample 011ome_22_FD_179981 | JGI IMG/M metagenome (GOLD analysis project Ga0255783, IMG submission 179981) | Coastal salt marsh microbial communities from the Groves Creek Marsh, Skidaway Island, Georgia - 011507BT metaG (version 2) | ecosystem: Environmental > Aquatic > Marine > Intertidal zone > Salt... | reverse complement strand
ATTCTGGATTTGAGAATTCTTCAACTCTCTCAGGAGAATAATTTATGCTGCTGCAAGCAGCTTCCCACTTAGACCAAGCAATAGCCGCATTTAAGCTTTTTGATTGATCTGACCCTACAAAAATTTCGTGATAGGCCTGCATTAAATTGTCTCTTTTTGATTCCTCGATTTGATTAATAAAATTTTTCCATGCCTCCGGAAAAATTCGACTGGCTCCATCTTGGTAGAACCAATCAAGCTCTTTTTTCCTTAGCATAAAAATTCCACGCAGGACCATCTCACTAACTGAATTTGGATGAGTTTGAGCATAAGCTAGTGCTAAAGTGCTTCCCCAAGAACCTCCAAAAACTAGCCATTTATTTATACCTAATTTTTGTTTCAAGGATTCAATATCCTCTATCAGATCCCAAGTTGTATTATTAGTTAAACAGGCATGAGGTTTGCTCCTGCCACATCCTCTTTGATCAAATATAACAATTCTATAAGCCTCTGGATTAAAGAATCTTCTGACGGCTTCGCTTCCACCTCCGCCAGGTCCACCATGTAAAAATACAGCAGGTTTTCCATTTGGGTTACCACATTGCTCATAATAAATTTCATGCTCACCTGCAACCATGAAACCAGTATCAAAGGGCTTAATTGCAGGATAAAGTTTTAGGTGCTCTGTCATGGAAAAATATCTTAGCTAATTAAAATGCTGTTAATTTTTTTTGGTAGAGCTTTTAACCAGCTCTTCAGATGAGGCAATTTTAAACGGATCAATATCTTCTCCGAAGAGTTTTTTGGGTGATACAGATTCAAATTTTCCTTCAGTATCTGTCGGATCGGTAAAGAAGCCTAAAACATACCCGCCTTGGGAGTAACCCATAAGATCTCTTAGTTCAGGTTCTAGTTCTTTTGCTATTGAGGGAGGGCAAGAGAGGTATTGATTTTCTTCCTGCCTAAGCCAATTTGGAGCATAGTGCAAAAAAACACCGAGTCTATTTTCTGGCGTTTGATTAGCTCCACCGCCATGCATTACAGATCCAGTATAAATAAATACTGAGCCTGCACTCATTTCAGCATTCTCAATCTCTTCATCGAGTGGCATTCTCTCTTTATCCCATTTGTGTGAACCTGGCACAACTTGGGTAGCGCCATTTTCTTTCGTGAAATCTGTTATAGCCCACACAGTACTAAATTGAGTTTCTATCTTTCTAGGCACATATCCTCCCCATACTCCTCGATCTCTATGAAGGATTTGAGATGTTTCATTGGGTCCGATAGAAATTGCAGATGTGAAATGGAGTTGATACCCATCACAGTGGGGTTCTAAAAATTTTGCCGATAAAGCATTGATTGTTGGATCAAGAGCCAACTCACGACACTTGGGCGATCTTGCCATAAGAGCTCCAACTCTTTTGGTTTGAAATCCAGTAAACTCATTATCACCCTCGATATCATTTTTAAGATATGGGTTCAGCTCATTTTTAATATCATCAAGATCTTTTTTTGTTAATACATTATCAATGACGACCGCTGCATCACGCTCAATGATATCTAGAATTAAATCTATATCTGTATCTGGGCTGACATGTTGGATTGCCATTTATTTAGTTTAGAGTAAATTTGAAAATCTGTGAAATACATCCATTAATATTTATATTCCTAGTAACTATTCTCCACCAAGCTCAGTTCAGTTATAATTCTTTTTCCTTATTTGCCCAGATAGCTCAGTCGGTAGAGCAAAGGACTGAAAATCCTTGTGTCGGTGGTTCGATTCCACCTCTGGGCACCATTCTTATAGGGTTTAGGTCTTAAAAATCATTTCGCATACTTATCGCATACTTTTGATTAAGAATTATTGCTTTTGATAATTGGGAAAAAATGACAATCCTCTAAAAAAAAGTACCTTAAAAGCCATCCAATGCCTGTAAATAAGATAAAAATCGCTAGTCCAGCTCCAAATAAATAAACAAGCTCTAAAAAAGAATTAACCGATGAAATAGCAGTTAATAAAGTTATAGTTGTTAAGAGCCCCATTATGAATCCTAACCAGTGCAAAGCTACTAGAGAAAAAGCAATTGCACTGAAGATAATTTCCTTTGTAAATATTTGTCTAGGAATATCTATGATAATAAATAAAATTAATTCATAAATTAGCATAACTAAAATTATCATTAATCTTAATAATATGATTATTAAGTTTACTGAGAGCTTAAGCGCAAAAACTATTAGATTTATTATTAAAGGTATTATAAAAATTATGAACTTTATTAAAGTAATAACTGAAACAAAGAAAAACTTTATAAGCTCAGGTATTAAAAATATAAAAGCCAACCCTTTTGCATTTTTTCCTCTCAATTGAACGCCAGCAAATTTAAAGGAAGATCTATTTGGATTTTTAAAGTTATAAGTACCGAATTTACTTTTCCCAGAAAGTGAAAAACCAGATTTAGATAGGTTTAAGTTAAATAATCCATCCTTTGTTGACCATCTACCCCTTACAACAGCATTGCTTCTTTGAAAACCTAGGGTCAAGCCTTTAAAGGTTTTTGAAACCCTTAAACCATGTTTTGTATTGAATGTAAGGCCTTTTAGGGGGTGAACAGCTGCATTTACTCCACCCGTTCTTGAAGCTCTAATCCTAAATTTAGGAGAACCAGCTTTAATTTCAATTCTTTTTAATGGTTTGCCTTCAAAAATTTTCTTGAAAAAAGCCATTTAAATTAATTGGATTAGTTAATATCTTTCCACTGAGAAACTAATCCATTTTCGATTGTTACTTCTTTTTTGTACTTCGCAGAACCTCTTTGATTTTCTCCAAGATAGCCATACTCTTTCTTAACAATAACTTTGCCTTCTTTTACATTTTCTTTCTGATTTGCACCTTTCTCAGATGCAAAAATAATACTCAACATTTCTTCTGGCATCCCTATTGCCAATTGACCATTTAAAGCTTTTGAAGATAATTCTTCAAAATTATCTAAGTTTGGATACATTTCTTTAATAATTGAAAGCATTTCATCTTTAGCTTTAGCTACTTCTTCATTTCTTGTATCTGTTTTTTCTTTGATATCATCTAATGTATCTATTGTGACACTGCCTGAGATCGTATTAAGATCAGTGATATTGGGATTTAGCTGATTAGCTTTTTCAATTATCTCAACTAATTTTTCAATCAAACATTCTCTAAATTGGAAACTTGCATCGTTTTCTTTGGCAGCAGCAGCATATTTAGGGAAGTGCCTAATTAATGAAATAATTTCAGATACAGAAAGCTCATTAACCCTTGCTGCATCATAGTCCTTGATTGATGCAAAGCCTGCATTAAAAATGCCCTCTTGCTTTAATCTTTTAAATATTTTCATGTCTGATTCTAAATTTGCTTTATATCTTGCAGGTACCTTGAATAATTTAACTTTAGTTTCATATCCTTCAAGCTCTTCTCTTATTTGTAATAAATCCAATTTATTTGCTCCTTAATTTGTATAATTTTTAAATATAATTAATTAATGATGTTTAATCAATTTTCAAAGCTATTGATAAGTTATCTCCCAGAAAACTTAATAGATAACAAAGAAGTATCTTTTCTTTGGGAAGAGTATCTTGAGACAGAGAAATATTGGGAAAGGAATCTTTCAAAAGTTGATAATGTTAAATTAATTATCCTGGGCGAGGCGCCTCTAAATAGCAATTCTTATATTTACAATAAAGCCTCAAAAGATACATCATTTTTATATGCAAAGCATATTAAGAATATTCACAGACATAGATTTAATAACAGTGCTAATTGTCAAATCCTTAATAAAATAGATCTTATGAATGAATTAGGCATCGTTGTAATAGACCTATTTCCCTACTCATTCTCATCCGGAACTAAATTTAATTATCGGAATAGAGATTCAATATCAAATAAAACTATTCTTCCATCCTCATCTCATAATCAATTATTAAAGACAATATTTAAAGAAAGCTCAGAATGGCATTTTAATAAAAAGGTGGCAGATATAGTTGAGAGATCTCGGGAGAACTATTCTTTTGTTTATAGATACAATGCCTTGAAAAATTTGGAGCTAGAAATACCAAATCACAAAAATATTGAATCTATAGGAAAAAGTTATGACTTAGATTTCTTAAAGCTTAAAGATCAATATTTCGGAAATCTATAAGCTCGTTATTTGTATATAGTGAAGGTATTTCTGAAGATAACTTAGTAATTTATAATGCATACTATATCGCATACTTATTTTGATACCCTCTCAAACCCTTTATTTACAAGCATTTTTGGTGGAGCAATATTCTGAAAATCCTTGTGTCGGTGGTTCGATTCCACCTCTGGGCACCATTCTTTTTCAATATTTTTATAACAATTAATATTTCACTACTTTGAAATCTAAATTTTGAACGAATATGTAATAATTATCTTAAATGAGCCAATCAAATCACTACTCTCTAGCAAGTCCCACCTCATTGCTGCTCGATGATAATCAAATTATTGAGCGTATCTTTTCCCATATAGATAATAAAACAACAGACTTAGGCAGCGAAGTCTGGAAAGAGCCTGTAAAAAATTATGTTGATCAGGAGAGGTTTGATAAAGAAATAAAATTACTTAGATCTCAGCCAGTACCGTTTTGTCCATCAAGCGCACTTCCAGAGAGGGGTTCATATGTTTCAAGAGTTGCTGCTGGCACTCCTATTCTTGTTACCAGAGATGAAGAAGGCAAGGTTAATGCATTTATAAATGCATGCAGGCACAGAGGCATGCAAGTTGCCTCAGGAAGTGGTTGTAAAAAATCATTTGTTTGTCCTTATCACGGTTGGACTTATGGTTTAAAAGGTGAAAATAGAAATATTCCTGGATCCGATGGTTTTCCAGGCGTTGATCCACTAGAGCATGGACTTAAAAGAGTGAATGCTGTTGAAAAAGGTGGAATAGTTTATGTCTGCCAGGACGGAGAGATCAATAAAAAATTTTTAGACGAAGCTTTAGATTATTTTACTGATGAGCAAGCTCTCATTAATCAGTCAGGTATAGAAGATCAAGCAAATTGGAAAATACTGCATGAAACATTGCTTGAAGGGTATCACATAAAGACTCTTCACAAAGATACGTTTTACCCATATGGACTAGACAATATCAATGTTGTAGAAAACTATGGTCAAAACTCTCGAGTGATTTTCCCCTTTAGACGTATTGAGAAATTAAGAGAAGTTGAACCAGCTAGCAGGGTCATAGATGGAACAATCACATCGGTGTATAGCTTGTTTCCCAATGCAAGTATTTCTGTTTTATCCAAGCATACAAATTTAGTAATTTTAGAGCCCATCAGTCCATCTCAATCAAAATGGGTAATTTATACCTTAATCAATAAGAGCAACATGAAAGGGAAGCTATCCAAAGAAGATGCTATGAAGGATGCAAAATTTGTCGGTGACACAGGTCAGGATGAAGATCGAGAAGCAGCCAAGGCAATTCAAGAAACTTTAAGCACAAAGGCTAATGATCACTTAATTTTTGGATACTTTGAAAAAGCCATTGTAAATTTTCATTCACATTTAGATAAATATATAGATACTTAGATCAGCATAAAGTATTGACATATATAATGCCAATAGATATAAATACATCTGCAAAATAGTAAAATAAACACTATATTAAAACTTATGGAAGCAAATAATTTACATGATCTTGTTATACGAAATGGCAAGATTTTAGATGGATCTGGAAAAAAATCATTTTTTGGTGATATTGCCATTGATGATGGAAAAATTACATCAGTTGGAAAGATTGAGAGATCTGGCAAAGAAGAGCTTGATGCAAAAGGTAATTTGGTAACCCCTGGTTGGGTTGATATCCATACTCACTATGACGGACAGGTATCTTGGGACCCATATCTGACTCCCTCAAGCTGGCATGGTGTGACAACTGCGGTTATGGGAAATTGTGGTGTGGGATTTGCACCCGTGCGACCTGGAGATGAAAACTTCCTCATTCAATTAATGGAGGGCGTCGAAGATATCCCAGGTTCAGCTCTACACGAAGGAATTGATTGGGATTGGGAAACTTTTCCAGAATTTTTAGATGCAATCGACAAAAAAGAATTCGTTATGGATGTTGGGTTCATGATGGGGCATGGTCCCTTGAGAAGCTATGTAATGGGTTATGAAAGATGCCAGAATCAAGTAGACGCATCTGATGAAGAGATCAGCAAAATGTCAGAACTTGTTACTGAGGCCATAGAAGCTGGAGCTCTTGGATTTAGCACCTCCAGAACAGTCCTTCACAGAGATATATATGGGAAATATGTTCCTGGCACAGAAGCAAGCTCGGAAGAGATGAGAGCTCTTGCATTTGGAGTCGACAAAGCTGGAGAAGGAACTCTAGAAATAACATCTGATTGGCTGGATGAAGAGATGGAAATGTCATGGATGCAGGAATATGTAAAAAAAAGTGATTGTGGGTTAACCTTTTTACAAACCAAAGGCGACGCAATAAAAACAATTTTATTTTCTGAGGAGTACTTTCTCAAAGGTAAGAATATTCGACCTCAATTTCCAGGCAGAAATGTTGGTTTAATGTTTGGTTGGGAAACTTCCGTCAATCCATTCATGCAATTTCCTGCTTACAAAGAAATAGCAGATTTACCCATGGATCAAAAATTAGAAATTTTAAAAGATCCAACCTTTAAACAAAAATTACTTAGTCAAAAACCAGACTTTGAATCAGAAATAAGAGCAAGACTTGCAGACAATCCTTCCAATAAAACTAGAGAGGAAATTGCTCAAGATGTAGCACTCCCAACAACCATCACCTCAAACTACAAAACTCAGTTTATTCTGGGGACACCTCCAAATTATGAGCCCAAAGAAGAAGACAGCATAGCTGCGATAGCCTCAAAGAAAAATATATCAGAGCTGGAGGTTATGTATGATGAGATGCTTCAAAACCAAGGCACCAATTTAATTTATGCTGCTTTCACACCATATGAAAAATATAAGCTTGATTTTGTTGAGCAGGCATATCGATTAAAGTCATCCGTTGCTGGCGGAAGTGATGGTGGCGCTCATTGTGGATTAATATGTGATGCGAGCATGCCAACAACAAATATTTCACATTGGGGAAGGGACAGAGAGGCGGGTAGAAAGTTTCCACTAGAGATGCTGATTAAAAAACAAACTAAAGACACAGCTGAGACTTTTGGTTTATTTGATAGAGGTGAAATAAAATCCGGCATGTTGGCTGATATTAATATAATTGATTTTGATAAGTTGAATGTTGGTCATCCCACAATGATTCATGATCTTCCATTAGGTGGAAGGCGTTTAGTGCAGGATGCGACAGGTTATATTGCCACCATCAAAAATGGTCAAGTAGTTTCTGAAAATGGTAAAGTTAATGGCGTGCTGCCAGGGAAATTGATAAGGGGTAAGCAAGTTTGTGAAGTAAAATCAGGCATATCAGAGGTTTCATTTTTTGATAAAACAATTCGACTGTTAGCAGTTAAAACTTTACGTTTCCTTTGGGGGCTTAGTGGAAAGTCTATGAAAACCACAATTGTTTCTGAAACTTAAATGATCAAAAGCTCTTTCTATCTATTTTTCTCTATTTTAATAGCAACTTCTTTGGTTATCTTGCAAGAAACCATGAGTAATTTTTTCTGGCTCATATCTGTGAATATGCCTGTTACATTTGCGATGTTTATTGCTACATATTTTGATAATTTATTCATGATGAACGGAGGTGGAGAGGTTCCATTGGTTGCACTAGTAGCTATTGGTATGAGCTTTGCTTTTTTGGTGGCTAAAATTTTATTAATCTGGGTCAAGATAAGCAAATCAGTTGCCTATGGTCTGGCTGGTTCTGCAGCAATATTAGCAATTGTCTTGCTTATGCCATTAGCCTTTTATAATTTAGATATTCTAGCTGGGGGCAGGTCTATAACTGGTAAAACAATACTTTCACTTTATGGCTTTGTTAGTGGGTACTTTTTTGGGGCGAGCTTAAGCAGTAAGGTTGAATCATGAACAAAAAAATAAGTATTTTCGCATTTACAATTTTATTTACTCTGCATGCTAGTGCGGCATCAGTTATCTATAAATATCAAAACTTAGCAGAAAATATCAGCCACCCCTGGGGGATAGCAGTGATAGATGAAAATAATATTCTTTTCACAGAATTAACTGGAGCATTAAGAATAATTGAAGATGGTGTTTTAAGTCCAGAAATTATCAGCGGCGTTCCGGATGTTCTGTTTGCTGGGCAAGCAGGGCTTTCAGATATAGTTCTAGACCCCAATTTTGCAACTAATCGAAGATTATATCTTTCATTTTCATCGCCTGATAAATACGAGAAAACAAATACTTTAGAGGTCATCAGCGCAAAGCTGGATTCTAAAAAGCTGATTGAGATCAAAACAATTTTTAAGGCTGCGCCATCAAGAGATACCGCAGCGCACTATGGTGCAAGAATGGCTTTTTTAAAAGATGGCACTTTATTGATTACATCTGGCGATGGTTTCAACTATCGAGAGCAAGCTCAGTATCTAGATAATCATTTCGGTAAAATCATAAGAATTAATACCGACGGCAGCATTCCTGGAGATAATCCATTTATTAATGATGATGATGCGCTATCTGAAATTTGGTCATATGGTCACAGAAATCCGCAAGGAATTGTTCTTATTGAAGGAGTAGTTTATGAGAATGAGCATGGTCCTATGGGCGGAGATGAACTCAATATAGTTCAACCATCTAAGAATTATGGCTGGCCAGCAATTACTTATGGCAAAGACTACAGCGGCGCAACAATATCTCCCTTTACTAAAAAAGATGGCTTAGAACAACCAATTAAATACTGGATCCCATCAATCGCCCCATCTGGCATGGCATTTTACAATGGATCGATGTTTCCTGAATGGAAAAACAGTCTATTAATTTCCGCGCTTGTTCCAGGTGATGTTAGGCGAATACAAATAGAAGATACTTTATCTAATAAAGAAGAAATTTTATTTTCAGATCTTGGAAGAGTAAGGGATATTGAAGTATCACCCGATGGAAGCCTTATCCTTGCAACAGATGGGCCAAATGGAAAATTGATTAGAGTGATAAGAAGAAATTAGCATTAATTCTGTTTGCTAGTATTAAGCTCACGAATATTTTTTATTTCCTCGCAGACAGCTGCCATGTTTGAAAATAAGAATCAGCACTAACATGCTGCCATAATGAATTGCAAAAAATGATATGCCAAAATTCATTTGTGTTAAAGATTATACTCTTTGCTATATGGCAGAAAATTTCATCAAAATTACTGATCATAGATTTTTTGTTTTAAAAAAAGACTCAGGCAACAACCTCAAAAATAATGATATAAATCTCCAGATAGGCTTAACATATATTATGTCAGATTTATTTATAAATCCTTTGTATATTTTCTTCGCTGTATATTCAGGAGAAGTTGTTAAAAAATTATTGCTATCCATGCCTGCAGTCATTTTTGTTTTTACATACCCTGGATTAACTGTCATTACATGAATATTGCTTGCAAAAAATTTATTTCTTATTCCAGATAAAAATCCTGTAAAGCCTGCCTTTGAAGACCCATATAAAACATTTGAGCCTCTTACTCGATCGCCCGCCCATGAAGATACACCAATAATTGACCCAAATCTTCTTTCTTTAAATTTCATTGCAAAGAGGCTCAGTAGGATAGCGGGCGATTCAAAATTTGTTCTTATTATATTTTGAAAATTCTTGCGGTTACTGATATCTGTACTATAGATGCCAATTACACAAAGGATAACTTCAGGAAGATAAACTAAAGATCTTAAAAACTGATCAAATTTTTCTGTTTCAAGTATATCAAGCTCATGAAAACTTGCTGAAACTCCATGCTCTGACGCTATTTTTTTGTATTTCTCTTCAAGCACATGTATATCTCTTCCCACAAGCTGGAGATTGAAACCATTTCTTGCAAACTCTATTGCAGATGCAATTCCTATATCTGATTTTGCTCCAAGGATAAGTAAAGATTTTTTATGACCACTCATTCACAAATAGTTATATTCTAAAAAAAGATTACATCAACTTTTAGTTTATCATATGCATCATTGTGGTTAAAAAAGTTTGTTTGGTTTTGGGTGCCGGTTCCGGCATTGGTGGAACTGTGGCTGCAAAATTTTCCCAAGAAGGTTTTCATTCCTGTTTATGCAGAAGGTCCGATCAGGATGGATTAGATGAACTTGTATCAAATATTAAGAAAAAAGACGGCTCTGCAAGCGGATATCTTATTGATGCAATTGAAGACGGCGTTATTGAGGATACAATTTTAAATATAGAAAAGGACATAGGGCCAATTGAGGTTCTTGTATATAACCTTGGCGCTCAAAGTGGAATGAAGTTATTACATGAAACAACTTTAAAAGAGTTTGAGTGGGGTTGGAGAATGGCAGACTTGGGACTATTTAGAGCAGCAAAAGTCTTGATGCCAATTATGGAAGAAAGAGGCTCAGGTACATTCCTTGTTACTTCTGCCACAGCTGCCATGCGTGGAAATAAGAATCAGCACTCTCATGCAGCCGCAATGGGTGGCAGAAGAATGTTGTGTCAAACTCTAAATGCAGAGTTCGCATCCAAAGGCATTCATGTGGCACATATCGTAGTAGATGGAATGGTTGATGCTCCTGATACATTGGGG
>Ga0255783_10005867_pt1 | contig 10753 bp, 10 predicted proteins | sample 011ome_22_FD_179981 | JGI IMG/M metagenome (GOLD analysis project Ga0255783, IMG submission 179981) | Coastal salt marsh microbial communities from the Groves Creek Marsh, Skidaway Island, Georgia - 011507BT metaG (version 2) | ecosystem: Environmental > Aquatic > Marine > Intertidal zone >... | reverse complement strand
ACATGGTCGCCTCTCACCTCTTCAAATTTTGCAACCTTTGGGAGGATGCAAAGGGAGAAGAAATGGCCTTACAATTCATACGCAACGCCCAAGGGAAGGAAATTGATTTTGTGGTGTTAAAAAATCAAAAGCCCTGGTTTGCGGTGGAGTGCAAAACGAACGATCGCCAACTCAGCAAACAAATCTCCTATTATGCAGAGCGAACAAACATTCCTCATTTTTTCCAAGTCCACTTGGGTAGTAAAGACTACGAAATCAAAGAGCACCGAGCCCGCGTAATACCTTTCAACAAACTGTCCCAATGGCTGATCGAGAATTCTCCTAGTGTTTAACCATCTTCCTGCGATCAACAAACTCCAGGCTCTGGTCAAACAACGGCTGAGCTTTGAAGAATAAAATTTCTAACATTTAAAGCCCATTTAATATTCCAAAAATATTTTAGGCTCTTCTCAAATTAAAAATCTTAAGATATTTCCATCACCAAATACCAAATCCACTCTTAATTTAATCTGGGCTCTTTTTTGCCGAGATTTCAAGAGTGAATACAGGCAAAGTTTGTTAGGATACCTATGGGCTTTCGTTCCAGTGCTCGCGACCACCCTCACCTGGGTTTTTCTCAATCAACAAAACCTTGTCAAAGTAGGGCCGACTGAAACTCCTTACCCTGTCCATGTGCTTGTTGGCACAATGCTATGGGGTTTGTTTAGCAAATCCCTTACTGGAGTCATGCAGGGCTTTTCTTCCGGCAGTTCAGTTTTCGTCAAAATCAAGTCATCCCCAATTGCCTTTGCATTGAGTGGTTTATCCCAAGTATGGTTTGACCTTTTGCTCCAATGTCTCCTCTTGGTCCCAGCCTTCTTGATTTTTGAAATTTCTTTGACCAAAGAGATTTTGCTCGTTCCTCTTGGAATGTTCGCCCTGTGCCTTTTGGGATCCTCCCTTGGGATGCTACTTATCCCAATTGCTTCGCTTTATCATGATGTCTCCCGTGCGATTAGTTTTGCTCTAGGATTCATGATGTACCTCACTCCAGTTGTTTACCCTGTCCCCAAGGATGGATTTGCAACTTATCTTGTAGGTCTCAATCCAGTTACCCCACTGATTGAAACAACCCGTGCTTGGCTTACGGATGCACAAATCGATTCTCTCATCCCCTTCGTCGTGGTTCTTACAGTTTCGATCTTGTTAATGTTACTTGGCGTAGGGGCAACCAAGATTTCCTTTCCACATTTAGTGGCGAGAATGGGATCATAATGATTTATTTTGCCCACGAAAAAAACCCAAAAAATCCAGGAGATGCCTCATGCTCCCCTGCCTATTTCTTTGATTTTGGAAAATCGCATGAAGTTATTAACATGTCAGAATTGAGCAATCTCCGTTTATCAGTCAACGACTCTGTAATTCTTGGAGGAGGAGGCATGCTGAACGATATGTATCTCCCCATACTTGAGGACATCTCTCACAAGGCTAAGAATTTAGTTTTTTGGTCAATTGGCACAAACAGGCACTTTTGGCCGGGCAGAATAGATTCTCCACTCCAAGAGAAGTTGTTTCGGTTTCTTGCCTGCACAAAGGAAAATTTTCTTCGATCATTCTGCAAAAGTATTTACACCAAACAAGAAAAAAAACTTCTAAAAAATGCCTCTTTAGTGGGGTTAAGGGATATGCAAAGTGAATTTCCGTGCCTCCCCTGCCCTACCTGCCTCCATCCTATCTTTGATCAAGTCAAAGATAAATCCGTTATTTACAATAAATCATGCTGGATCGGGCATCAAGACTTCCTGACCTTGCCCACAAATCAAAAACTAACCAAAATTCCATACATCGGGAGTGAACTCAGTACTGTAGTGCGGGAAATGGCAAATTATTCCAAGATTTTTACCAGCAGTTATCATTGTGCTTACTGGGGTATGCTCCTTGGCAAAGAGGTTAAAATTTCCTCTTTCTCAACCAAGCACCTGTACCTTTCCCAACTTGCTGAAAAAGCCAAGGAATCGGAATTAAGTTTTTTGGATTGGTGCCGATCATTGAATCATAAATTTAAGGAAAAAGTTGAGCCAACCCTCTAACGAAGTCCTACTCAAGTGCGATGAGATTGGAAAAAAGTTTTCCAAAAATCTCAAATCTTCTCTCAAATATGCAATTTCTGATATTGCCAAAGATACACTTGGAAAAGTTTTTCCCAAAAAAGAATTTTCATATTGCTTACGTAAAGATGAATTTTGGGCACTCAAAAGCATTTCATTCGAATTACGCCGTGGAGAATGCCTTGGATTACTCGGATCAAATGGAGCAGGTAAAAGCACACTTCTCCGAATATTATCCGGTATTATCAAGCAAGACAAAGGAAGTTTTTCAATTAATGGAAGCATAGGAGGGATTATTGCCTTGGGCGCTGGGTTCAACCCTATTTTGAGCGGCCGAGAAAACCTAAGCGTCTACGCAGCAATCAAAGGGATTAGCCAAAACACACTAAAGGCAAAAGAACAAGAGATCATAGAATTTTCTGAGATTGGGGAATTTATTGATGCCCCATTTCGCACCTACAGTTCAGGGATGCAGGTTAGACTAGCCTTTTCAGCCGCAGCCATATTAGAAGTGCCGGACATACTACTGATTGATGAAGTTTTGGCCGTGGGTGATATATCATTTATTGGAAAATGTTATGATTATATTGAAAAAATCAAAAATAATTCTGCTATTATATTAGTTTCGCACAATTCTTATAACATAAAAAGGTTCTGTAATAGATGCATAATTGTAGATAAGGGAACGATTATAAAAGATAGCAGGAATGTTGCGGATTCCCTATGTCATTATGAATCGGAAGTTATACCCCAAAAAGCCGAATCTAAAAATCTATCCTTTAGATACAAAAATGAAGTAGCAAGAGAAATATTTATTGAAGATTCCGACGATGCAAAGATAATAAATATTCATTTCGAAGCTTCTAAAAATATAAAATTTATTGAACTTTCATTACACGATGAGTCGAAAGAACCGATAGTATCTTACTACAATTGTACTTTAAGGAATCGTCCAGTTATAGACATATTGAAATTAAATGGTTCTACTATTAATGTTAACTTATCTAACTTTTCCTCTGGAAATTATTCGTTTAGCATTAGCTTTATGGATCAGGAATTAATTTATAAGAGAAGATTGCCCTTTATTCACGATATTTACATTGCGAATGAAACTGTTATCCGATCTGTCATGAAACATATGTTGGTTTGAATTATGTTTTTTAAAAAAAGAAAGGTAACAGATTTTAAAAGATGGTCTGAAAAGCATAATTTACTTTCGGAGTGGGATAATCGTACTATATTCATGACTTCTCTTTTACGACCTGAATCAAGTATTTTAGATATTGGGTGTGGCAAACAAATTGCTAAACAACACTTACCTGATAACTGTATCTACACTCCACTTGATTTAGTTAAAAGAAGTGATGATACTATTGTACATGATTTTAACAGTAATAAGATTTTAGAATTACAGAATATTTATGACTATTCATTCTGTTCTGGTGTAGTTGAATATATTCATGACTTAAATATTTTTCTAGAACATCTTTGTAGATTTTCTAAAAATATTTTATTGTCCTATAACTCTCGCGCTAACTCACAAATCATTAAGGAACGAGTATCGCTTGGTTGGATGAATCATTTATCCGATCGATGTTTATTAAATCTTTTCAATTCAAAAAATTTAACAATTACCAAACAGGATTATATTCATAATCAATTAATTTTTCTTTTAAAAGTAAATCCGTCGAAATACCTTTCTGCTAAGTAAAAGTTTAAATATTGCGATTTTCACTCCCCTTTTTTCGTCTCCTTGCGAAAAAGAATGTGGGATTGGTGTACATTATCGAGACTTAGCATTAGGTTTAACAGACGCCGGTCACTCGGTTGAAGTATTTCATTTTCCCTACGACTCAACGGAATCCAAAGAATATACTTTTAGAAATATACCAGTCCATTGTATTGGTTTTCCCAGTCCGGTAATTCCGAATATCAAAGGTCTAGGTAAACTCCTCAAGTCCTGCAATTACTTCGATTTTTTTGAGGCATTCCAACTTTTCCAAATCACAAAACGAAAATGGAAGGCAGCCCATCTCCGGAAAAATTTTGACATTATTGAAGCAACCAGCAACCGAGGAGTTGCTTATGGGGTATCCACCTTTAAGAGACGGCCTCCCATATTTACAAGGGTCTCCACAACAATGAAGCAGGCTTTTGAAAGTTACCCTAAATTACCTGATTTGAACTATCGCTTAGCAGCACGCTTCGAGGAGAATCAAATAAGGAGGAGTGACTACCTTGTTACGCATACCCAAAACCATGCAAAATCTATGGCTCAGTTGCTTTCTTTTCATCCTTCCAGATTCCAAATTATTCCCCATTCTATTCGAAGGGAAAAATCTGCTCGTTCACCTTTTTCTAATAAAACAGATATGGTTAGTATACTCTATGTTGGCAGGTTAGAGGAAAGAAAAGGGTTCGATGTTTTAACTAAAGCTATTCCGATAATTATAGATAAGTCTCCCAATGTGGTTGTTAACATTTGCGGTGAAGGTGACTTACTGCAGGTTGCCAAAACCAAATTAAACCGCTTCACAGAAAAAGTAATCTTTCATGGTTATCAATCTAGGGCTTCTTTAGATAATTTCTATTTTGAGTGTGATATTTTCGTGGCACCATCTAGATATGAATCATTTGGATTAATATACCTTGAGGCAATGTATTTTGGTAAACCGATTGTAGCCTGTAATTCCGGAGGGACTCCTGAAGTTGTAAAGGACAACGAGACTGGTATCTTAGTAAAACCAGGAGATCATCTAGAACTAGTAAACTCTATCTTAAAACTAGCTAAAAACGCTGATCTTCGAAAAAAATTGGGCACTGCAGGTAAATCTAGACTTAAAAACTTATTTTCACTCGATCAAATGATCCAATCCACAGTTGATCATTATTACAAAGCTCTTAATCCGGTGAATTGAAAGGATCCTGAGAATCCTATCCATATCTGACTTATCTACTACCGGCGGTGCTGCGATTGCTGGAAACCGTATTTCAGATGCTTTAAGAAGGAATGGGGCTGAGGTCATTCAACTTTCTTCAGATGGTAAAACTACGAATAAACAAAGAGCATTGTTTAACGGTAAGAAATTCTCTGCCTTACATAATCTGTTATCTCCTTTTTTTAACGCATCATATGCAAAATCACTAAGAGACAATAACCTTAACCATCAATTCAGAAAATTCCTTCTACAAGAAAAATTCGATGTCATAAATATACACAACTTGCATAGTGCAGGTTGGCCAATCTCCTTAGTAAGTACGGCTTTAGAATTTGCCCCCGTGGTTTGGACTTTGCATGATTGCTGGAGCTCCCTCGGCTCTTTTTACCCCGCCCACTGCCCTACTCCTAGCGAACCCTATGAGCTTGAGCTCAAGAGCTTTTGGAGAACCATTGAATCTCGACCTGACAAGCACTCCCTCACCGCAGCGACCCCTTCCGATTGGATGAATAAACAAGCAAGTTCAACTTATTGGAATGGTTTTACAGTCAAAACGATTCACAACCCCGTGCCCAAATCATTTTTTGAACCTCTTAACAGAGAATCTTGTAAGAAGACTCTGGGTCTATCCCTGGATAAACCAACTGTCTTGTGCATTGCAGGTAATTTAAATGAAGAAAGAAAAGGGGGCCCAATCCTCAAAGAAATTTTAGAGTCAGATGCCAAAGATCAATTTCAGTTTTTACTCATTGGTGAGGGAAATCAATTCAATGATCCTAAAATAAAAAGCCTAGGATATGTGCAGGATGAAATCACCTTACGAATTGCCTACCATGCTGCCGATGTTTTGCTACATCCAGCTCTAGTTGATAATTTACCAAATACCGTTGCTGAATCAATGAGTTGCGGCACCCCAGTTCTCGCATTTTATACCGGCGGCCTTCCCGAAATGGTTGGTTCCGATAAAAGTGGATGGTTGGTTAAAGAAATGAATTCGAATGCAATGGTTGAGCAATTAAAATCAGTTCTACAATCCAAGCAAGCGTATGAATTAAGGCAATCCACCAAAGAAACCGCTCGGAAGTTGTTCAATGAAGAAAAGGTGGCCGATGATTATTTTAAAGCGTTCAAACACGCACTGAGCGAATGAACGAACTTCAGAAAAAGATCGGTATTCTAAATCCAGATTGGTTAATGTCTACCCGAGAAAAACTCGGATTGATTGGTCTACTCCATTGCCTAAAGCCCAAGAAAGTTTTGGAACTAGGGTACCATCGCGGTGGTGCAACCAAGTGGTTATCTGAATTATCCGAGCAAGTGATAAGCGTAGATGTAAACGAGTTTGTCTCTAATGCGCCGAATCTATTTCATAATGTGGAGGCATGGAACTGCCCTACCCTTGAGGCTGCCTCTCGTGTAAAAAGAGAAAATTTATTCTTTGATCTGGCAATCATCGATGCCGATCATTCGAGAAAAGCAGTTTCTGCTGACATTAATGCTATCATCGAGCACTCCGATATCATTCTGATGCATGATAGTTTTAATCCCGACTGTAGAAAAGGAATGTTGGATGCCCTCCAAAACCAAAAGTCACACGCATACTACCTGGATTTCATACCATCGGTTAGTAAAAAGGATGGTCTATGGGGAGGACTAGCCATTGCGTGGAAATCTTTAAAAACACCTGGTCTCATTAAAGAGTTCGAAAAAGAAATGTCTTCCTTTATCCCTGTAGCCATTCAAAATTCTTTTCGGATACAGCCTAAGATTACCGCAACAAAAGCGAAAGCATCTGTATTCAAGCAATCCACTTTTTCAAAACTTAAAATTACACTTGGTCGTCTTTTAGGAAGATAAAAACTCTAAGTATACATTCCATTTAATTCACCAAAAAGTTGAAAATATTAGTTACAGGTTCTTCCGGTCTCATCGGATCCGAGGTGTGCTCTTATTTCGCCAAACAAGGACATTCCATTCATGGAGTGGACAATAATCAAAGAGCCGTATTCTTTGGCCCTCAAGGAGACACTACTTGGAGATTAGCAGAGCTCCAAAATTCTCTAAGCGATTTTTCTCACCATGAGCTAGATATACGTGAACGCCAAAGTGTAACAGATCTATTAAGAGAAGTTAAGCCAGATGCTATTATTCACACTGCCGCACAACCATCTCATGATAAAGCGGCTTCTATTCCTTTTGATGATTTTGATGTAAATGCAGTCGGCACGCTCAACCTTTTGGAGGCAACTCGTCAAACTTGCAAAGATTCTCCATTTGTTCATATGTCGACCAACAAGGTCTACGGCGACGGCCCTAATAACATAAAATTAAAGGAGCTAGATTCACGCTGGGATTACGATGATCCAGATTACGAAAATGGGATTTCTGAAGCTTTTTCTATCGATCAGTGCAAGCATTCCCTATTCGGAGCATCCAAGGTCGCGGCAGATGTAATGGTACAGGAGTACGGACGCTACTTTGGCATGGCGACATGCTGCCTTCGTGGTGGTTGCTTGACTGGACCAGCCCACTCTGGTGTAGAACTACACGGATTCCTTAGCTACCTAGTAAAATGTAATGTTGAAGAAAAAACCTACAAAGTATTTGGATACAAAGGTAAACAGGTCCGGGATAACATACACTCCGAGGATGTAGCCCAATTTATTGGCTTGTTCATAAATTCTCCAAGAATTGGTGAAGTTTACAATTTGGGTGGAGGAAAAGCTAATAGTTGTTCGATTCTCGAGGCGTTTGATATTTGTGAATCATTTTCCGGAAATAAACAAAAATATAAATACTTAGATGATAATCGGGTTGGTGATCACATCTGCTACTACAGCGATCTTGCTAAAATTAAAGGGCACTTTCCTGATTTCAAAATAAAAAATAGTTTGGAAAAAACCATTGGGCAGATCGTTCATGCAGCTAGAAAGTAAAACGGTTTTTAAAACCTTAACAAAGTATAAAGCTGGCACATGCCTTCTTATAGCAATTGGAACGGTCTTTTGGACAGGAGTCTCAATATTACCAGGGAATCCATATTTCTATTTAGCACAAGATCCTACAACCGCTCATGAAATAGAAAACACCTACCAATCAACACCACTCTTCGGAATTATTGCTTGGCTTCTAGAAATTGATAGTGTTAGGGGATTTGCGAGCTATTCACTCGTATGGTGCCTGGGTAGTTTTGTACTTTTGTATGCTTACCTCAAAAACCATTTAGAAAGTAGTTTACCTTTTATCTTTTGTATTCTGCTGAACCATCCTTTCGCCTACACACAATTGCTATGGCTTGGTTTAGCCGACTCTGCCCATTATTGTTTTTGGTTTTTAATTCTACTTAGCAAGAATTGTGTATCTAAGTCATTGTTTGCAACTTTAGCCGGAGCAAACCATCCAGCTTCACTCTTTGTGGCTGTTACTTTTCTATTTTCAAATGAGAATAGAAAAACTAAAGCAAGTTTACTGTTTTCGACATTAGTTGGTTTATTATTAGCAAAAGCGTGGAATGCCTATCACGATATAAATATATATTCACGAACATAATACATTCTTGATAGAGGACTTTGGCACCCCCTTTATAATGCATTATGCAATTTCCCGACCTTATTTTTTTCTTATCACCATATCTTATGGGTAATTGTAGTCATACTCTTGCTTTATTCATACAAAGAAAGAAAACCCCTTTTTAAAAGCTTAGTCGCCCTTCATATAATTGCCTTCTCTTCGTTGATTGCAACGGATCTGACAAGATGTTTTGCCATAATTGTTACACCCCTTTTGGTAAAACTAATTGCAGAATTTCAATGGGAGAAAAATCAGGCATCATTTATTTTTGAGCCTCAAGTACTCTTATTATTATCGTTCTTAGCATTCATCACTCCAAGTGTCTTTGTATGGGATGCCTCCGTGTGGATTAATTCGTTCCACTTTCACTTTATTAACTTCTGGGAAGTTATTTTTAATAACGACTATTTTATACCTTATCCAACGGGTGAATTAAATAATCAATAAATGCTAATATACTATAATGTCTAAAATTTGCTTATCATTCGTATTTAATAACCAGTTTGAGCAAAACATTCCTAAGTTAAAAGAACTCTATGATAATCGATTCCCAACTATTCGCTACCTCTCACCCTTTAGCAAAACTGATGATAAACAAATCATTCCAATCCACGAAAAATCCATTCACTTCCAAGGATACTTCTTCCAATCTTTTGCACATCTACCTAAGGACTGTGAATATTATGTGTTTTGCGGTGATGACTTGATTCTCAATCCGAGTCTAAATGAACATAATTTAATTGAACAAATAAACTGCTCCGGATCAGCATATATCAAATACTTGAACCCCATATGGGAGCACTCCTTTGCTTGGCATAAATTCAAAGAGTGCAATTCTTTTCCAACTGATGAAAGCTCTGTTCCATGTGCTAGATTTCTTCCCCCAAGAAAAGAGCTACTCGCTAAGTATAGCGATCTCGGATTCAATTATCGAAATATAGGATGTCATAATTTTTGGGGTATTTTTGAAAAGAAAATCACTCTAGAAAGAATCTTCAATGGTATAAAATACTTTTATTCCTCGAAATTTAAAAGATATGTGCATTATCCACTAATCGAGGGATATTCAGACTTTATCGTAATCCCTCAAAAACATTTAAAATCCTTTTGCTATTATTGTGGTGTGTTTGCGGCAATGAATCTCTGGGTAGATGCAGCAGTTGCCACTGCCATGGTTCTTTCTTGTGAATCAATCAAAATGGAGAAAGATCACAATTATAATGGTGTGGAACTTTGGGGAGACGAGCAACAATTCCACGAAAAAAAATATCAACTGAATTTTCAAAAGTTCTACCAATCTTTTCCTCAGGATCAACTTTACCTGCACCCGGTAAAATTATCAAAATGGAATGCCTGATAAATTGAGCGAAGTTTCTAAAAATAACATTCAGAACAATTTACTTATTTTTATAGTAGCATACGAAGCAGCAGAAACGATCATAGGTGTCTTAAATCGAATACCTGATAAGTTGCCTTTTGAAAAATGTGAAATTCTTATAATTGACGATGCTTCCAATGATGAAACCTTTAATACATCCGTTAATTTTGTAAGATCAAGGTATAGTAAGCATCCAGTTTCTATTCTAAAAAACCCCAGGAACCAAGGATACGGAGGAAACCAAAAACTTGGTTATCGTTATGCCATTGATAATAATTTCGACATTGTTGTGCTCCTGCACGGAGACGGCCAATATGCTCCGGAAAGCATGCCTCAAATTCTTGTACCCTTTAAAGATGAAATGGTGGATGCAGTTTTTGGATCCCGCATGCAATCTGCCTTTGGAGCACTCAAGGGAGGAATGCCGCTGTACAAGTATTGCGGCAACAAAATCCTAACATTTACTCAGAACTTCCTTTTAAAATCAAAATTAAGCGAATTTCATTCCGGATACCGAGCCTACAGAGTTTCTGCTCTCAAAAAAATTCCCTTTGAAACAAACGCGAATGTTTTTCATTTCGATACTGAAATCATCATTCAGCTTCTTCTTGCAGAATGCACAATTCGTGAAGTTCCCATCCCTACTTTTTATGGAGACGAGATTTGTAGAGTGAACGGATTGAAATATGCCTGGGACATTATTTCGGCGACTTTTGTGTCGCGCCTTCAAAGTAAGTGCATTTGCTACCGCAGGCAATTTGATCTTACTTCGCCCAATT
>Ga0255783_10005850_pt1 | contig 10776 bp, 9 predicted proteins | sample 011ome_22_FD_179981 | JGI IMG/M metagenome (GOLD analysis project Ga0255783, IMG submission 179981) | Coastal salt marsh microbial communities from the Groves Creek Marsh, Skidaway Island, Georgia - 011507BT metaG (version 2) | ecosystem: Environmental > Aquatic > Marine > Intertidal zone > Salt... | reverse complement strand
TATACAATAAATCATCCTCCACATTTGTCAAACGTTCTGGCCTATTAATTACTGATTTCTTTTCAGATCTTTGTGGATTCTGGAATTGATATTTTGGCTTTTGTTGCCGTTCAAATAATTCAAAGTCTTTTTTTACTGATTCGTTGGATATCTTGAGTTGTATACTTAGGTCCTTAACATAGGATTCTTTGACGACATAAGAGTCAACTTTAGTAAAGGAACGAAAGAGGAAATCACAGATACTTTTGCGGATGCTAGGATTTTCTTTTTCTTCTTGGTTGGCAAAGTTTTCAACAACATATTGAACCATTGAAATAGATGAGGAAAGGATTTCAGAGAGTTTATTTTTTCCAAATTCCAATAAAATTTGGTCGGGGTCACTTCCTTGTGGGAGGGTGGCAAAACGAGCATTTAATCCGCTTTCCATGAAAATGGAGACATACTTAAGGCCTGCTTTTCTTCCTGCCTCATCTCCATCCAGCAAGCAAATGATACTTCTCGGGTTAGATTTTTTCAGCAAATCCGCCTGAGATGTCGTAAAAGCAGTTCCCTGGGGAGCAATTACCGTTTCAAAGCCCTCAATGTAGCACCGTATTGCATCGAGTTGGCCTTCGACCAATATAAAATCCTGACCGGCCTTGAGGGCTTTATTGGCCAGATGTAAATTGAAAAGAATCTGACTTTTTTGGAAAATGGTTGTTTCTGGAGAATTTATATATTTGGGTGCTTTTTTGTCACCCCATTCAGGTGTGACTGATAATTTACGGGCAGTAAAACCGCAAATACGACCTAATTTTTCATAGATGGGAATCATTAGCCTACCTTGGAAACTGGAGACCAGTTTTCCCTGCCGCAACTTTTCACGAAAAAGCCCAGATTTGGAGAGAACTTCTTTGCTGAAACTTTTTTGTAACAGGTAATCAGCAAGCTCAAACTCATTGGTCGGGGCATAACCAATACCAAATGCCTCTGAAGTTGGTTGATCAAATTTTCTTTCTTCAAGCCAATATTCCCGGGCCACTTTACTCTCAACTGAATCCTCATACAGTTTTTGCATAAACCACTTCTTGGCTTCTTCATTAATAGCATGTAACTCTGCCCGGATTGATTTTACAAAAGGCTTGGTTGGATCCCCTTTTTCATATCGAAGAGGAATGCCAAAACGTTGGGAGAGAAACTCGAGAGCTTCTTGGAAGTCTAGGTTTTCTACCTTTTGAACAAAGGATATAGCATCACCGGTTTCTCCCGAGCTGAAACATTTGAAAAAACCTTTTTGTGGATGCACATAAAACGATGGTGTCTTTTCTTGTTGGAAAGGGCTTAGACCGACCCAACTTGATCCGCTTTTTTTGAGGTCAACATAGGAACTTATGAGATCGAACAAATCTATTCTCTCTTTCAGTTCATTAATAAATCCATCAGCAAGTCTCGGCATAGTACAGTCGAAGATCTATGATCTAAAGAGATTGTAGCTTGAAAAGTTCCATCTTTGCTTGCTGATGCAGGCCAGAACCGGCAGGGGCCAACTTCATTAACTCCTGGTATAGAATACTTGCCGTAACAGGCATTTTTTCAACTAAGTGATAGCGGCGAGCAAGTTCCCAAAGGATTTCAGTGGATTGGGGGAACAATTCTTTCGATTTTTCCAACTCCACGAGGTATCGCTTTGCGGGCAAAGTCTCCCTGGCTATACGGAGATAGTCCAGACGAGTAACCAGGTCAAAGGGGTTATGTCTGATTGCCTCAAGAATAGTCATTTCAGCTTCCCTTTCTTCACCAAGCTGAAAATGGGCTTGCGAGCATAGTCGCCATGCCTCTGCATCGGATGAATTTATTTTAAGGGCTTCTCGAGCATGATAAAGGGCTTGGCTATAGCTGGAATTTAAGTAAGCAGATCGGCTTTTCTCCAAAGATGATTGCTCCTCTTCCTCTTCGGCAGGCAGAGCAAAGGCGTCAGCCAGGTTAATAGAGTTGGATGCAGGCTCGGGGACGGTCACAAAATCGGGTTGATTCTCAGAAAAAGATTCGGGGTTATCGATGGGCGGGGGAAGTTTAGGGCCGGAGGAAACAACTTTTTCTTTGGCGGTTGCAGCCTCCCTGAGTAGAGCTTCAGCCAGTAGGGAAACTCTTTTTTCATCAGTCGAAATACCGGCATCAAGTAAATCAGCAAGCCTTCTTCTCCTTAGCAGATTGGCCACTTCAAGGTTAAGGTCACTCGAGTCGATACTTCCTGGATGAGTTTTTTCAAGGGCTAGGCATAGAGATTCCGCTTGATCTTCATCTTTTTCAATGAGGCTGATGCGCAAAAGACCAAGGAGGGGTTTTGGACTGATTCCATCTTCCAGCTTGGCGGACACCCGAAACCAACGAGCTGCCTGTGTCCATAACTTCTTATCAAAGAATAGATTGGCCAGGATGAGCGCATCTTCGTCGTTGCATAACTCAGGCACCCGGGAGAATGCATTGATTGCCTCTGTTTTTTTGTCAGCCTCTGCCGCCAACCGGGCGTATTTTAACCAAATCTCTTTTTGTTCAGGATAATAGGTGAGGAATTCACGAAAATTAACCTGAGCATTGGCTTTATCTCCTGCCAGTAAGTGAGCCTCAGCAGTTTCAAGGTGGATATCCTTTGATGCACCCGAAGCCAATGCTTGATCAAAGCGAAATGCAGCCAAAGGATGATTTTCCATATCTGCCAGGGAACGGCCGAGTTGAACAAGAATTTCCTGAGAATTGGGGAACTCCTCGTTTAGGCTGCGGAGAAGTCGCACGGCACCCACTGGATCCCCTTCAATCCTTTTGGAAATAGCTTCTGAAAGGTCTGGTTGTTTTTCCTCAGCAGAAGCGGGAGATACAGAAACTACTGTTTTGTCTTTTGCCGGCTCTCCGCAACCAAACAGTACAAGCATGATTGACCCATACAGGATGATTGATATGCATAATTTGGCTTTAAGCATGAATTGTTTTTTTCAAAGGTTTTCTAAACGTCAAGCAATGGTATTATTTTTCTTTTTTGGAATGATAACTTCTTTATTTGCGGAGAGGCAAAACATTACATCAAAAAAGCAGTCTTCAAAAGATGAATTTGATGACAAGCAAACCTTTGTTTTTGTAGGTGAAAGTATGTTGAGTGCTCGCGGTATTTATCAAACCTTAGTTCCGATTATAAAATCCTTGGAAAGGGTTCATGAGATTAAAATTAGTCCAGTTAACTATCCAAAAATTGTGATAAAACTTGATACCGCTGCGGCACCCGGGCTTCACACGTCTAGTTTACTGGTGGATGCCATACTTGATTTCTTGCGAAACCGAGGTTATGCAAAGGAAGAGGTTGACCTTTTAAGTTTTCATTTTGATCAACTAATTCGCTCCAAATCATTCAGGCTTTATACGCAGGGGCGATTATACAAGGGTCATAAAATTCAAACGCCTGAAGATGCTGAATTTTTTAAAAATGACTGGTATCATGACAGCTCCATGCCTCCACAAGTCCATGATCGAGCCAAATTCTTTCTGCAATTTCCCAATGACCTTGAGAAAAGAATAGCGGAAGAGAGAAGAAGTTACATCCCATCCGTACTACTGGACCCTCAAACCTACTGGATTAATCTTGCTGTGATCATGGATGATACCAATCTTGGTCTCAGGGGGGCAGCTTCTAATATGTCGCTGGATTTGGTGACCAATTCACAACGATTTCGGCAAGACTCGACTCTTGGGGCAGCGGCGGTTACTGAAATTCTTGCCATTCCTGAAATTTGGGAAAAGAAACTATTTTCCGTTGCGGACCTATTGAAATACCAATTTGCAGGAGGAGGAGATTTTAATGCTGAATTTATTGGCTCTTCTCCTGCATTGCTTGTCAGCTCCAATCCTTTTTCAGTGGACTCAGTTGCTTGGCAGTTTATCGCAAAATCCAGAAAATTGAGAAACCTTTCCATGCGAAGTAAGAAAGAAGCTTTGATGTTTAACTACGCTGAAAGTTTAAATCTTGGCCAAGTTTTTGACCCGACCGTTATTAAGGTTCCCGGGATGCCTGTGAAATGAGGAATATGTTTTATTCCCAGGTCTTTTTTCTTGTTCTTTGGCCTTCTTCATCAAACGGCTGGCGGAGAGCAGGTCGGGTTAGGGGCATTTTCCTTAGATAATTGAAACACAATATGGGAACCTAAAGCTTCTAAGGCGGACTATGCTTCATGTGTTCCTTTTGAATCGGGGATCCAGGCTTAGTTCTTTGTTCCTTGAGAAATGGGTTACACGCGTTGGAGATGGCAAGTGGAAAAGAAAAATTCTTTGCTTCCTTTCGATCTAAAATCGTTACTTCCGTTCAGCTACAAATCTCTTTGGTTATAGATGACAAAGTTTTTATTTACGGAGTTCATGGTCGGCAGGAGCACCATATGGAATTAAGCTGCATCGAAAGTACTGGAAAGCTAAAATGGAGCAAAGGGCACCTGGGGACAGGTAACCATGTGAGGGTGGGGAATAAACATTTATTTCTTTGGGAATTGGGAGAGTTACTGGTCTTTCAAGCCCTTACCACTCCATTTAAATCACTTTACAGGCAACAAGTGCTGGGTCGTGGGCGGGCACACTTTGCTTTTTCAGAGAATATACTCTTTATTTGCGATGACCTAAGGTTGACTGGCCTTAAACTCAAGTAGCAAAATAGGCCTAACCGTGTTTGAAGCCCCTATACTATTGGGAAATATGGAAATAGAAGATAAATAGATTTTATCTTCTGCAATCCTGAATGATGCGAAGATAAATTTCTCTTAAGTCGTGCATGCGAAGATCTGTTTCTCTCAAATACTTTGAGAATACCGACTTTTCGTGATGAGAGAAAAGTCGGTTTAATCGCATCGACTCGTTGAGAGCAGAGTGAGCTTTTTTAAGGTGACAAACAGCGAGCAGGAAATCACCCAAATCCAAGCAGTTTGCGGCAAGTAAACAATGTTTTTCAGCATCCGCTAAGCTACTTGAATAACTCCATGAAAGGCTTGGCTCAGGAAGGTTTTTGTTATTCCTCATGAGTTGGTCCCAGGCTGCTCGCAGAAAAGAAAAAAGAGCGGTTGATGAAATGTAAACGGGATGCCTGTGTATGGTGTAAGGGTCCATTTTGCGGACCTCTTCCATGTCTAAAGGACGAATTTTATGAAAGGCTTCGTCGTCTAAATCAATTTCATCCATCGAAGACCAATCATCGCGGTGCCAACCCATAATTTCGGCGGTTGCATCTAAGCGGTCCGGGTCGTCCTTTACTTGATTGTAGGCATTGATGAACCTGATAACTTCTTTGTCAGATGTTCTGAGGAATTTTTGCCAATCCGCTTCATTCCACGCAATATTCTCGTGATCATCCCAGTCCCCATCGTGGTTACTTTCAAATTCGTATTGGCTCATTGTGTGACGGATAAATAACTTATGTTATGTATATGTTCTCAAGCTTGAATCGAATAAGGTCAATTTATTTTTTTTATTTTCAAGAAATGATATTACTCTTTGTAACAGATGAGATCTAGAATTGTCTATTCCGGTAGGGTGCAGGGAGTTGGTTTTCGTTGGAATGTGAGGGATGTCATAAAGGATTTTAATCTCACGGGTACGGTGCAGAATCTAGTGGATGGCACGGTTGAAGTTGTTCTTGAGGGAGATCTCGAAGAAATAAAGGATGGAAAATTGGCAATTGAAGGAAGAATGAAAGGCTACTGGATAACCAATAAAATAGAATATAAAGAGGGGGAGGCTCACTTTTCTACCTTTTCGATTATTGGGTGATTTTTGCAGGGGTGATTGTAGTCTTAGGGTAGCTGTGGGCATTTTATGGTAATTATTGCGGAGAACCCCAAGTGAACCGTTTGACTCATGGGGATAGTCTGTAAGTTAATACATTAGCCAAATCGCAAAGCCTTTGCCCGTAGATCGAGACAATAACGCTTAGATAAATAAGGACTCAAAGCCGACAAGAAGAGCTTGAATCTTGAAAAATTTAAGACTGTTCAACTTCTAAAGGAAAACTAAGTTTTCCTCCATTGCGTGCGATCATTCTCAAGACAGCCTGAACGCTCTTTTCAACTAAAAATTCTTGTTCAACCCCAAGATTTTCTGCTGTTTCCTGAAGGTTTGCAACCGGTGCAGGTAATAGAGGATTGGCAGTGGTCATGTTTGGCTGGGTGGAAGGGGAGGTTTCCTGCTCTGGTAATCGAGAAGTTTCGTCTGCCGGATTTACTGGTTCGGTTTGTTGGATTCGACTGGTTGTAGGTTTCATAACAGCAGATGTTGAGGGTATTGATGGGGACGAATCACTGAGGTCTTGTGAGTGAGTACCTGGTTTTGGAAGATGAGGGGCAGACAGTTCAGGTGAAGGAGCGTATGAAACAGGGTCGGCACTTGGAGCTGAATCAGCAAGGGCATCCGAGTCAGTAATTTTTTCTTCTGGCTGGGTGTCAGAAATAGAAGGCTGTTTGCCGTTTAACTTGCGACCCAGTTCTTCAAAATATTCTTCCTGTTCGAGGTTCTCCAATCTTTCCTTGGCGATTTCCAGCTTATCGTCGATTTCCGATATATTAGATTTTAAGTTGGATACAGGAGTTTGAACAAGGTCAGAAGAAGCTTTTAATCCATCCTCCAATGCGGAAATCCGTTTTTGCAAAGCTTGTTTTTGGGCATGAACTTCAGTAATCAGCTCACTAGTTTCATCTCTTTTTTGGGCAATGGAAAGCTGGTTTTCCAGTTCTTTCCTTTGCTTCGATAGCTCATCTATCGCCCACTTTAATGATGATGTTTTGTCGTTTGGCACGATATAACCATTAAACGATCCTAATCTGAAATCAAGGAATTATCGAAGGCAGAGCAAAAATTTGTAATTTTTTCAGTCAGGGGTCGGAACCTTATCTTTTGCAAACGGATTGGTAAAGATCTTGGTATTTCTCTGCATTCTGATCAAAAGAGAAATATTTTTGAAAAAATTTATAGGCATTGAAGCTAAACAAATTTTCTTTTCCTTCATTTATGCAAGCCTCCAGCAAGAGAGCGAGAGAACCAACCGAGTCCTTGTCAAAGAGTAACCCAGATTGCCTATGGTTTATGGCTTCCGAGTGTTCTGGGGTATTCGAGGCAAGTACAGGTACTTTTTCGGCAAAAGCTTCCATCATTGCAAGGGGCGGGGCGCCCTCGGAGCGGGAAGCACAAACCAAAAGGTCGAGCAATGCAATGTATTCTCTGCCACTTGGCTTGTATCCTAGAAAGTGGACTCTATCAGAAATCCCATATTCGCGGCATAAAACTTTTAACTCTTCCGTCAATATGCCTTCTCCCACGAAGTAGAACCTGTAGGATAAAAAAGTTGGTAGCTTTGATAAGGCATGAATAATAAGCTTTTGGTTTTTCCTCGTATCAATAGTGCCAACACACCCAGCAATAAAAACTCCGTTTTTCTTTAGGCTCTTGATAGCTTTTTTGTCTGGGTCATCTTGGTTTGATAGGGTTTCGTGTTCGGGGGTTACGCCGTTGTAAATGGTTATGTGATTATTATTCTTAAGACCTTTTTGAGTAAGAATTTGAGCTGAACTTTTAGAGACAGAAACAACCTGATCAACTATATTTAGAGTGGAAATATCCTGGTTTTCCTGCTTCTTAGACTTGAAGATTCCCCAGCCATGCATGGTCTGGATTACCGGAGTTTTTCTTCCTGCTTTACTCACTGAAACCATTGCAATTAGGCTGGGTATTCCTGCGTGACTATGGATAATGTCGATCTCAAATTCTTGGATGATTAGAGTAAGTTGGTCAGCAGCGGAGGTTATATTTTTGAGATCCCTTTTGAATGTCGATTCAAGATAATGAACAGGAATTTTTTCTTCTGTTAATTTTTCTATGTAAACTGGATAGTTTGAATAATTTCCCACACTTTTTGGGGTACAAACTACTCGTATGTTATTACCTCTTCTTTTTTCTTTAACCGAGAGGTCAACAATCACTTTCCCAGCACCACCCTGGAGAAATGTAGAAATGTGTAGAATATTCATACTTAAACCTGATAAATGATTGGATTGGGATGATTGCGTCTAATTTGATCAATCACTGATTTCCTGTGACCCTTGCTCATACAGAGAAAAAATGCACATGGTTGATCATTTTTTTGTTTAAGATAAGTATCTGGATTACCGACAGGGTTATTTTTGAAACCAACCACTTTTTGATTGGTATCAACTAGGTCAATGGAGATTTTTTTTTGCTTCTGCAGGTAAGCCAGTAGGCATGCAGCTTTTTCATTGATTCCCCAAATACAAACTTTTGAAAATATTGACCATTTAACCTTTTTAATTCCTTCGAGGTAGTCGCTATAAAAATCCTGAATATTAAAGGAAAATAAATGAGATTCAGCGAAATCCGCCTCCACTGCAGGTTTGCACTTTCTGAGATAACCAGGGGGAGCACTTTTTAATTCCGTTTCAGTCGGAAATTGAATACGAGACCCAAAAAGGATGAAGTCCTTCGTTGCTTCCTTCTCGATGATTACCTTAAGGTTGTGAGCTGCCACCTTACATCTCCCCTGCTTCGCTGTCTTTAAGAATTTCGGAGAAATCTCATTCCCGAGAATAAAATCCACAAGTGCCTGGTTGTTTATAAGCTTGTGGTGTTCACCATCCTTATTGGCCAGTGCCTGGTGAAATTTAAAGTTGCAAGCCGGTTTTCCCTCGGAGAATTGAGGATAGTAGCAAAGTGCCCGGATGCTAAGATCCAGAAGATAATCAATCGTCTGGTTTGTTTCTTTAATCAAAGAATTCTCGGTAAAATGACGGTATGTTTTGCATATGAAATCAAGGCTTTGCATGGAGGCTGAGAGCCTCTGTTCTTCTTCATAAGCGAGTTTTCTTTGGTTGGATAAAGCATGATCGTGCCAGAGCATTGCTCCTTTGGCTTCCGGGACATACTTAGAAATTATTCCGTTAAAGACTAAGCGTGAGGCAAATTCATAGTCTCCAATAATTCGATATTCTGGATTGAAACGCCCAACATTGGCATGAATGCAACTCCGCCACATTGGTTGGGCCCCGTAAGGGTAATGAAGAAAAAGAGAGCCCGGGAAAAAATTCTGGGAAGCACATTCGACTGTCGAAATATTTTTGTCTATCTTTGGTAGAGAGAAAATTTTTTTCAGCTTTCCATACACCAGCCCGATATCTTTTTCTCTGTCCAGAATATCGCTTAATTTTTCCAGGCAATCCGGGTCGTGCCGGTCGTCGGTGTTGGCATTGGTCAGGTATTTTCCTTCGGATAGGCCAATGCCATGATTCCAGGCTGCGTACAGAGATTCCCTTTTTTCAGTACGAAAGTATCTAATTCGGTAACCCTTTTTCTGAAATACTGTAACTACTTCTTTTTCGTGTTGGAGCGAACCACTATCGATCACAATAATTTCAAGCTCACCTTTTTTATAGAGTGTTTGATTGATTAGGTCTTCAAGGCAACCCTCGAGATAGGATGCGGCGTTGAAGGTTGAAACTATGGCACTAACTTTCACACTTTTTGATCAGATGCACCTGCCATGCCTGTAACTGGTTTGTTGATTAATTACTGATTCCAGTGGGTGTATCGATAGCGAAGGAAGACTTTCTACCATTGCTGTCGGTTTTGGGCATTTCATAGCTCATGCATGCAGCACGGATTCTTTAAAGCAATCAAAGTCATTGGTCTTCGAGAAGTTTTCTTTTTGTAAATCAAAATTCTCTAAGTACTCTGACCCTAAATAGTGGGCATAGCCTTTAATGAAATCATGGAACTGTGGGGGGACTTCATGATTCTGCTTTTCGAGTCCATTAATAAATGGATCGCCGTATTTTCCTAATACTTTCGTATTGCTTGAAGTATTTAGGCATGCTGGTTCAAAAGATATTCCAATCCACTTGTAAAGTTTGCGAGTTACTACCTCTGTATCTTTAATCAACTCTTCATAACGGAGACATTGGACATTTTGGTTTTCCCGGTATTGGTGCCTGAAATTTGTAATTGCTTGGGGAGCTAAAAGTAAATCTCGTCCTAGGTATTGCAACTGGTTTAGAGTTTTAATTTTCCAGGTATTGATCATAGATTCAACAACAGCCACTGGGTTTCTTTCAAGCACCACATATTTTGCCTCTGGGAAAAGGGCAAACAATTCGTGGATTATTTCCCAGTATCGAGGAGTTTTATCGATGATAAAAGAGAAACCCTTCATCATCGGTCCGTAAAACTTGAAAGCAATTTCCTTGAGATGATCTTTGTAGTTTATTTTAAACTTCTTGCAGTAATCATGAAAAGCATCGGTGGCCATTGAATGATCATAAACCGAATTTTTGACGGTATCAGGTTTTAGCAATGGGGATAATGCCAGCATTATCCATGATTCGCTGGAAGTATTTATCTCTTGGTTATTACTTAAAAGGCTTTGAAGAAATGTAGACCCGGACCTAGGTTGAGAAATGATAAAGATTAAATTTTTATCCTCCATGAACTACAAAATGATCTTCAAGCTGTTTTTACTCTTTACCCGATGAAGTTTGATGCCCGCATTTACTTAAAGAAGTTGAGAAAGAGTAGGACCTAAAAGACTGAAGACTTTTCTAACAGATAAAGGCTCAATCGAATTATCTTTGATGGTATCCTGAATAAGATGGATAACATCATTGGCGTTGCTGCAAAATCTTTCACACAACCTTCGGGCATTGGCGAGCGGCTCCTCTTTATTGTCAGAAGCTGCGAGAATAAAAGACAGGAGGGCCAACATATTGGGAG
>Ga0255783_10005846_pt1 | contig 10779 bp, 12 predicted proteins | sample 011ome_22_FD_179981 | JGI IMG/M metagenome (GOLD analysis project Ga0255783, IMG submission 179981) | Coastal salt marsh microbial communities from the Groves Creek Marsh, Skidaway Island, Georgia - 011507BT metaG (version 2) | ecosystem: Environmental > Aquatic > Marine > Intertidal zone >... | reverse complement strand
TGCTTGAGTATGAGTCATCCGAGGAATCAACCTCGACCCACACGAGCTCTTTTACGGGATGGTTGAAGTTCATCTTGATGCTTTGAGAGGGAGCCTCGTCACCGGTGAATTGGAGCTGTTCGATGAGATACTCATGTGATACCTGGGCGAAACGACGACGCTCGTCAGTGTCGAGGTAGACATAGTCCACATAGAGGGACCCATTGAGTTCACCACCAGCAACAGTAGCAACAGGGGTACCTTCAGTGGTCTCAGTAGTTATTTCAGAAAGAGAAGCGAATTCCACATTCACCTTGACCTCGTGGTATTGAAGGGCGATGAGAGGGAGAGCAAGACCTGGGTTGCGACAGAACCAGAACTGAAGGGGAATATACACGGTACGAGCATCTGCACTAAGAGCGCTGTCAGATTTTAAAAGAGTACCGTCAGCTTTTACACCGTTAACCATGGCTTCATAACCAGACCAATGCCCGGCGGTCTGGGAGAGCTCGTTCCAGATATGGAGCCAATCACCGTAGTGCTTGTCAATGCGCTGACCACCGATCTCAATCTCAACGGACTTGATGAGCTTGTGACCCACCCATTTTTTATATGTACCACCGGTAAGGGTAGGAAGGTCTACATCTAACCACATACGGTTGATAAGATCACCATTACGAGAGATGGTAGCGGTCACTTTACGGTTGAAACCAACAGTGCCGTTTATAGTTTGAGCAATAGACTCCATGGAGAAGTTAGTGTGGCGACGATAGACCACTTTGAAAAAGGTAATTTGAGGGTTTCCGGACAAATAGATGTCCTGGGCACCGTAAGCGACAAGTTGCATTAAGCCTCCACCACCCATTTTTGTATTATTATTATATTTATATGTAAGAAAAAAAAAACAAAAAACAAATTAAAAACACAACAAAATATTATTATAACAACACTATATTTTCAATGAAAATAAAACAACGAAATAATCCCAAAAGACATTGTAACTACCAAATATCTAATACCACATTAGACGTTCGACACAGGTCAATGGTTGAAAGTTTTGAGGACAATGACAAAAAATTAGAAAATATTTATAATGAGCACAAAAGCAATCACGATCGTTTAGAGGCGTTACAAATAAAGCCAAATTGTGAATTAACGGACGAAGAAATAAAAAATATGATCACTTTAAAAGAGAAACAAATTTTGCTTAAAAATGAGATTGGTGAGCTTAATTGTAACAAGAATGAGTTGGAGTATTATGTAAACACAAGCGACATTTTATTCAACTATTATAATTTATTGGAGAACAATACGGATGAGGGTGGAATAACAAATTTCAGGAAAGACAATGATGACGAGGATAGTTTAACAATAGCGCATTTATTCACAAAAGGAAACAAGGAAGATTTAGAAAAGATTTCCAATAAGAATATCAAAACGAGTCGTTTTCATTTATTGGATGATTATTTAAGCTTTACGGATAAGAATTATATCAACAATAATATTTCTCAAGAGAATTCCTCTAAATGTTCTTATTGTTATGGAAATACAAAGGATGTGTTGGTGAACGAAGGGATCATATGTTGTCGAACTTGTTTTACAGTGGAGAACATTATTACCGACAATGAAAAGCCTTCTTACAAAGACCCCCCTAAAGAGATCTCTTATTTTAGCTACAAGAGAATTAATCATTTCTCCGAATGGCTTAATCAAATTCAAGGAAAAGAAACGACGGATATCCCTGAAGAAGTGTTTAATAAGATTATGTTAGAATTGAACAAACAGCGAATATATAATCTTGCATCAGTAACTCCGTTAAAAATAAGAGAGATATTAAAAAAACATAAGATAAATAAATATTACGAACATATACCATACATTTTAAATAAAATTACAGGTATACCCAACCCTCATTTGAATCCCGAATTAGAAGAGAAATTAAAAAACATGTTCAAAGAGATTCAGGTGCCTTTTTTAAAATATAGTCCAAACAACCGAAAAAACTTTTTGTCTTATAGTTATGTGCTTCACAAATTCATCCAAATTTTAGATCAACCAGAGTTTTTAAAAAACTTTCCTTTGTTAAAGAGTAGAGATAAACTTCATCAACAAGAGCAAATATGGAAGAAAATATGTGAAGACCTCAATTGGAAATTCATTAGAAGTATTTAGCTTTTTATGGCATATTTACCATTCTTTCTCTTGTAGTTTTGTTTTGTAAATTCGTATGCTGATCTTGCAACAGATTTGTTCAGCTTTGTATTATGCGAGTTACATAAAGAGTCATTATTTCGGTCGTTATCCACTTTGTCATCATCTATATCGACAAGATGTTCCAACTCTTCAGGGACATCAATGTCTAAAACAATCATGATATGAAATAATTGTCTAATAATAGATTTTTCTTTTACATCTAGTAGACGAGTGATGTTATGTTTGCGAATATATTCACATACATACTGAAGGTATCTTGGCATCATTACATCCTTAAGTTTCGTTAACGCGTCAGATATATCACGAAATTCCAAATGGTTTGGATCTGCATCACAACCTCTGACTAATACGTCTGATCCGAAGTCTCTAGGCTTCAACAAAGTGTTATTTTCAGGATGTTCTAGATCACATATGATGGAGCTTATAATTTTTCCTACACCATAAACACCATTTTTCCCGTAGCTTTTTAGCTTTTGTAAAAAGTTAGGCTCGTTGGACAGATGAGATAGATCCTCATGACCAATGAAATTGAATGAAAAGTTGTTTGTGGTTTTAATATTTGCGGTATTACGATTTCCATGTATGTTAATACTATCATGCATTGTACTCGTGTTATGCATGTTCGCATTAATGTTCGTTTTGTCAGTTATAGTCGGTTCAACGACTTGATTATCCAATAAAGAATATTCAGTTACATTGTCATCATCGTCCATGTTCATCGGATTCCGTTTGCATATTTTTTGATGTTTTGAACACCCTTGGTGTTTGTTAAAGCTACGAAAACAAAATTTACAAGTGTTTTTCGGGACACCTCTACAAGCATCTAAATGTTTTTTAAAACATCTTTTTGTCAACTGTTTATCACATTTGACACATCTTACATACTTTATGTCAATGTCAATCCATTTCCTTTCGATAGGGTTAACCTTTGAGACAACAGGATTGTTATTAGGGTTGCCATTTGAGTCATTAGGGTTGCCATTTGAGTCATTAGGGTTGCCATTTGAGTCATTAGGGTTGCCATTTGAGTCATTAGGGTTGCCATTTTGAGTTCTATTTTCCTGATTTATACGACAAGGTATCTTCCTATTTTGATGTTTAATAAAATTACATTTTATTTTAGTTGAATATACACACCGTTCACAGTGGTACATTTTATATTAGTACCACAATTTAAATCTTTTTTAAATAATACTTATACTTTATACCTTATACTATAATTTAAAAAAAAAGTGTGTGCGGGATTTTTTAAAATAAAGTTAAAATTTGGTTGTACATATTTTTTGGAGCCCATATTGCTTATAATGTGGTGTTTTTTAGGGTTTTAGGGTATCATCTGTCCAGTCATAAATAATTTTTATCAACTTATATATATTTCACACATTTAATCCTTTTTCCAATTCAGATATTATAAAACGATCAATCCGAAGAACATTTAATCACAAACTCAATCCTCATTTATCATATTGTGAATACTAAAAATAAGCAATTAAATAATTATAAATTGAATGAAAATATATGTTAATAATAAATCATGAAAGAGTGTCTGATTAAAGTTGTAATTTTTGTAGTAATGGTGACTTTGTTAGTATCTATTCATTTAATTAAGATATACACTCTTCCTTTTTTATTCATACATGTTCCTAAAACTGGAGGCAATTCTATAAAAAACACTAAATTTTTCGAAGACTCGATTTATTTTTTTCATACAAGTATTAACGATGTAATTAGAAAAGGTAAAAAATACAAATCATCATATACGATCGTTAGAAACCCGTATGATCGTTTGGTGTCTGCGTTTTTTTATCTTCAGGATGGTGGAATGAAAAATGTGTGGGATATTGAAAGTATGAAAAAACAACAAAAATATAAAAACAATTTCAAAGAATTTGTAAAGAATTTACATAAGTTTATAAATGATACTCATTATAAGCCACAATACCTATTTTTATCAGATAAAAACAATAATATAAAAGTGACACATATATTAAAACAAGAAAGTTTAAATGAAGATTATATAAAACTTCAACAAATGTATGGATATAGTCCAGTTTCATTAAAAAAAACGAATATCTCCAAACACGAAGATTATAATAGATATTATGATGAAGAAACAAAGCAATTAGTTCAAAAATTTTATCAGAAAGATTTTGAACTTTTAAATTATCAGATGTAATAGAAAGTATTGGTATGATCATAACAAAATTCTTTCAGACCCTCGTAACTTGACGAGATTCATATTATTTTCGTTTTCGAAAAACTTTTTAGTTTTTAAATATTCAACGACATGTTTTGAAGACCAATTAAACTTACCATGTAAATAAAAAGCGTCTTTGTATGCATCAATCAACTTAAACTTTTTCATATTTACATTAGTTTTTTGTAAAACTACTTGCATACATACATGAATACATAAATAATCTTTTAAATTTTCAGGAATTTTTTGAAGATCCACATATTTTTCAACTTGTTTAACATATTGTTTTCTTCTACCAAACGCTTTATTCATTTCTTTATAAACTTGTTTTAAGAAGGTTGTATTAGGTTTAGATGCAATAAACCAACTTTCAATCACTGGTTTATATCTATTTGTTGTAAAAGACGGCATTTGATATCCTAAGTAATCTATATTTGTGTTATTGAACTCATCAACAACCCAGTCTAAACTTTTTAAAAGCTTTATGCTTGCATCTAACCATATACCTCCGAATTTATACAATATAGCAATTCTTACAATATCCGATGAATACTGGGAAGTTTCAACTCCATCATAAAAGTTAGCTGGTAACTCTGACGATTTAAGATATCTTGGTAAGATATTATTAGTAACCATAATTACTCTCCACGATGGATTTAAAAATTCCCATTCTTTGATAATTTTAACAACACTAATAGGCACTTCATCATCCCAATAAGTCCATATAGTTTTTGGAATTTTTTTAGATTGTTTATGGAATTTATTAAATGTACATGATACAATTAATGAAATTAATAGAAGTATGAAATTTTGTATATATTGCAAACTTATTGTAAACATTTTTTATTTTTATATTATACATGAAAATATTTGTAAATGTTTGTAAATGTTTGTTCTAAAAAACAATGTTTTATAACTAATAAAAAAACAAATTTATATAATTTTTTTGGTGTACTTTTTAAACAATAAATGTTATATTATTTAATTGGGGAAGTTAACAAGGTTGGCACCCATACCGAAACCGGCACCATGACGAGCGGAAACTCCGATTGAAGGTGCGAAGAGATCAAGAAGAGAGAAGGTAGCAGCGGCAACGAAACCGATAAACATAACTTCCTCAACCTTGGGCTTCTTACCGGGGAAGAAGAAAGCAGCAGTGGCTACAACAAGACCTTCGAAAAGATATTTAAGAATGCGGACAACAATTTCCATGACATCAAAGGAGAACTCAGACATATTTTTTATTAATTATTAGGGAGAAAAAATTTACAAACAAAATAACATATATAAAGATATTCAATTTAAATTATTAAAACGATAACATTTTTGTATATAATGGAACCAGAGACAAACGAACGAATTGATGTGAGTAAACAAGATTTTTTGCAACAAGATCCACAAATTAGGGGTCAGAACTATGTGTGTTTATCTTTCTTATCACCAGATGATGTCATCAAGTCCAAAGACGCATATATAATTTCTGCGTATATGAAATCTCTATGTAAAAGGAATACTGAGTTAGTCGACGGTCTTGAAGTACTCTTTCCCGACAAAACAAACGAGATTCGTTCTATCAAAGAGCAATATTCTGTGTTTTTTGATTCGAACAGTATCGATGAAGACTTCAAAAGTTTCAAAATTGAAAACGAGATAGATATAAGTAACAAGTTTTCCGAAGAGAACAACTATCAGACATCTATTCGTGGTATCAAGATTCGTGGAACATATGAAACTCAAAAGGAGGCAGAGATTCGTGCGGAAGTGCTTAAGAGAATTGATAATAACTCTCATAATATTTACATAGCACAGGTCGGATGCTGGTGTCCATGGTCTGCAAATCCAGACGAAATACAGGATGGTGAATACTCAGAGACTGAGCTTAATACACTGATGAGAGAGTACAAGAAGAATTGTGAGAATAAGGATATATTTTATAATGAGCGTAAGAAAGAACTCATTGAACGTACACACGAACAGACTCATAAGGATAATATGCCTGATATTATTGATGATGAAGAGGTTGATATTACAACAACATCAGATATCGAGAAGTCTTTGTTTGAAGAGGGACAAACGGATCAAACTTATCAAGAATGTTAACTAGATAATAAATTTTAAAATTATGATATAAAAATGTTATTTAGTTTTAAAATATGAAAACAATAATTTTTATTTTTTTGTTTTTAGGTATGCTTATGATTGTTCATGGAATATATGAAGAAAAAATAGAAAAAATAAAAAAAGATGTACGAGTTAAGTATAAATTCATTCCAAGAACTTATTATGATGAATTTCTTATGAATGATAAACATACGAGTCAGTCATCAAAAGCGATGTTTGATAATGTACCAGATACAAGAAGCGCTGGGTTTCCTGTTCGTTAGATTTTTTTTACATTAATAATATGTTGTCGTTTTTTGATACTAGATGGGTCAAACATTTCTTCGGCATCTTCTTCATTAGAGTCTCCTATATTTTTGCTTAATATCCAGTATTCTTCTTGACATACCCGATAAGAAGGTGTTTCGTTTGCTTTATACCAGAATACCGTATCTTCAAGTTTATTACTTTTGGTAGTATTATCAATGACTAAACATTCGTAATGTTCTGTGCATTGATCCATAACTTGACAGAAAATTTCAAAAGTAGGGAACATGCCTGCATAGTTATCGTATATTCTTTTTCTGTTTGCTACAATATTCTCACGGAGAATGAAAATGTAATCAATATTTGTTCTCAAGTTAGGTGGGATACCTAATGGATATTGCATAGAAATAATAAAGAACATTTTAAGATGACGACCGTTCATAAACAATGCTCTAACATTCTTATCTTTTGTCCAAGAAGAATCGTACAAACAGTCATCTAATATAAGGAAAGACCTAGGATCTATTTGAGTGCGTCCATACATACAGTTCTCCTTGTTGATGGTTTTTAATATTTTTTGCTGTCTTTTAACTACATTGTCGATAAGAACAGGTGTGTACTCGTCATGAATGAAAATTTTAGGAACAACGTTTTCATAAAAATGATTAGCTGATTCAGTTCCTGATATGACTGTTCCTATCGGTAAATTACAGTTGTGGTATAACAAATCTTTGATTAAATAAGATTTTCCAGTATTCCTTTTACCGATCATTACAACAACTTTATCATCCGTTATGGTATTTATATCAAATTTTTTAAGTTCCAATTTCATTTTATATTATATATGTAATTATGACTAAGACTTTATAAATATTCAAAAAGGCGCTTCGCCTGTTTGAATATTTTGCATAAGTTCATTAAATTCTTTATTATTGGATACATTATTGCTTTTCAAAAAGGGTTGACTCATTATGTTGTTTTCATAACTATTACTTATTCCACCATCAAATATTAATTTTTGTCCCATATAAGTAATTGCAAAGACACTTGTAAACACCATTAAAGATTTAATTGGAAAGTTTGTTTTGTTTTTTTCTGGAGTATTACCCTGTGTGTCAAAATAAAATTGAATACCTGCTAATAGAATAGCTATAATAAAGGAAATTACCAATTTATACATTGTTTGATATGGTATTTGATTTTTTTTGTTGCATATTAAACTTACACTTATTATTTTTGTATTTTGGGAATATGTTTATTTAACATCAAAAAGTTTCTAAGTTTTCGTTTATCTTGTTGAATAAATGAGTCATAACTCATGTTAACACCTAAAATCTTTTTAATTTTCTTTTCGTTTTTTTTTCTTTTTTCATTGATATAAATCTCTTTAATTGTTTTGTTAAGATCGATTTCAAAGTTTTCGTATTGCTCTGTTTTTTCCTGAGGTACAACCAATCGTTCCGTCGTATTATTTACATGATCGAAAGGTGTAGGTGTATTATCAGGTGTAGGTGTATTATTAGGTGTAGGTGTATTATCAGGTATAGGTGTATTATTAGGTGTAGGTGTATTATCAGGTATAGGTGTATTATCAGGTGTATTATCGGGTGTATTATCAGGTGTATTATCGGGTGTAGGTGTATTATCAGGTATAGGTGTATTATCAGGTGTATTATCGGGTGTATTATCAGGTGTAGGTGTATTATCAGGTGTATTATCGGGTGTATTATCAGGTGTATTATCGGGTGTAGGTGTATTATCAGGTATAGGTGTATTATCAGGTGTATTATCGGGTGTATTATCAGGTGTAGGTGTATTATCAGGTGTATTATCAGGTGTAGGTGTATTATGAACAATATTTGTGTTGGTATGTTTAAAATATTGTTCATATGATTTTTCAACGGGATACTCTTGTTGTGTTGTTTGTAAAGCCATTTGATTATCTAAGTTGATAGATACAGTATCTACATTACCCATGTTTTCTTTTGTATGATCGATTAAAGTATTATCCATCTCGTAAGCATCTTGACTATAGGTATCAGAAGAGTATTGTTCATCATCCGATGCATTAGATAATGTATCGTTATCTTCGTCTGATTCGTTTATGTTATCTCGTCTTGGTGCAACAAAAGAAGCAGCTCTTGGTAATGTTTGTATATGAGCCGAATTGACATCATTATCATCGATAGTTTTTTCGTGGGATGTACTTCTTGTATAAGGGGTGTCTTCTTGTATAAGTTTATGGTCAATAATATCAAAAGACGAATCCTTGTTGATCGCCTTACTATTTGAGGTTTGTTCCTCATATAATAGACTATTGTTATTAGTAGAACTATTTGTGTTTTTCAATAGATTATTATATGGTATATTTTTATTGATGGTTCTTTTAATACCTGTTTCAATATATTCGTCAATAAGGTCATCATTTGTTTGTTTATTGATTGTAGAAACATTTTCATAAAACAGTTGTGGTTTTTTCCAAAGAAGTCTGGCTATCTCTATGTAACAATAATGTATAAAATGTTGTGGTAGAGGAACTATCAAATCAATAGACATATCATTTTCAGTATTAGATTGTATAGAGGACAAAATATTGTTAGCGGATGCTTTAAAAGTTGCAATGATGAGATCACCTAACCAATCGCAACGAGTAGACACGACGAATCTTTCATATTCTTTATCAATCATGACATTGTTCCAAGATGGTACTTTTTCAAGTTCAATTTGAAATTCTCGAAAGAGCATTATATTGATTTTATTGTTACCGTTACAAACTGTATCATATATGGATTGTAATCCTTGTTTAAGGATTGGTCTTATTAATGATACCAATTCATTCAAACAGTCATTTGTTATTGATTTATGATGAATATCGTTAAAACTCATTTTTGATATTACAATGTTTTTTTAGGAATAGAAATAAACGATACGAAACATATCTTTATCATTAATAAAAGCATATGATATGGTGGAATTGTATAGTATATTCATAATACTAATAGTGTTGTTGATTTTATTATCAGTATGTGCGAATAAACGAAAAGAGTTATTTACTGAAATTTGCAATAGTGATTATTGTAGTGATCATATAAATGTTGACAGGATATCGAAAAATACCTTATTAAGTGACACATCAGCCATACAAAATGATCATATTGAAATAGTTGGTAACGTTGATATGCAAAATGTAAATACGAATTCTTTGGATTTGAATTCCAAAAAAATGTTAAAAATAAATTCAGATGGCAATACACAGATTGGTGACGACTTATTGAATGTGGCATTCAAAAACGATACACATGTCGAATTTGAAAACAGAAGCATGATAACACCAGATAAGCTTTATTTCAATTCAAATACAATTTTCATGAACAACGTATATTTTAATGACCCTATTGTTTTACAACCGGAAACATCTTTATGTTTTTATGATAATTCCAATATAAATTGTTTGAGTCAGAATGAGTTTGAGGAAACTTTATCATTGGATATTGCAGATCTTGAACGAAAAAGAACATTATTGATGGGTGCATGTGTATCAACTGATGCTTTAGAGGGTGTTACTCCTGATGGTAGTATTTTTAATATACATCCGTTCAATAATAGGGTTACCTGCTTGAATGAAGCTAGTGGAATCTCTAGATTAGAAAGTTGGTTTTTACAAAAGAAAGATTACGAGGAAATCGAAGAGATCGAAGAGATCGAAGAGATAGAGGAAATCGAAGAAGATACTCAATAAGCATAAAAATAAAAAACCATACATAAAGTTAAAGAATAAAAAATGCGTGTTAAATCGACTAACACAATATTTGGAGTGATGGTATTACTTATGATACTAATAATAATAAAGATATTACATTATTGGCAAATAAAGAACATTTTAATGAATCAAATGTTATAAGAACTGCATATGAAATTACAGAAAACAATATAGTCTCAAATGATGTAGAAGGTGATAGTCAAATAAGTCTACCAGTGATTCAAAACTGTGCACCAACACCGAGATCATTTGAAGAAATAAG
>Ga0255783_10005841_pt1 | contig 10785 bp, 10 predicted proteins | sample 011ome_22_FD_179981 | JGI IMG/M metagenome (GOLD analysis project Ga0255783, IMG submission 179981) | Coastal salt marsh microbial communities from the Groves Creek Marsh, Skidaway Island, Georgia - 011507BT metaG (version 2) | ecosystem: Environmental > Aquatic > Marine > Intertidal zone >... | reverse complement strand
ATCGATCGCAAAAGTCGTGGGTGATTCGTTGGATTCAATCACCCATCGTATCGTGGTTTTTTGTGTGATTCCGATTGGTGCGTGTGCGTGCGTGCGTGCGTGATGGCGGCGGTGGACGCGGCGCATGGAGGTCGACACGAGCGCGGCGGCGGTGGTGGGAAGAGCGCGGCGACTGGTGGTGGCGACGCGATGGGCGACGGCGGGGTCGGGGAGCAGAGGCGGGCGAGTCGCGCGGGCGCGGGCGCGGAGGCGGAGGCGGAGGAGAAGGCTCGGCTGACGCTCGCGGAGGTGTCGAGGCAGCAACAGGCGATGTTCATCGCTATGGGGCCGCAGATGATGGCGAGTTATGCGGCGTATATGGCGGCGTATGTGCAGGCGGGGGCGTTTCATCCGGGGGCGTTTGGCGCCGCCGCTCTGGGCGCGGGCGGCGTCGCGGGCGGGGCGGCGACGGTCGGGGGGATGTCGTCGCCGCTGGGGCATCGATATCATCATCATCACGGCGGCGGCGGCGGCGTGATGCATGGTGAAGCGACGAGTGCGCGACGGGCGATGGGTGGTGGGGCGACGACGACGACGAAGACCAAGGCGACGAAGGCGACGAAGACCAAATCGATGAAGGCGAGCGGGACGTCCGGGAATCGCGTCGTCAAGGCGCCGACGTCGTCGCGGAAATCATCCAAGCCGAAAGAGGCAAAGGTGTGTGTGAATTGCAAGTCCATGGATACGCCGTACTGGCGTAAGGATAAGGATGGCGTTGGGTCGCTGTGTAACGCGTGCGGGTTGTACTTGGCGAAGAACGACGCGCCGCGACCGGCGCTGTTGTGGCGTCGAGATTCGGCGTCGTTTCCGGGATCAGGATCGGGTGCGAGCGATGGTGAGCGGCAAGACGCGTCGGCGACGCCACCGGAATCGTCCGAAGGCGATGACGCGCGCGGCGCCATGCCGGGCGTATACGTGGACAAGGAGCAACCGCTCCCGGGTGAAGCGCTGGAGAGCGAAATCAAGTAACGAAATCACAAAGAAACACATCACCCACCGTCGTCGTGCGCGCGGCGACGGTTGCGACACATAGCTTGTAACATGTAAAGTGACACATGTAATCACATCATAATCTACTCCGCAGCGCCATCGGCTTTCATCGCTTGTCGTTGACGCTTGCCCGGTTTGGATTTTTTCTTCGTCGCCGATTTCAAGCGCTTACTTTGCGCGTGACGTCTCGAACGTTTCTCCGCCGTCTTGAATTCTTTCTTCGCCTCTATTTCCTTGATGAGCGTTTTCCTCGCCGCGCGTCTCGTCATCGCGTCGCTATCTGAACCATCATCGTCGTCGTCGTCGTCATCATCCGAGTCGTCGAATTGGTCGAGGGAAAATTTACCACCCTTGGCTCCGCCTACGCCCTGCTCCGCCTTGAGAATCTTCTGCGTTCGCAAACGCGCTAATCGCTCGGCGTGCGTCTCGGCGTCACCATCACTCACTACCCCATCGTCCTCTTGCACCGCTGGGTAAAAACACACGTACCCGTCGTCCCCATGCTTCCCCAACCGCTTGAGATTCTTGACGTGCTTTTTCGACGCCGCGTGCGTGGTCAACGCCGCCGCGCTCAATAACAACGTCCCAGGACATGCCCGACACTTTGCCGCGACATTCAACTTCTCATCACTCGCTCCAGATAACACACTCGCAATCTGCGATTCCGCGTGATCGTATCTCGCGCGAATATCCGCCTTGGCGGCGTCCCGTCGCTCGACGTCGGCGTCTTCGCTCGCCTCCTCCTCCTCAACCTCAACCTCTCCATCGTCCTCGCTGTCGCTCGACGACGACCCCACGGCGTCGCCCGCGGACTCCACGGATCCATCACTGTCGGAATCGCTCGCCGACCCGTCGGGTTTGTGCAAATAGTTCCAATCCCGGCGTTTAAACCTGCGCGAGCGGACGGAAACCAAAGCGTCAGTGGCGGCGGCTGCGCGCGCGGCGATGCGCGCGGCGATGCCGGACGCGGCGGCGACGCACGCGAGCGACGAAATCGAGCGAGCGGCGACGAGAGCGAGCGGTGGACCATCGCGGCGCGGCGCGACGTACATCGTATACGCGTCGCGCGTCGAACCCGCGTCGGTGAATGGTGCGTCAACAGACGCCCCCCAACACATTCGTCGTCATCATCGCCCCTTGCGGCCGCCATCGTGCGACGCGCGGCGTCGGTGACATGCGCGCGGCGTGGCGCGTATCACATCGCATCGCCGTGCCGCCGCGCGCGCACGGGGCGCCGCGCGCGCGGGGCGCGAGCGCTCGCGAGAGGCTCGGCGCGGGCGAGTCGCCCATCGTTGACGCCGCGCGCGCGGGCGCGATACGCGCGATGCGGTCGGTCGATCGCGCGCGCGCGCACGCGGAGGATGCGTCGGTGTTGCGCGCGTGCGGTGCGACCGCGCGCGTGGCTCGAGGCGGGATGTGTGCGGCGAGAGGCGTGCCCGAAGCGATCGATGGGGTCGCGCGCGCGGCATCCGCGCTCGACGCGCCGACGCGGGACGCGTGCGCCGCAGCGCTCACCACCGTCGGTGCGTTCGTCTGGGTCAAAGCATTCGATGCGTTGGCGAAACGTGGGGTGTTTTCGAGCGCGCTGAGTCGTAAGCTGGTGCACATTACGAGCGGGACGTTTTACGCCGCGACGTGGCCGCTCTTTAGCGCGAGCGTCGACGCTCGATGGTTCGCTGCGTTTATCCCTCTCGCCCAGGGCGCGCGGTTGTTCGGCATTGGGAGTGGGTTGATTGATAACGCCAACGCCGTCAAGGCTGTGTCGCGCGAAGGTGGGCGAGAGGAGCTGTTGAAGGGTCCGTTGTATTACACCGTCGTGCTCGCGGCGTGCGCCGGGGCGTATTGGCGAACGTCGCCCGTGGGACTCGTCGCTCTGGCGATGATGTGCGGCGGCGATGGGTTCGCGGATATCATTGGTCGAAGATTTGGTTCGGGGAATCCTTTGCCATGGAACGTGCAGAAGAGCTTTGCGGGGAGTATTGGATTTATTATCGGTGGATTTGTCGTGGCGAGCGGATTGTTGGCGTACTTTGACGCGTTTGGATTCGTCGATGTCGTTGGCGCGACGTATGTATCAACAGCGGTGATTGCGTGCGCGTGCGCGCTGGTGGAATCATTGCCGCTGACGGATTTTGTAGATGATAACTTTTCCGTCGCGCTCACGGCGATCGCGCTCGGGACTTTGCTGTACGTGTAATGCCTATGTCGTCGCACCGTCCGACGCCGAGAGAGCGGGACGTCATAATTTGACGCTCTCAAGCCTCACTCGCGCACGCACACGCACACGCGAACGAACATTCAATCACGCACGACAAAGCACAGCAACTACACGCACCCATGCACACGTTTCACGGCCCGCACATTCGCGGATGTCTCGTCACCAAGGTTGTCGACGGCCGCACGCTCAAAGTGAAGCTCAATCCATCTGGTGGACAAGTACGCTCAGCCACGCGCGATGGTTGGGACGACGCAACGGTGTCAGAAAAGTTTCCTGTGCCAATGCCCGTCGAACAAGAGCTCGACGCGGATTCCACCGCGGAATGGGAAGAAGTGACGGTACGGATGGTGTTTGTCGACGCCGAGGAAGCGAACGAGCAAAAGAAGGAATTGGCACCGTACAAACCAGTCACGGCGGCGGGCATCGACGCTGCTTCGTGGTTTAAGAAGCGTCTTGGTGCGGCGAACGATGGTCGATGCGGTGATGTTCCCGTCGATATCGAATTTGACGTTTCGATGAAAAACGAAGGCTCCATCGAACGCGCGCGCGAGGTCTCGGTCGACGCGTACGGGCGATTGCTCGCGTACGTGTGGAAGGATGGCACGAATATCAATGTCGATGCGTTGATGAGTGGAAATTCTGCGTACTTCACCAAGCATGGACGCTCGCGATTGTACCACGGGGAAATGGCGTTGGCTGAAAAGCTGGCGTGTGAGGAAATGCGCGGAATTTGGTGCCCGACGCAAGACTTAGCCTGGTTTTCAGAATACAAGCGTAATTACGGCCAACTTTTACCTTGGTGGCATCAACGCGAAATGTTCATCGAAGATTTCCGTCACTGGCAGCATCTCGGTCTCGCCGATGACGTGATTAATCCGCAACACGATTACAAAAAGTTGATGGCTGCGGCCGCCGCACGTGAAACTGCGACGATTCTCGTGGACTTTCAGCCGACGAATTTCTCCTTGTACGACGGTATCATGTCATTCGTGCGCTACAAAATGAACACACCTCAGCCTATCACGGGAGTGTGCATTTTCGCCGGCACGAAGAAGCAGCCGTTCAATCTCTGGATCGATACGGATGACAGCGCCGAATCGGAACGCATTCAGAGTTTGATTCACCACCGATACTCGGGCCTGAGCCAAAACTACGCGTTGGTCACCGGCAAGCTGTTCATTTACCACGCCAAACAGCGCCCACAAATGACGCTAGAGTCGTGCGACCAAATCAGTGATTTCCCGTGCAAGCCAGAGGACATGTCGGCGGCGTTACGTGCGCACGCTCGCACGCGCGCGTGCGCGAAATCCCAAAGCACCACCGCCTTTGCCGCCGCGTAAATCGTCAGCCGCCGCCGCGGTGCCTCAAGAAAAATCAAGACCCATAACGACGATACGATAGACACACATTCGCAATCACACATACGCGTAGAAAATTCAACATCAACATCCGTTCGACGTCCCGAAAAAGCCACCAGTCACCAACCACCAGAGTCGTCACATCGACGCTCGCGATGGACACCACCATGCGCCGACTGCGGAAAATCCGCGACGTCGCGGGCTCTGTCGCCGTAGGTACCGTCGGTGGCTCCGTCGCCGCGGTGAGCACGGTGTTACCGTCGCAAGGCGGCGCCATAGGTGCGTGCTATGCGATGGCGATGGTGCGCGTGCCGTGCGAGATCCCGACGGTGATTCGTCGCGTATGTGTCGCCTTGACTGACCATGCATGCGTGGTGCGGTGCGCGAATGTTTCTTGTGATGCGTAGATACTATAGTGATTAGACAGCCCGACGGTGCGCTGCGCGCATCGCCGTTTTATGTCCGGTTTGGAAACGCGCAGAGCTTCTTACGCGTGCCGGCGGCCAAGGTTGTGACGGTAACGGTGAACGGAACGCTCACCGATTTGACGATGCGCTTGGGATCGAATGGTGAGGCGTACTTTGCGGACGGTATAGATGATTTTGATGACGAAGAGGACGAGGAGGAGATGGGGGATGAAGAACTAGCGGAGGAGGCGGGCGCGGTGGAGTCATTGAGCGCGCTGCGTCTCGATACTCCGCCTAAGTCGCCCAAGCGTGCGGATAGGGGAGAATCCACCGGCGAGGACGATCGTGGTGTGGACAAGCCAACGGCGGAGGAAGTGAACGGTGCGATGAATGTGCTGCACGCGGTTGGGATTGCGATTTTGCCCATGTTGGAGTTGAGCGTGTGCGGAGGCAAAGTCGAGGATTTCGACAAGCACTTGGTATCGCCCGAGCAATTCAAGTCTAATCCTGGATTGTTGAATAACACCGCGCTCGTCGTGCGTCCTCGCCGTGAAGCAAAGGCGAATCCTGCCAAGGCGTTGCCTTGGAGTGCGGCAGCGCCGCACGTGTTGGGACACCTCGCGTTTGGCACGCCGTTGCCTTCAAACTGGAAGCCTACGCCTGCGACGGTTGGCGCGATGTCATCCGTGCCTTCGACGCCCGTGCGCGTAAATAACGGTAGTGATAGTAGTTTAGATAGTATGGCGACTCGTGCGTATGGTGGTGGTACCAGCGCATCTGTGGCGTCTTCACCAGGACGTGGGACGCACCGTGTCCGTCGCGTTCAGTTGACACAAGAAGAAGTCATGTCTCTAGATCTGAAGCCAGGCTTGAACACGATTCAGTTCTCATTCAATTCGCGCGTTTGGGGTTTGCAAGAAGTCTCTGCGTTTGTGTATTTATGGGATTGGAACATCAAGCTTGTCATTACCGACGTCGACGGTACGATTACGAAGAGCGACGTCTTAGGACACCTGGCGCCGATGATTGGTAAGGACTGGAGCCATGACGGTGTGGCGGCGCTGTACAACAACATTACCGATAACGGGTACAAAATTATGTTTTTAACTGCGCGAGCGATTTCACACGCATCTGGCACGCGCAAGTACCTCACGTCGCTGAAACAAGGCGACAAGACGATGTCGCAAGGACCAGTTATGTGTGCCCCAGATCCTCTTTCCAAAGCGCTATTCCGTGAAGTCGTAACACGAAACCCTCAGCAGTTTAAGATTCGATGTTTGCAGGACATTAGAAGTCTTTTCCCGGCGGGATGGAATCCATTCCATGCTGGTTTTGGTAACAGATCAACCGATGTAGAGTCATACGAAGCGTGCGGTGTCCCGCTCCACCGTATATTCACAATCAATCCCAAGGGCGAAGTCGTCGCGGAGAACACAAAGCGCGTGAAACAATACACGCTCTCTGAAGTGAACGAACTCGTGCACGAAATGTTTCCGGCTGTTCAAACGGCGATGGAGAATGCCGACCAGTACAATGATTTCAATCACTGGCGTCAGCCGACATTTGATGACAAGGACTGCGGGGTACCAATTTAGTTAGAAGACAATGACGATTACGCACGCATTAGAAGGTACATTGAAACGCAATTGGTTGTATTTACATTCATCATCATTGATACATTTCATTCATATACATGGTCCTCGTCGTTGATTGTTTGGGGATATATAGGCGCGCAAGCAGTCCCAAGAATCGTTCATCTCTTTGCGAGCTTGCTCGCGGGACTCGTTGACACTGGAGATCCCGCGCGCTTTTTTCGAGATTCAAGTAGTCTCTCCTTTGCTAATCGACGCGATTCTCGCTTGCCGCACGTATCGCACAACGTTTCACCCATCGTACTCGTGTCGTATCCTCGTCGCCAGTGATCCGTCGAAGTGCACTTGCATAAAAAGCATGATCGCGTTTCAACGCTCGCCGTGACGCGCTTGCAACGTTTCTGCGTAGATGGCGTTTCAGGGGACGGTGGTTCGTCCTTCGTGTGCGTGATCGATGGTTTCTTAACCCCGCGCGCCGGACTGGGCTTGTTCATGATCTTCACGCTAGTAGTACTAGAAGAAGTCATATCAACCTTCGTCGGCAATTTGCTTTTGCCCTTTGCGTGCGATTTTTTATGAGACATCTGTGCCGGTATGCGCTTCATATCAATCATAACCTTGCGTGTCGTTGTACTAGTGTTGTTTTTCGTCGATTTCTTCTTCGTTTGCTTCGTTGATTTTGGTTTCGTTTGTTTCATCGATTTCGCGGCGGCGCGACGCGGCGCCGCATCGGTTGACACCATCGACGGCAACGGACCATGCAAAAGCGACGCGGCGAGAAGATCTGAGCGCCAATGTGCGATTCCAAACGACTTATTGGTGTCATCATACGTTGCATCTTGGCTTTCGTACGGGGATCCGAACGCGCGCCACACGTGCGGCGTCGGACGCTGGGGCATCGTCGGCGCGGGTGGAGGTGGAATCCATGGCGTCTTTGGCGGCGACGACACCGTCTTGAAAGACTTGAACGCGCTCTTAAACTTCTGAAACGCGGAATGACTCGCATTCCATAGCGTCGAACCGCCGAGCGCGTGCCCCAAATGCAACGTTTTGTCGCTCTCGTTGGAATGAACGTTACTTTGACATGAACTCTTGTCGGACATTGGTTTCGCCGGAATCGTCGACGCGGCGCGCGCATCCGGCGACACGAAACCGTCATGTGGGGTGTTTGGCGTTCGATTCTCATTCGCGTACTCGTCGGCGAACATGTCGCGCGTGAAGCGTCGATTTCTGACCACATCCCGAGCGCGCGTGCATTTGAAATGGATTCAAATGACTTATTCAAATGACTGCATTGTACGACGCTGAATTCATCGCGCATCTCGCCACGCGCGCGAAACGAACGGACGTTGATTGACAATGGACCCTATTACACCTGGTGATGACATCGACGACGTGTCTTTCGCAGAATGGCTCACGGGGGAGTCACATTTCACGCGCGCCGCCGAGCACAGAAGACATGGCTACAACGTCGACGTGCGCCCAAAGTCGAAATCCCAAACGACGAAAGCTACCCGGCAAGGGCCAGCACCGCGCGGAGGGCAGTTGAATCGTAATCGCCGTGCGGGCTCATTTGATTCTGCGCGCGCCGGGGCGAGTGGGACGTCGAGTTCGAGAATTTCTCAAAGCGAAGCGAACGCTTCGGCGTGTACCGACGCGGCGCGGGCCCCGAGCGCAGGTTCGCGCACGTCAGGGAACGGCACGACTCGTCAACGCACGAGTGGCTCAATGTTTCACTGGATGAAATGTTTGCGCTCGCGAGATGCAGATGAGACGAGCCACGTCGACGTTGATGAATGTACGGTGCGTGGAAATCCAGCCGAAGAGGAGTCAACGCCGACGTCGAAACGCGCGCAGACTCCAATCGACCCCATTTCATCCATGCCGCGCATTCGTCCAATGTCCACAACGACTCTTCGTCGTCAGACGACATTGGATTCGCTCGCACGCATCGACTCAATCTCAGAAAGCGGTGTGGATGCGGCGGTAATGCCGTCGACCCCGCCTATTTCCTGGAATCGAACGACGCCCAGCGCGTACTTGAATGAAGAATTGCCGTTCGATCCGCCATTGGCGCGACGCACGGCGACGACGCACGTGCTCACGAAAACGATCCCAACGCATTCGATAGCGAGCTCGCACGCGCCGCGACGTAACAGCATTGGATGATCGCATGTTTGTTCGATGACGATGACGATGACGACCACGGGCACCAAAAAAATGAAGATGAAGATGAGAAGATGAACACGACACATAGACGCGCGCGCACACGCACTCGGCGCACGCACGATGGCCACGAGAGACCTCGACGCGGCAAAGGCAGCGTTCGATACCGCTGACGCGGATGCGTCACGACGTGCGCACGAGAACGGAGCGCAAGGCGAGGCTGAGGCGCACGCGGGCGAAGCGAGCAAGTACGTAAAGTCGCTCGTGTTCGGCGGGTTAGATGGCACAATTACCACGTTCGCCGTCGTCGCGGCGTCCAAAGGTGGTGGGTTAGATGCCAACGTCGTTCTTTTGATGGGATTTGCCAACCTCGTCGCGGATGGCTTATCGATGGGGTTCGGCGATTACTTGTCCTCAAAGGCGGAGTTAGAATACGTAAAGACTGAGAAGAAGCGAGAAAAGTGGGAGTTGGACAACTACCCCGAGGGTGAGAAGCGAGAGATGATTGAACTCTACATGGCGCGAGGGATGACGGAAGAAGACGCGACGCAGGTTATCGGGACGTTGGCAAAGTATAAGAATCTCTTTTTGGACTTGATGCTCGTGGAGGAGCTCGGATTGATGCCCCCTGATGAGAATGACAATCCGGCGAAAAATGGTTTGGTGACGTTTTGTGCGTTTGGAGTGTTTGGTTTTGTGCCACTCATTCCGTACGTATTCGGTCGCGCCATAGGAGGCGCGGACAACAACGCGATGTTTGGGTCAGCCGTGGGTTTGACGGCGCTGTCCTTGGCGACGCTGGGCGCGGCGAAAGCAAAATTTACCAACCAAAACATGGCGAATAGCGCGGCAATGATGCTCGTGAATGGTTGCTTGGCCGCCGCGAGCGCGTATTTGGTTTCATGGGGCATCAGCGTCGCCCTCGGCGTGTAAAAGAGCCGCTCAAAACGCTCTGATTGATTCTGATTCTACTATTGCTTATAATGTACCACATCAATTGCACTTTCTACTACTACGACTAATGACTAGTGCGCCAGGCACGAGGCGTCGAAATCACTCGTCGCCAATGATTTTACCCAAACCCCCATCGCGTGCTTGGCCTCGGATGGCACGCGCGCGGTGAGTTCATATATGGAGTTTAAGTTTTTCACCGCGCTCGGCGTCACGTCGCCTGGCTTGGCCTCGAGTAAGCTCCTCTCCAACAACGCGCGCGATGTGTCTAAATCACCGTTGTATACCGCCGCCACTGCCGCGTTCACCATCGTCGTCGCATCTTGTGACTTGGCGAGCAACGCATCGAACGTGTCCTTGGCTTCGCGAAACCGCGCCCCCGCGAGCAAGTACTCGCCTCGGTCGCGCGACACGTCCAACTTTTGCGCCTCACTCGCCGCCGACCCGAGCGCCAACGTCAACGCCTCGGCCGATTCGAAACACAATCGCGCACCTTCTAAATCACCCATCATCAAATGCGCGCGCCCGGCGGCAGAGCGATACGACGGATCGCTCGGCGCGCTTCGCGCGAGCGCGTCCAACCACGCCAACGCCGCGCGCGCGTCCCCCTTGCGCATCATTCGACTCGCCATCGCCAACCCCACCGCGCGCGAACGACGCCGCCACTCCTCTACGACAACCTCATCACACGCCCACTCGCGGCGTACCATATCGATACACAACGCGTACAACGCGCCCAGCGCGTCCTCGCCCGCGGACGCGCCATCCTCAAAGCGCGTCTCCGCGCGCAGCGCCAGCGCCGCAAACGGCAGCGCCTCGCGCCCATGCGCATCCTCAAACGCGCTCGAAAACAATATCTCTCGCGCTTCGCTCACCCGTCCGCTCGCCAACATCGCCCCAGCGCGTCGCGTCTCGCGACCGATGATGATGGGATCATCATCATCATCGTCATCATCGCGACCATCACCACCCGACGTTGCATCCATCACCCACGCCCGTCGCCCCGCCGACGCCGACGACGACGACGCACGTCCACCACCACCACCACCACCACCACCACCACC
>Ga0255783_10005821_pt1 | contig 10804 bp, 9 predicted proteins | sample 011ome_22_FD_179981 | JGI IMG/M metagenome (GOLD analysis project Ga0255783, IMG submission 179981) | Coastal salt marsh microbial communities from the Groves Creek Marsh, Skidaway Island, Georgia - 011507BT metaG (version 2) | ecosystem: Environmental > Aquatic > Marine > Intertidal zone > Salt... | reverse complement strand
GGAGTATGTGAAATGAGGGTTTAGGTGGATATGATGCAGGATTCGATCGCCCATCGTGGCGCGGCGTGCGCGCGTCAATTCGCGTCGCCGCCGACGACGATGGGCGTGCTTCGCTACGTCCCGACGTACGTGCGCGTGCCGGCATTCATCGACGACAGCGTATCGTTCGTGTTGGCGTTCTACGGCTTGATCGCGCTCGGCACGTACTGGGTGCCCAAGGCGCTCGCGTCGGCGCTGCCCAAGCAGAATTTAAAACACAAGTACGGCGCGTCGTGGGCGCTCGTCACCGGGGCGTCGTCTGGGATTGGGAAATCGCTCGCGATAAAGCTCGCGGAGCAAGGGTTGAATGTCGTGCTCGTGGCGATCGATGAGCCGTTGCTCGAGACGACGTTCGTGGAGCTTAAGGAGCGATTCGGCGCGCGCGTCGAGTTTCGCAAGGTTGGGTGCGATTTGAGTCGAGGGGAGTATTTGGAGACGATTTCGAAAGCAACGAGCGATATCGATGTGCAGTGCGTGTTTAATAACGCTGGGTACATGCTCACGGGGTTTTTTGATAAGCAACCGTTGGATAAATTGATGGCGAATCACGAATGCAACGCGACGAGCGCGATGAAGATTTCGCACGTCTTTGTGACGAGAATGTTGGAAAAGAAGCTCAAGGGGTGCGTGGTGTTCACGTCGAGCGCGGCGGCGTGTCAGCCGACGCCATTTAGCGCGTTATATGGCGCAACGAAGGCGTATATTTCGTCGTTTGCGGCGAATATTGGCGTGGAATTGAAGTCGCGAGGCATCGACGTGTGCGCCGTGCATCCATCCCCAGTCGCCTCGGCGTTCTACGACAAGGCGCACAAGCTCGACTCGCTCAACTTTTTCATGAAACTCGCGGTGAAGCCGGAAGAATTACCCGATGAGATCATTCGCCCCATTGGTCGCGTCTTATGGCACGATATTGGAGGCGTCGCCATCGGCTTTCGCATGTTACTCAAGCTCTTTGATTACGGCTTCTTCGCCACGCTCATCTCGCGTTTCGCGCACTTTATGGGTGACTACAAAAAGAACCTCTGAATTTAAAACCCGTCGCGATGATGAGACATACATATTTTGCCACTATCCCTATCGCGTTAATGCGTTGCAATGCGACGTACGCTGTGTTGTAATCCAAAATATAGTCGACAAAGTCTACGCCGACAACACCAAAAAAAATAACGACGATGGATCTTCATCGCCACACGCGCCACTCGTGCGCGCGCCGTGCGCGATGACACGCCGTGCACGCGCGCACACGACACCATGGCGTGTGTCTGCGTGCGTCGCGCTCGCGTGCGCGATGATTGCCGCGCGCGTTCCAGCACACAGCGTCGCTGTACACCACGACACCGCGAACGCATCATCAGCCATCGACGACGCCCTCGACGCGCTCGACGCGGTCTCGAGCGCGATCGCGAACGCAACGAATGGAGACGTGGGATTGAATATCACCGATGTCCTGTCGTCGGTGATGGATGTCGTGAACGCGCTCGACGGGGAGGGCGACGCGGCGAGACGCGTGGAGGCTGGGGACTCGAGCGCCGACGCGATTCGCGCGCTCGAGGCTGAAATGCGCGCGGTTCGGGATGGCATGCGCGAACCTGAGACAAACTCTAGTACATCCAATGTCGACAGTGATAATTCGACGGCGGCGGCGGCGGCGGCGGATGATGATGACACCACTGATGGGTCGGAGACAGGCGTCGAAGACGAAGCGTCGAACGCGGACGACATCGAAGACGACTCGGGCGACATCGAGGCGTATTTATTCGACACATCCGCCGTCATTGAGCGCGCAATATCGCCCAAAATGGTGGACCCGATGATTGAGGGCACGTATGACACCATCGGTCTCGTGCTGGCGGATGTTGGGAAGGCTTTCGGGGAGTCGGCCGCGGCGTTGGCGCTCGGACGCCTGGCCCAGCGCCTGGGCTCGGCGATGGTTCGACCGGGCGCGTGCGCGTGCGCGAGCGGCAAGGCGTGCGCGTGCGACGGCGCGTGCGTGGTGAGTGAAACGTCAGTCATGGATCAGATTCGTGTGGTGGGTGGTGTGGGAAATATTGCGGCGATTGTGTCGAGCGCGCCGCGGGCGACGTGGATGTCAGACGTGGCGAAGAGCGACGCGCGATGGGTCGGCGAAGTCGCGCATCCCGTAGAGTTTGCCTTTGAGCGACTGTATCGCGCGGCCAAGCATTATATTTTAAACGGCGACGACGAGTTTGCGCCGGTACCGGCGTTATTAAAGTGTGCGGCATTTACCAAGGCGTTGAAGCCGTTGCGGGACAAGTGCGCGAGCGCTCGATGCAAGACGCGCTTTGAGGATATGCGTAGGTACGTTGATGCCAACGCCAAAAGGCACATCATGTCCAAATGCGGCGGATTCATTGACAATCCACAGACGAAGCATTTGCGAGGGACGACGGCGAGTTTCGCGACAGAGACATCGATCAGCGCGTCGAGGCACACGCGCGCCAAGTACGCGCTCTTGTTGCCGCTCAGAGGAGCGAACAAAACGGACGTCGACGACGCCGCAAATTTGGTGGCGTTATCGCGCGCGTTTGGACTCAAACTTAGTGATTTATTAGTGTACGTTGGGCCCGCTAGCCGCGCGAGCGCCGATCAGGATGGGTACGACGTCAGCAAGGAGCCAGAAGATTTGATTCTCAAGCTCACTAGCGAAAATAGAATCGACGCCAAGCTCTACGAAGACGCACAAAGGCAATTGTTAGACGAGTACGCCGATTTGACGCTGCAGGCGAGTCGCGACGCGCTCGATGCAATGTTGAAGGCTGCGGCACTATTTTGTGACGAGCACAAGGTGTGCGCATCGGGTGGACGAGCGGCAAAGGATACGCTCGACATTGACGCAGCGCACGCAAACGTGCTCGGCGAGTTTCCAGCGTCGTGCGGTACGCGAGAAATCGCGCGCGAGGTGACGTGCGTTCGAGATTGGTTCGCGTGTGAAGGCCCCGGGGCTTCTGGCTCGATGTGGTACTCATCGAACGGCGGCGACAACATGGCGCCCTCGTCTGACGCCACGACCACGAAATGCGAGCCGACAAAATGCGAGCCAACCGCGTGCGTGGGTGCCACCGACGACGATCAAGCTGTTGCAAGCGGTACCGCGCGAGCGAGCGAAGAAACAGCGCGAGCGAGCGAAGAAACAGCGTCCGCGGTGGCGAGCGCCGAAGCCTCAAACGAAATGATGCCCGACGATACGACGCCCAAGCCTGCTCGAAAGTCAGTCACGGATGTCACCATAAAAGCCGCGGTGAACGTCCATCGCCAAGCGCCTTGGATGTGGTATTCGATGATATTCATCTTGATCGCTGTCACATTGACGTCGTGCGCGCACGCGCGCTTGGTCAAATCCGGTCCCGCGAGCTCGCTCGAGCTCGGCGCCTCCATCGTTCGCGATCGTCCGGTGAGCGCCAAAGAAATCGGACGCGAAATGTCCGCGAATGATGAATTCTGGCAAGGTGGCGGCTCGCGCGCGTCAACGTCGGCATCACCGCACGCGAGCGGGCGAGGCACCGGTCGAGACTCTGGTAACGCCGGTCGTCGTCCCTCGGCGCGCGGTCGCGTCACGCGAGGACCCATGACGGCGGAAGAACGCGCATTCTACGATGAGCTTTAGTGCGCTCAAATCATCACGGGGTTATGTCGCTTTCCCGTACTAGTATACGCCATCACGCGCGGCGGCGGTGCCTTTTAGCTCGAGCACGCGAACGCGTCGTTGTACATCACGCACGTATTGTTCACAAAAATCCACACTCTTCGACGCATTGCTCGCCGCCCGGACGCGCGGCACATATTTAACGCGCGTGCGGCACATGCGCGCATCCGGAATCGTCGCGCGCGCGCCCTTCGCGTCCTCGTCCTCGTCGTCCATGTCACGGCTCGCGACCGCGCGACGTCCCGCCACTCGCGTCGACGACGCGTCGACGCCGAACCCCTACCCCGAACTCGTCGTCTTCGACCTCGACGCGTGCTTCTGGGACGAAGAAATGTATACGCTATCGCATACCGTCGATGCCGCTCGAAGCCAACGCGGGTCGCTCGGCGAAGGTATCGGTGAAGGCGTCGTCGCCGCAGCCAGCGGCTCGACGATGATTCGCATCCACAAAGGCGCGTTGCTCGCGCTGCAAAACTTCCATCTCGGGCGCTATCCGGGCATGCGCATCGCGGCAGCGAGTTCAGCAGACACCCCTCTCGCGGTAAAGATCGGAAAGTCAGCGCTCGCGACGTTGGAAATTGTCCCGGGCGTGCGCGCGAGAGACGTCTTCGCATCCGGTTGGCCCGACGGCTTCGAAGGCAACATGCAAATCGGTCGCACGCCTCCGCTGAGTGCGAATAAGGCGGCGACGCATTTCCCAATATTACGCCGCGAGACTGGCGTGCGATACAGCTCGATGCTGTTCTTTGATGATTGTAATTGGGGCGACCATTGCGGGGCGGTGTCTCGCGAATGCGTGGACGACGAGAGCGGGCTCGGGCCCGTCGTCGTGCGCACGCCGAAAGGGTTGGGCGTCGAGGAATGGATGCGTGGGTTAGAATTGTACGCCGAACGCGTCGCGAGTCGAGTGGATGTTGCGTGAGCTCGCGCGGCGTGGTAGTATTTCATCGGTAGTCGCCCGTCTTTGTCGGAGTCGGAACATCGGCGGCTGGATGGATGGATGTTTTAAGACGAATGTCTTGTTTTCGACGCGCGCGTTCGTCATCGCGCGAGCGTGAGCTCGCACTCGTCGGCTTGTTTTGTAATCGCATTGGATAATATCTAGCTCCACCGTGCGTTGGCGACGCGATTGTCCTTTTTATCGTCCGCGTTTGTCTCCACAAGAACATCAGTCATCGCGCTGATGTGCATCCACGTCACTGTCGCGCACGCCTCCGCGGTCGTCGTCTCGCACACGCACGCACGCGCACGCGGGAACGGCGCTGCTCTGCATTCACGCGCGAGCACCGCACGAACCGCACCCGAGCAACGTCGTCGTCGCCATCATCATCTACAAGATTCACACATGAAAGTCACCGCGTTATCTCTGTGGAAATCCAACGGCGACGACCGCGAACCGCACGTTCTAGGCAAAGCAGAAGATGTCGCCGAGTTTGGGTTCTTTCAGCGCCCGAGCGTGCGCGAGATGCTGGTGTTTATCTCGCGCACGGTGGCGAAACGTACCGCCGTCGGCGCTCGCCAATCCGTGGCGCAAGACGCGTACATGGTTCACGTGACGAATAAGGGTGGGTTGATCGCCGTCGCCGTCGTCGACGCTGAGTACCCGAGTCGTAGTGCGTTCTGTGTATTATCTGCTATGTTGGAGGAGTACGAGACGCGCGTGGTGGTGGGCGACGCGTGGCGCGCGTTGTCGGCGGATGACTCGAGAGGGGACGAAATGCTCGAAGGCATGTTAATCAAGTACCAAGACCCGAGCGCGGCGGATAAGATTTTGAAGATTCAGCGCGAATTAGACGATACAAAGGTTGTTTTGCACAAGACGATCGATAGCGTGTTGGCGCGTGGGGAAAAGCTTGATAATTTGGTGGACAAGTCGACGGATTTGAGTCTCGCGTCGCAAATGTTTTACAAGCAAGCGAAGAAACAAAATCAGTGTTGCACGATGATGTGATGTGTGTTTACTACCGTCATCATTGTAATATTTCTATCGCTACGTCTATCTAGAAAAACTATACCTTGTCGCGTGCGAGCGCTTCGTAGGCGTCGTATACGCCTTTAAATTTTGCCTCAGCCATCGTCTTTGATGCGTCATCGTGTCGATCTGGGTGCCACTTCATCGCCTGCGTGCGCAGCGCTAATTTAAGTTCGTCCCAGGTGATAAAGTCGCGATCACTGATGCCGAGCGCGACGCAATGTGGACATCGAGACGAAGCGAAAAAGCCGGCGTCCGACGCCGCTCGACGCGGCGATGAAAACGAGAAAGACGACGACGACGACGACGACGACCTCGCGCGACCGTTATTCAAGCGCTCGAAATCATCGAAAAACATCTTTTTAAACGCCGCGCGCGTGGCTGGGTCATCCATACCGCCACCGAACCCGCGAGGACCGGCGCGCGACCAAAACATCGACGCGACGTCTTCGTCGTCTTCGTCGTCAAAAACATCTTTCACCCGCCCTCGTGGTTCTCGCCACGACCACTTCGACGACTTCGACGACGACGGCGACGCACGACCTTCATCTTCACCGCCTCCTCCATATCGTCCACGCCGCCGCGTCGACGATTCCACCCTATCGAACCCGTCCAGAAACGCGTGCCCAAACGTCCCGCCTCGCCTCTTCGTCTTCACATCGCCATCGCCATCCTCCTCGCTCATCGCCCGACGCACCGCGTCACGCACGCCACGTTTCGCCTTGGCTCGCGCCGCGCGTATCCCCCGCCGTCGCTCCGCGTCCTCGCGCCACCACGACGACGAAAAGCAACGCACAGCGCACGCAGAGTCTGTCACACCACGGCGCACATGTTCGACGCATGCGCGCACCGTGCGCGCCATTCGCGCGCTCTGGCGTGCGAATCCCATCACGCGCGCGCGAATGCGCGTGTGTGTGTCGCGCAGCGCATCGCCCGGCGCGCGCGCGGCGATCTTTGGCGCCGAAGAGCCGTCAATGTGCGCAGTGCCAGGGACAGAAACAACTCTATTTGTCGGTGGTGTCTCCCTGGTCATGATTGGTCGATGACCCCCCATATATGCTCTAAACCCTTAGGGTTTAGCAAATATGAACAGACCCTAGAGCGAGATTTCGAGTGAATCCCCCCAGCCATTCGTCGCCACACCGCGCCGCGCGCGACGCGTCGCACGCGCACACCACGCTCTCGAGCGCGAGATAAAATCACCTCCCACCCGCGCGCATCCCCGGCGAAGCGCATCATCGCCCGCATCGCGCGCAACCCCGCGTGAATTCACACCTCGTCGCGGGTGTGACGATCAGCGTCGCGATCGCGCCAATTCCGATCGCGAATTCCGCGCGCGAGTGCGTCGCGCGACGTCGCAAACGCGGGTTTGACGCGCCAGTCGCGTGCGTGAGTGTTTCGTTCATCGTTTGCGACCGAGCGGTGCGCGATTGAAGCGAGGAGAGGCGTGGACAGGGCGCGTGAAGGGGCGCGATCGAGCGTCGGTTCAGAGTCCAGAGATTTGTCCCTCGGCGACGGGACTCCGCGCGAAGAGCGATCAAATTGACTATAGGCGTCGATTCGAGACGCGATGGCGACGACGACAAATGAGAGTAATAAACACCACGCTCGCGTGTTGGCGCTCGCGGAGGTGGAGGATGACGGTGGCGAAAGCGATAGGCCAATCGCGGAGGAGTATTCAGAGCTCGTCGTGGCGGTGAGGGCGAATCGAGCGGCGGAGGCGGCGCGTTTGGCGGATATGCGGCGCGATGGGTCGGTGGGTGGTGGTGCCAGGCGCGGCGATGATGCCACGGGCGTGACGGGTGGTGGCGGTGGCGGCGGTAGCGGTGGTGAAGACTTTGCCGTCGTCGCCGCGGAGGACGACGACGCCAAGGCGTTTTTAGCGCTCGTCACGCCTCCGGGCTCCGTCGTCAAGGCGCCGACGAGCTTGCCCACGTCGGCGTCGGGTTTGCCCGAAACCACCCCGGGTGGGACGGCAAAACCGCGCCCGCCGAATCAGTCGCGCGAGAACCGTCGCGTGCGTCAGTTTCGAAGCGCTTCGGAAATTACGCAAGAAGAACTCGCGTCGTGCTTTCACCTGCCGAGCGAAGCCGCGTGTCGCAAACTCGGCATCGGATTGACGGTGCTCAAGCGTCAGTGTCGTAAATTTGGCATTAAGCGCTGGCCGTTTCGTAAGATGAAATCCCTCGATCGTTTAATCACAAACGTTCAGGCTGGAATCTCGCCCGGGGATCAAAATAAGTTGCTCGTGAAATCCGTCGAAGAGTTGGAGGAACAAAAGCGTCGCATGGAGGAGTGTCAAGTTTTGGATTTGGACGACACGACGAAGCGGTTACAGCAGGCGTATTCCAAAGCGAATCACAAGGCGAGACGGAATCGTTCAGAGGCGTCGAAGATACGCGCCGCGGCGTCGTCGATGGCGATTCGCGAGCTCGAAGCGCGAGGGAGGAAGAAGAAGTCGCCGACAAATCAAGAAGACGCGTACGGGTTGTTGTCGCTCGCCGGCGTATTGAGCGGCGGCGGAGAGTACGGAGATGAGGAAATCATGGATGATGACGATGAACAAAGTGGTAGTCGTGGTGGTGCGAGTGGCGTCCGCAGTGGCGTCAAGTGCGACGAGCATGGGGTTGAAATCAAGCAAGAAATCAACACCAACGCGTTGCCGAGCAACGTCGTCGGCGTCGTCGGCGCCGTCGGCGCGCCGATTCTCGCCACCAAGTCGCCGCTCGGAAACAAGACCAAAGAATCCGTTGCGTCGGATAAAAAACCCGCACGCGGTAGCGCTGGAGCGTCTGCGTCCAAGACGTCAAACGCCATGGTGAGCCGAGGTACGTATTACGCCAACGCCGAGGAGTTTGAAGTTGAGGAAAAAGTGCTCACGGCGGTGAAGGGCGCGTGGTCGCCCGCGCGTCCCGCGGCGCGCAAATCCGACGCCGAAGACACCGTAGAGGCGTTCTTATCGCCAGTGAACAAACGTAAAGCTCCAGTCGGGCGACCTAGTAAAGCTGACGACGACACCAAGCGCGCCAAGCCGTACACCGGGGCCAAGCGCGGGCGCAAGAAGAAAAACGCCAGCGAAGACGACGACCCGCTCGCGTCGCTCGCCGCAGCTGCACTCGGGCTCAAAGCGCCGTCAACGCGCGGCGTAGGGCGACCGCGGAAGCATCCTTTGATCGCACCCAAGGCGGCGAGCGTCGGTGGTGCCGGAGCGTCGGCGAAAGATAGCAAGGAATCCTCCGCCAGGGGCGCGGCGCCGACGACGACGACGACCAAGGACACCGCGGCGTCGTCCGCCGCCGTGGACGCCGCAGCGGCGACGACGACGTCCGCAAAGGACGCCGACGACACCTCCGAAGACCATCCCGCGTTTGCCGTCCCCGTCGTCAAAGGCGCGCGCACCGCGCGAAGTCGATTGAACCCCGTCGATCACAGCTTTTACAAGCGTCACATCGAAGAACGCATGGCGGAGCTTCGCGAGCAATTAGTCGGCCGAAAAAGCGACACCGGTGGCGTCGATCTCGACATCCACGCCGAAACGAGCAAACTCGTGGAAGAACTCGAAACGCTCAACGCACCTACATCGAAACGATGAAGATACATATACTGAACATCGAACGCGAAACGAGCGTTCGCGAACGCCGACTCGGCTCGGCTCGGCTCGGCTCGGCTCGGCGTCTCGCGCGCTCGCTCTCGATGTCTCAACCTCGCCCTTTGACGTATTCGCGCGATAGTACCACACCGCGCATGAAGAAACATACATACGTATCGTGTAATTATATATGAACACCCATCACTCTCGTCACCACGGCGTTCGACATCAAACGCAAACGAACGAACGAACGCGCGTGGAAAAACTTTTTCAAAACCCTAGGCAAGACATCACACCTCGCCGCGCTCGTCACCATGGGACCGCCGCTCGCGAGCCCCGGAACGACGAGCGTCGTTCGCATCGAACCCTCCGTCGTGCTCACGATGTGTGACAGGTGCGTCACCCGCGATCGCCGACCGTCAAAGGATCACTCGTCGCGCGCGCGCGCGCGCTCGCGCTCGCGCCCGTAAGCTTTTGGTTTCACGCGCGCTTCAACGACGATTTCAACGACTGACGCATCACACGTGCCGTCGTCTCGCACCTCGCGTGCGCGACGAACGCCACGCGGTTCGCGTACACAGCTATGTGCGCCGAGGTGAAGGCGTATCGCGCGTGATCGGCGCCGCGCTCGGGACGCGCTCCGCCGACGGCGCTCGGTGCGATATTAAATCCGCCTACGCCATCCCGTGCCACGAACGAGACGGTGAGATGTTCGTAGATATTGAGTTTCATCGCACCATGCTTGGGTTGCACGCGCGCGTGAATGAGAGCGAACGTGTGGTTGGATGGTTTAGTTGCGGGACGCTCGAGCCGACGGCTAGGGCGCTCGCGCACGAGTTTTTTGCGAAAGAAACCGCGGGTGGCGCCCCGGTGCACGTGATGTTAGACACAGAGTTCACGAGCGCAAGGGCTGGGGATTTGCTGCGCGCCGAGGTTGGGGAGACGGTGCTGGCGGTGACGGATCGCGAGAGCGGAGAGAGCCAAAGCGCCGGGGTGAGGTTTTGCGAGGCGTCGTGCGAGGTGGACTTGAAGAGCGCGACTAAGATTGGTATTGAAGCGTTGACGCAAACGGCGAGTGTGAAGGGTGACGACGACGTAGATGGGTTGCGCGCGACGATTGGTAAGCTTGCTGGGTTGTTGGCTCAGGCGCAAGAGTATGTGGACGCCGTGGCGAGCGGGGCTTCGCGAGGCGACGCCGCCGTCGGTCGCGCGTTGTCCTCGGCGTTATCCAGCGTTCCCGAGCTCACCAAGGCGCAGTTCGACAAGGTGTTCGGCGATAGTATCGAGGATGTACAAATGGTGCAATATTTGACCAATTTGACCAAGATGCAATTGACATTGGCGGAAAAATTGCACACCACGTCGTTGTTGGTGTAGAGGCGTCGACGACGCGCATTGTTGCACACAGAAAGACAAGTATTATAATACACACACATTCACACAATCACACACACAGACATCTCTCTATCTCTTCCTTGTACAGAAATGATTGAACACGAATACTTCATCGCACGCTAGGCGTAAACGTCTCGAGCAAAGC